>OFBA01000013.1_pt1 | contig 50496 bp, 48 predicted proteins | sample 1520391 | NCBI WGS metagenome assembly OFBA01 (sample SAMEA3696446, study PRJEB22514) | metagenome | biome: water; feature: marine; material: hydrothermal vent | place: Pacific Ocean | collected 2014-08-12 | depth 1521 m
GAGCCTTATCCCGCACGTGCAGCAGTTGGAATTAACGAGTTACCTAAAGGTGCACAGGTAGAGATGGATGGGGTAATGGTGGTCAAGGAAGACAGTTACAGCTTTTAATACTCCTAAAGGAGAGCTATCCTGATGCACAATTTATCTGATCCAATAATTTCGCTCAACGGATTAGGCCCAAAAGCGCAAGATAAACTCAACAATATTGGCATTTATAACTTGGAACATTTACTGTTTCATTTGCCATTTCGTTATCAAAACAAAACCAAATTTACCTCGTTAGATGATGCACAGGTTGGTGCCGAGATATTGGCACAACTTACGATTGATCGTATCGAAGAAGTGGCAACAAGACAACGACAACTGCTGTGTTATTTGTCTGACAACAATAATCGCACCTTACTTTTGCGATTTTTTCATTTTAATCAATATCACAAACAACAATTAGTGCGAGGTGATATTATTCAGTGCTTTGGCGAAATTAAAATTGGGCGTGACGGCTTGGAGATGCACCACCCAGAATACCGATTGATCTCAAAAGGCCAAGCAAATCTTTTAGAAACGACATTAAGTCCTGTTTACCCGTTAACGGGCAATCTTCACCAAGCGCAACTTAAAAAATGGATCAATACTGCGCTGGAAACTTTAAAAAATTCCTCACTTAGTGACAATTTCGAAAATTTGGCAAAAAACTCAATGCCAACACTCAAGCAAGCACTGGAAACACTGCATCACCCCAAAGCAGGGGAAAACCTCGAACAAATTGCCGAATTTAGGCATATTTCACAGCAAAGACTCATTATTGAAGAGCTTTGTGCACATCAACTCAGCCTACTTAAGCTCAAAAACGAACGTAAAAGTAAAATTTCCAATATTTTTAAAATTTCCAAACTTTTATCTAAGCAATTATCTGAAAACCTTGGCTTTCAACTCACCAACGCACAACAAAGAAGTGTTGATGAAATTAATACCGACTTGGCTTTGAATCATCCAATGCTTAGATTGTTACAAGGCGATGTTGGCTCTGGAAAAACCATTGTCGCAGTTTTTGCCTGTTTGCAAGCAATTGAAAATGGTTTTCAAACAGCTATTATGGCGCCCACTGAAATTCTTGCCAACCAACATTTACATGGTTTTTCAGATTACCTTGAACCTTTAGGTGTTAAAGTTGCCTTTTTAATCGGCTCACAAAATACAAGTGAACGTGCTGAACAATTAGACGCCATCCAATCTGGCAAAGCACAGGTGATCATTGGCACGCACGCTTTGTTTCAAGAATCGGTCAAGTTTAATAAATTGGGTTTGGTGGTGATTGATGAGCAACATAAATTTGGCGTACACCAACGCTTATCCTTGGCGCAAAAAGCACACAACACACCGCACCAATTAGTGATGACGGCTACTCCTATTCCTCGCTCATTAACCATGAGCGCTTACGCTGACCTTGACACCTCAATTATTGATGAATTACCACCAGGCAGAATGCCAATTAAAACCATCGCACTTAGCAGTGAGCGTAAAGACGAGGTGGTACAAAAAATAAAGCAAGTATGCAAAGATAGCAATCAAGTGTATTGGGTTTGCACCTTAATTGAGGAATCAGAAGTGTTGCGTGCAGAATCTGCCACAAAGACTCACCAATACTTACAAGAAAATTTACCAGGGTTATCAATTGTGCTCATTCATGGCAGAATGAATAAAGACGAAAAATCTAAAATTATGCATCAATTTGCCAATGGGGAGATTAATGTACTAGTAGCAACCACTGTGATTGAGGTGGGTGTCAATGTACCTAATGCTTCGCTAATGGTTATTGAAAATTCGGAACGATTGGGCTTGGCACAACTACACCAACTACGTGGTCGCGTTGGTCGTGGCGCTGATGCGAGCATTTATCTTTCAACATAGTCTTTTAATGTTCTTTGTGTAAATTCTTCCTTTTTATTCTTCGTTTCTATAAGAACTCCATCTTTAAATTTTAGCACTCTTATATCCATTATAACTCTTTCTCTGTTTGATAGGGTTGGTTCGATCTTTTTATTTAATAATAATTTTACATCTTTATTTTGCCACTTTGCAAATAATTTATTAGTTTGAAATATCTTTTGTATAATATTTGTATTGTCTATAAACTACCCCAATTTGTCAAGACAACTTTTTATAAAATCTAATCAAATTTACACTAAATTCTAATGATTCTGTAGAAAATCATTTTATAAACTAAACTCTTGCTCTACCTCTTTTGCTTTTTGGATACCTATTAAAGTTAAACTATCATCTATAATATAGTTTAACTCTTTTAGTCGTTTAAGATATTTTTTACCTGTTTTTAGGTTGAAAACCCTGCTATTTTCCATAGTTTTAATCACATCCAAAAAAGTATCATTTTCCTGTTTTTTATAAATTGCCAAAAGTAAAACTCTTAACTCTATATTTTCCTCTATATCCATATTTTTTGACTCCTATAATAAAATCCCACCAAAATAAATAAAACACCAAGTATTATCGTAATCCACATCAAATCTATAAATGATACCATAATACCAATAAATAGTGTAGTAAATACATTTGAAAGCATAAATATCATCTCATTATATGCTAAAACTCTTCCTAAATAATTATGCTCTACTCTTTCTTGAATCAAAGCATAAGTATATGACCAAAGTGTAGTGGTTAACAATCCTGTAAAAAATATCCCCACCAAACCACTATAAAAATTATTTTGAACAAATCCCCAAATAATAATAAATATACCTTGAAATACAAATATATAAAAAAGATTAGTTTTACTTACCCATCTTTGTATCACCAATGGTCCTATCATCAAAGCTAAAGCTCTTGTGGCATTGGATAACCCAATAGCAAGTGGCACAGCGATTATATATTTATAGTGGTAGTTTGCAAGTAGTGTTACTAAAGTATCAAAAGCAGTTAATCCTACAGATCCATGTAAAAATATAAGCTTTATAATCTCTTTATGTGCTATAATATAATCATATCCATCTTTTATCGAACTAAAAATAGTTTGTGTAACTTTTTTAATCTCTATATCAAAATCTATTTTAGATAATATCAATATCGATATGACAAACATACTACTATCTATAATAAATGCACTTTTTATCCCAAAACTATGCACCACAACTCCACCTAGTGCCATACCTGCTGTAAAAGTAAAAGACCAGATGATTGAGTGTAACTCATTTGCCTTAACAAGTGCTTCACCTTTGATAAGTTTTGGCATAAGTGTCATCTCTGATGTAAAAAACATAGAAGCACTACTTGTTCTTATAAACAAAAACAGCAACAACATAGGCACATCATCTATAGATTTTATAGTCAAAAAAGATATTGTCATTGCCAATTCACTAAATAACAATATCATCATAAGTTTTTTAGGATCAACTCTATCTACAAAAGTTCCACTAAAAGGGGATAATATAACCGCTGGTAAAAAATACATAGCAGTTACAAGTGATATAGTAAAAGCACTAGCATTAAAATCTACTAGCATACTATAGATTGCTACATTTGAAAACCAAGCTCCCATATATGCGATAAACTGCAATATTGAGATCTGTTTGATAATCGGATATTGTCCAAAAAGCTCTTGATATTTCAATATAAAAATACTACTTAAACTCTATTTTTACCAATTTTGAAAATTGTTTAGGGTGATCTATATCTATTTGACATCTATAAGATGAGATATGAACACTATCTGCTATTTTATAGATTTTATTGATATGATAATTTGTCAATTTCCCATCTAAATATATCTTTTTATCTTTGATAGTTGAAGCCTCATTGATTGGGATAAATACCTCAAGTTTACCTTTTGAAAAATCTGATGCAGTCAATAAAACAGTTCCAGGATTTACATAATCACCTTTTAATACTTTTATATCATTGATATATAGATTTTTGACTGTGATAGTTTTTTTTAGAATTGTATCTTTTAAAAGTGCTATTTTTGTCATCAGATCACTTTTGGTAGATTGAAGATTTAGCACTTTGATATGTTGTGCATCTTTTTCTATTTGTGATTTTGCTTTGATTTTGAGAAATTTTTGATATGTGTTTTGCTCTATTTTAATAATCTTATTTAAAATATCAAGTTTTAAAAGTGATTGTTTAAGATCTATTTCGTTGTATTTTTTATCTAATTTTATTATTACACTATCTTTTATATATTTACCTTTTAAGTTATCATTTGAGAAAACAACTTGCCCACTTGTAGCTGCTTTGATACTATATGTATCTATAGGCTCTAGCTTTGCATAATAAGGTGATGCAAACAAAAAAGTTGCTATTGTTAGTATTGGTATAAGTATTTTCATAATTTTATCCTAATAATTTATTTGCAAAATCTATCGCTTCTTGGGTGATATTTTCACCACTTATCATCCTTGATATCTCATCAACTCTGGATTTTTTATCTAGTAGTTTTACAGATGATATTGTATCATTTTTTTGCACTAAAAAATGTTGATTTGCCATAGCACTTAATTGTGGTTGATGAGATATAGAAAATATCTGATAGTATTGTGCCAACTCTTGTAACACTTTAGCTATACTAGCACTCTCTTTCCCACTTAGATTTGCATCTATCTCATCTAAAAACAATACACCACCATCTTTACACTCAACTTGACTTCGTGCTGTAAGAAGTGCCAATCTTAGTCGATTAAACTCCCCACTACTTATTTTGTCTAATTCTACACCATTTAATACAAAACTTACCTCATCTACACCTAAAATATCCATATTTTTAGTAGATATTTTTATAATCAGATTTGATAGATATAGATCTTCTAAATATTCGTTGATAATATCTTGTAAAGCAGGAATATACTCTTTTCTTTTGTTGCTTATTTGTTTTAAAAGTTCATCTATACTATTAGATAATTTTTTGATATTTTTTTCAACTATCGCTTTTGTAAATGATATATCCTCATACTCTTGTAGCTCTTTAGTTTTTTGCTCTTTGTATTTTATAGCATCCTCAATAGATCCATATTTTTTTTGTAAAGCACTTAGATTTTCTATCCTATCTAGTATAGACTCTATCTCATGATCATCTACACCATTGATAGAATCTTCAAATCTCTCTACTAGATTGTTTACCTCATTGATAGCATCATCAAAAAATCCACTATCTACATCTAGTAAATTAAGCAGATGAGTAATATGGTGAGTGTTGTTTAAAACAACTGCACATTTTTCGTGTGCCTCTTGAATTTTTTGTTTTTTAGATAGATTATCTTTGATATGTTTTAGATCATCATATTCATCAGGCTTAGGGTCAATAGATTCTATTTTTTGTATCTCAAATTTTATGAACTCTTTTAGATTTTCTATATCTTGTTCATCTTGTTCTATCTTTTGTAGTTGTGTTTTTAAAGAAAGTAGCTCTTTATAAGTTGCTCGATATTGTTCTAATACCTTTTGAAACTCTGGCTGATTTTGGACAATCATCATATCTAAAAACTCTATAATCTTATCATTTTGAAAATCACTATTATCTTTGAGATGTAGATATTTTGAGAACTGTTTAGTGAACTGTTTTAGATTTTTTTTAGATATGGTTTGATTGTTTAGAAGAAATCTTAGTTTTACAGTATTGGTTTGTTTAATAACAAACTCATCTCTTTTGGCTATATCATACTGCACATACTCTATATCCAAATCATCACATACAATCTCTGATATTTTGGCTTGGGTATTGTCGCTATTTCCAAACAATGCCAACATAGCATTTAAAAGTATAGACTTACCTGCTCCACTTGGACCTGTAAAAACAATAAGCCCTTTATCAAACTCTATATCTACCTCATCAAATGAAAGATAATCTTTAAGATAAAATCTACTTATCAACTGTGTCCCCAATTTAGTTTATCATTTAAAACATCAAAATAGTTTCTTGTTTTACTTCTGATAAGTTTAGCTTTTTTTGAGGCAATTTTGATTTTAATCACCTCATCTTGTGCGATATTGTGTATATCTTGCCCATCTATAATCACAACAGCACCCTCTTTATCTGGACAACTAAACTCTATCTCAAAATCTACAGGTAAAACAAGTGGTCGTTGTGTCAAAGAGTGTGGGCATATAGGAGTTACGATAAATGCATCAGTAAATGGATAAACCATAGGACCACCACAAGATAGATTGTAAGCAGTAGATCCTGTTGGTGTAGATACAATCAAACCATCACCATAATAACTATTAAAAAGTTTACCATCTATTTTGGCATCTATATTTATCATATTTGATATTGAATTTCTAGTGATCACTATATCATTAAATGCTACTGAATCACTGTTGCTAAGTGATGTTTCAATCATCATACGAGTATCTATAACATAATCATCATTTTTAAAATCATTAAGAAAAGTTTTTAGCTCAGATGGTAAAATATCGGTTAAAAATCCCAATCTTCCTAGATGTATCCCCATCACTGCTTTATCATGAACAAAACCTCTTCTAGTAGCAGAGATCAAAGTTCCATCACCGCCTACAGTTACTAAAAAATCTACTTTTTTACAAAGATCGTTGAAGCTATATAGTTCATCTTCACCTATCATAACTCCACTATACTCTTCGATATATACATCTATACCTATAGAGTTAAACTCTTTTTTTATATCGTGATATATCCCTTTTAGCTCTGGTGCTTTTGGTTTTAGGATCACCCCTACTGTTTGTTTTTGTGATAATAATTTTGTATTATTTTGTATTTTCATATAAGGATTATAGCACATTAAAATAAAAACTTATATTTATTCTATTCTTAAATCATAGTATAATTATGATATAATCCAAAAAAATTTAGGAGTAATGTTATGAATTGGGGTAAAGTTACATATATATTTTTCTCACTTATGAGTCTAACTACAACCGCTGGATTTTTATATGAAGATACAGCTACTGCACTTTTTTTAGCAGGTAGTGTTAATATAATATCTACAATATTGAAAATTGGTGTTAGAAATCTACTATCTGCTGAACTACTAGCTAGTTCTTTAGTGGCGGATCTTCATCTTGTCCCAGCTTTTATAGCTTATACTTTTTATAACAATGTAGAGTTATCAATAGGTTTAGCTATCGGTGCTGTTGTAGCAAATATATACTCTTTGGCATTATCGTTAATAGAGAGTGCAAAAAGTAATGATGAGGAAGATTATTAATGGAATACAATTTTAAAAAGATAGAATCAAAATGGCAAAAGTATTGGGATCAAAACGATACCAATGAACCACTAGATGAATCTTGTGGCAAAGAGAAAAAATATATTTTAAGTATGTTTCCATATCCAAGTGGAAGGATACATATGGGGCATGTAAGAAACTACTGTCTAGGGGATGCTTTTGCTAGACATTTTAGAAAAAATGGTTTTAATGTTTTGCACCCTATTGGTTGGGATAGTTTTGGTATGCCTGCTGAAAATGCTGCAATAAAAAATAAACTACATCCAAAAAAATGGACTTATGAAAATATAGATTATATGAGAAAAGAGCTTGAAGGTTTAGGTCTTAGTTTTAGTAAAACTAGAGAGTTTGCCACAAGTGATGAGTTATATACTAAATGGGAACAAGAGTTTATTATCAAAATGTTCCAAGAGAAACTTTTATATCAAAAATCAACTACTGTAAATTGGTGTGAATCTTGTCATACAGTTTTAGCAAATGAGCAAGTTGAAGAGGGTTGTTGTTGGAGATGTGATAATGAAGTGATCCAAAAAGAGATGCCAGGGTATTATATAGCTATTACAAAATATGCTCAAGAGTTACTTGATGATCTCAAAACTTTAGAGGGTAAATGGCCATCTCAAGTTCTTACTATGCAAGAGAATTGGATAGGAAGAAGTGAAGGGTTGGAGTTTGATTTTCACCTAAGCGATGAGAGTAAAACTAAACTAAATAATCAATTTGAAAAATATAGTGTTTTTACAACTAGACCTGATACTATTTTTGGAGTAACATATACCGCTTTAGCTCCTGAACATCCTATAGTAAATTATATGATAGAGAATGATCTTTTAACACCTGTAAAAAAAGAGCTTATCAAAAATATGCAAAAAGCAACAGATAAAGATCGAGCTACCAATGAAAAAGAGGGAGTTTCAATAGATATTGATGTGATCCATCCAATCACAGGTAAAAAAATACCTGTATGGGTAGCAAATTTTGTGCTTGTAAGTTATGGTGGTGGTGCAGTTATGGCAGTTCCTGCTCATGACCAAAGAGATTTTGAATTTGCTAGTAAATATAAACTTGATATAAAAATAGTGATCGATACAAACGATGGTATTATTGATCTCAAAGAAGCATATACATCTGAAGGTGTGCTAGTAGATAGCGACCAATGGACAGATATGAAAAATACAGATGCAAAAAGTGAGATTATTAGATATTTTGAACAAAATAATCTAGGAAGAAAAACTATCAACTATAAACTAAGAGATTGGGGAGTTTCACGACAACGATATTGGGGTGCACCTATTCCATTTATCCATTGTCCAAAATGTGGAATAGTGCCTGAAAAATTAGAAAATCTACCTATTACACTACCTGAAGATATAACTATCACAGGGGAAGGTAATCCACTAGATAATCACCCTACTTGGAAATACTGCACTTGTCCAAATTGTAAAGCAGATGCTATAAGAGAAACAGATACACTTGATACTTTTGTTCAGTCAAGTTGGTATTTTTTAAGATATGCTACAAATCCAAAAAAATGGAATGAATGCGGTATAGATAAAGAAAATAGCGATTATTGGATGGATGTAGATCAATATGTAGGTGGGATTGAACATGCGATTTTACATCTACTTTATGCTAGATTTTGGACAAAAGCACTAAATCAACTTGGATTTACTAATTCAAAAGAACCGTTTAAAAGACTTCTTACTCAAGGTATGGTTTTAAAAGATGGTGCGAAGATGAGTAAATCAAAAGGAAATGTAGTAGATCCAGATGCAATCGTATCAAAATATGGAGCAGATACTGCAAGACTTTTTATGATGTTTGCAGCACCACCTACTAAAGAGTTAGAATGGAACGATAGTGCAGTTGAAGGTGCCTATAGATTTATACGAAAATTTTATGAAAATAGCTCTAAATGTAAAGTAGAAGATAAAAATTTTATACAAAATATAGATCACAATACCCTAACAAAAGATCAACAAGAAGCAAGAAAAAAAGTTTATGAAGCACTAAAAAAAGCTAATGATGTGATGGAGAAAACTTATGCTTTCAATACACTTATTGCTGCTTCTATGGAAGCATTAAATGCTTTAAATAAACAAGATGATCCTATTATATTTGCTGAGGGGTATTATATCCTTACAAATATCTTAGAGCCTATTATCCCTCATACTTGTTGGGAACTTAGTTCATCTTTATTTGATCTATCAAATTTCGATACCGTTTTAGAGATAAAAGAGGAAGTTTTTATTCAAGATAGTATCACTATTGTTATAAATATCAATGGTAAAAAAAGAGGCGATATAGAAGTATCTGCCAATAGTTCAAAAGATGAAATTTTACAACTTGTAAAAGAAACAGATATCGCTAAAAAATGGTGCGATGGCAAAGAGATTATAAAAGAGATAGTTGTGCCAAACAAATTGGTAAATCTTGTAGTAAAAGGCTAAATGCTAGATGTTAAAAAATATATTTTTTACTTTTTTAGTGTTGTTTATTGTAGGGTGTGGTTATAAACCATCATCTTACTATACCAAACAAGAGATTTATGGTAAAGTATATGTTCAAACAAAAATTGATGTTAAAAATACCACCAACTCTGTTTTGATAAAAGATGCTATAAATAGTATGATTGTCAATCAATTTAATGCAAAGATTGTCAATAATATAAAAGATGCCAATACTCTTGTAGATGCTTCTTTAACATCTGTTAAAACTACAACACTTCAAACACAAGATGGTTATGGTAAATTATATAAAACTACTGTAACTATCAAAGTAAATTATAAAGATCTTAAAACATCTAAATCTAAATCTATAACTGTAACAGGAACTTACAACTACTCAATAGATGAAGATTCTGTAATCACTCAAGCTAAAAGAGATGAATCTATTAAAATTGCATCTCAAAAAGCTCTAAGCAACATAATATCAAAGATCGCTATAAACTCTATTGATACTCAATAAAATGGATAATCTTCAAAAATTTTTAAATACCAAAACACTTTTTTATGATAAAATAGATTATGATACTATTTCTAAATCTTACGATATACTTAAACACCATATAAACTTACCATTTGTAATCCATATAGTTGGAACAAATGGCAAAGGCTCTACAGGAAGATATATCGCTGATTTTTTGTATCAGTTAAATTTTAGTGTATTGCATTATAGTTCACCACATATTTTAAAATTCAACGAACGAATATGGATAGATGGTCAAGACTCAACCAACGCTCAACTTGAATATGCACATCAACAACTACAAACTATACTTACTGCTGAACTTTTATCTCATCTTACATATTTTGAATATACTACACTTTTGGCTTTAATTCTTAGCAATAAAAAAGATTATTTAATTCTTGAAGCTGGTTTAGGTGGTGAATTTGATGCTACAAATGTAGTGACAAATAATATATCAGTATTCACCCCTATTGGTATAGATCATACTGAATTTTTAGGAAATAGCTTAGAGCAAATAGCAACTACTAAATTTAAAAGTTGCGATAATTGTTATATTATAGCCAATCAAGATGAGGAAGTAACCAAAGTTGAAAAACAAATATTAAGTTCAAAATCAAAAATTATAAACCAAAAACTAAATCTATTAGATTATATAAAAGATGTGCAAACTTTGCCAAAATATCTACAAGATAATCTAAACTTAGCTATCAATCTTCTAAAACATCTAAATCTATCTACTAATAATCTAGTTTTATGTAGATTAAAAGGTCGTTGCCAACATATCACACCATATATCACTATTGATGTGGGGCATAATCCTTTAGCAGCAAAAGTTTTACTTCAAGAGTTTTCTAACCAAAAGATCAATCTTATATATAATAGTTTTAAAAATAAAGATTATAAATCTGTTTTAACTATACTTAAACCAATCATTTACAAACTACATATTATAGATATAGATGATCAACAAATAGCTTCTAAAGATGATATTATCAAAGTATCTAAAGAGTTAGATATAGAGTATGAGGATTTTACTTCTATCAAAAACAATACAAAATATCTAGTATTTGGTTCATTTAAAGTAGTAGAAAAATTTTTAAATCTTTCTAAGGACTCTTTAGATTATGAATAATATAGAAACTATTAAAGAAAATCTAAAAAATTTATATCTTCAAAGAGAACAATTAGATAAACAAATAAAACTATTAGAAACACAACTAGAAAAAACTATAAACAATAGATTTATCCTCAAAGATGCGATATATCTGGATAAAACAAATTTTTCAAAACAACTTCTCCAAGAGTTAGAGGATCTTGCAACTTTTGATAATCCACAAATCAAAATCCTACTAAGTTTGAGAAAACCACTTTATAATACACCTAAAAAAATAAAATCTTTTAGTTATGATGATAAAAAAAATCTTCTTATTTTGCCTCGTGGTTTAATGAGAGATGTTATAAAAGTGTTGCAAAAATATAATATAAATAGTAGCTATGAGGATCTAAGATTTGTCAAAAAAGAGAAGTTCGATGATGTATGTTTTACACTAAGAGAGGATCAGCAAGAGGCTATTGAAAATATAACTAAAAAAGATTTTTGTTTAGCAGTTGCTCCACCTGGGTTTGGTAAAACACTTTTAGGTGCTAAGATGATATATCAAAGATCTGTCAATACACTTGTGATTGTGCATAAAAATATGCTTTTGGATCAATGGATAGATAGGTTTATGACATATTTTCAAATAGATAAAAAATCTATTGGTTATCTAGGAAAAGGTAAAAATAAACTCAACAATAAATTAGATATTGCAACAATCCAAAGCTTAAAAAATAATCCAGATATTATTAAAAACTACTCTTTTGTAATCGTTGATGAATGCCACCATATACCAGCAGTGACATTTGAAAAAATCATCAAAATCTATGAGGGAAAATATATTTTAGGTCTAAGTGCCACACCAAATAGAAAAGATGGTATGCAACCTTTGATTTTCCAACAATTAGGTAATATTGCCTATGAAGCTAAAAAAAAGATAACTTTTAACAATAAGCTAAAAATAGTAACTACTAATTTTCAAAGTCAAGCAGATAATTTTACAGATCTATTATCAGAACTTATCAATGATGAGCAAAGAAACGATATCATAATCCAACAAATCCAACTATATAAAAATAGAAAAATATTACTTTTAACAGATAGGATTGAGCATATTGAAAATTTATCTCTTTTGCTAGAGGCTAAAGATATTGATTTTATCACTATACATGGTAGCTTAACAAAATCTATTCAATCTAAAAATATGCTTCAAATCTCAACTGCAAATCTAGTATTAGCAACCACATCTTTTTTTGGGGAAGGGATAGATTTTCCACATCTTGATACTATTATTTTAGCTACACCTATCTCTTATTATGGCAGATTAGTTCAATATCTTGGAAGAATAGGAAGAGGTGGTAAAGATAGTTTAGCTATAGATATTTTGGATAATAAAAATAGATTTACCCTAAGTGCTTACAAAAAAAGAAAAGAGGGATATAAGCAACTACACTATAAACAAATGGTAGAATAATAGAAATAAAAAGGAGATACACCATGAAACAAGTAATAAGTATATTAATTTTTGCACTATTATTTATAGGATGTGCTACAAAAACAAGAGTAGAGGTTCAACCATACACCACACTAAATCAAAATAAAACACAAAATTTTAAAGTTCAACTTATAGATGTAAAAGATAAAAGAGATAGTCAAATCAGTGCTATAGTAAAAGATAAAACATCTATCAAAAAAGAGTATATCTTAGATACAGATTTAACAAACTGGTATAAAGAAGCGATAATAAGAGAGTTAAAAAATGCCTCAATTTATGCCAAAAATAGTGATATAAAACTATATATAAATATCTTAAAACTAAAATCAACCTATAAACAATATAGCTTTGCAAGTGATAATCTAACAGCTGATGCTAAAATACAAATTATCATCAAAATAAAAGATACAACTATCAAAACAACTATGACTTTAAGTCAAGCAAATTATAAAACAACTATGTTAGATGCTAGTGGATTTGATGATATAATAAACTCCACTTTAAAAGATAGTGTCAGTAAAATTGTATCTACAGTGATTGCTAAAATTAAGGAGACAAAACAATGATAAAAATAATACTTTTAACCATATCATTAATAATATCTTTACAAGCTGATTCATATTGGGATCAAGCTTTAAAAAGTGCCAATAGTGTATGGGAAAAAACTAAAGATGTTAGTAGTGATACTTGGAAAAAGACTAAAGATGTTAGTAGCAATACTTGGGAACAAACTAAAAAATATAGCCACAAGGGTAAAAATAGAACGATTGAACAATCTGTGATCCACGGACTAAATGCTTTAGTAGATACTTCAAAAATCAAAATAGAGGATTTTTCTATCGATGACAAAACTGATAAAATTACTATGTCAATTATGCTAGATGGAGAAGATCATGAACTAAATATCAAACTTGATAATTTTGATTGGGGCGTAAGTAAAGATGAAAAATATATCGTATTCAAAAATATTGATATATCTTTAGATATAGCTTGGTTGGATTACCTATTACACGATACTATCAAAAGAGATAATGGATACTATGTAGTAAATAATAGTGCTTCAACATACTCTATACTATATACTATCAAATCACCTACAAAAGTAGATTGGACTTCAAAAGATAAACATAAATTTGATTGGGTTTATTACCAATACGATAAAGATTATATCAACTTAACTAAATTTGATATTATCAAAAGTAAGCAAATAAAAATCAAAGCTAAACTAAAAGGCAGTATAAAAGATCTAGTTTTAGATATATCACACTACAACTTAATGTCAGCACAACATAGAAAATATATAGTTTTAAAAGATATTAAATTTAAAACTTGTAGCAAACCTTGGATACAAAGTCTTATCCACCAACAAGATGATATGATTATACTAGATTTTATACCTAAAGTTTGGACACTTTTTGGTGGAGCTTTATAATATTTGAAAAATATATTTAATTTTTTTAAAAACAATTTAGATACCAAATTACTAATTGTAGCAGATGATAACGAAGCTAATATTGCATCTGATATAGTGAGTTATTTTGGTAAAGAGCCTTTTGTTTTAAGTGATTTTAGAGCAAATTATCAAGATGATCTATTGTCTTTTAGTCAAGAACTTCACGATATTATCACTACACTTGATAGATTTCATAGCTACAAAAAACAAAATAAGATTTTAATAGCACCTATTAGAACTATAAGTTTTAGACTACCAAAACAAGAATGTTTTGATAAGTTTAAGATAGAGTTTGCTTCTATTGTTGATCTACAAAATCTAAAAAGCAAACTTTATGATTGGGGATATTATTTTGTAGATATTGTTACAAGTGAAGGGGAAGTATCTATTAGGGGAGATATTATAGATATTTATCCTTTGGGTAATGATGACGCTTTTAGAGTTTCACTATTTGATAATGAGGTTGAATCTATTAGAAGATTTGATGTGCAAACTCAAAAATCATTTAAAGATGAACTAGAAGATTTTGAGATACATCCAGCTTTTTTATCAATACCTGCTAGTAAACTTGAGATTATCAACCAAAAAATAGAATCAAGTAATAGTGATGTTTTTATCAAAGATATTCACTCGTTGGGTTTTTGGTATCTTGATGATTTAGCAGAATTTTATACTGATATACTTAAACCAAATATTACAAAAAATGCCCTTGATGAGATAGAAGAGGCTTATATTTTTGATGAATATAGGATCGAAAAAGAAAAATTACTTTCACTACCCGCTATTTTAAATAATGATAGCTATAAAGAGATAGCACCATCAAATATAGATGAATTTATCAACTTCCACAAAGATAAAAAGATCACCATCATAAGTAGTAGCGAAGCAAAAATTAAATCACTACTAAGTTTTGAAACATTAGAGCTAAAACCAAAAATCTTATACAAAAACTATATCATCAATCTACTTAGCAAAGATGAAGTTATAATATCACTTAACAAAGAGATAAAAAAACGAAAAAAACGAAAAATAAAGATCGTTTTGGATGAGTTAAAAACTGGAGATTTTGTAGTTCATCAAGAGTATGGTATTGGTCAGTTTGAAGGGATAGAGCCTATAGTTGTTATGGGTGCAAAAAGAGATTTTGTCAAAATCAACTATGCTGGAGATGATAAGCTTTTTATCCCTGTAGAAAATATAGATATTATAGATAGATATTTAGCAAATAGTGGAAGTGTCGCTGTTTTAGATAAGTTAGGAAAAGGAAGTTTTGCCAAACTAAAATCTAAAGTAAAAGATAAACTTTTTGCAATAGCAAGTGATATTATAGCTTTAGCTGCCAAAAGAGAGCTTACTAATGGTATAAAAATAGATACAAATAAAGAGGCTATTAAACTTTTTAGACAAGATGCAGGATTTGAATATACAAAAGATCAACAAAGAAGTATCAAAGAGTTATTTGATGACCTAAACTCTGGTATAGCAATGGATCGACTTCTAAGTGGAGATGTAGGTTTTGGTAAAACTGAAGTAGCTATGAATGGTATCTTAGCAACAGTATTAAGTGGATATCAATGTTTATTTGTTGTGCCAACTACCCTACTGTCTCAACAACACTATACAGGATTAAAAGATAGATTAGAAAAATATGGTGTCAAAATAGGTAAAGTTGATGGAAGAACTTCCACAAAAGATAAAAACTATTTCAAAAAAGAGTTTGAAGCTGGTAATATACATCTTCTAATAGGAACACACTCATTACTTAATATCAAATCAAAAAATCTAGCTTTAGTAGTAATAGATGAAGAGCATAAATTTGGGGTGCGACAAAAAGAGAAACTAAAAGAGTTAAGAGAGGATGTGCATATATTCTCTATGAGTGCAACACCAATCCCACGGACACTAAATCTAGCTCTTAGCAAAATAAAAGGTATGAGTTCGCTACTTACTGCACCAAAACAAAGATTGGGAGTAAGAACATATCTCAAAGAGTATAATCCGCAACTTATCAAAGAGATAATATTAAGGGAAAAACGAAGAGGTGGTCAAATCTTCTATATACACAACTCTATAGCAAATATTGAAAATAAAAAAGAGGATCTTTTAGAGATATTGCCAAATATTAGTATTGCAGTGATTCATTCACAAATCAAACCAGCTCAAACACAAAAGATTATGGAAGATTTTGCCAATGGCAAATATGATATATTATTGGCTACAAGTATTGTAGAATCTGGACTTCATCTACCAAATGCAAACAGTATAATTATAGATGGTTCAAATAACTTTGGAATAGCAGATCTTCATCAACTTCGTGGAAGAGTTGGACGGGGAGCAAAAGAGGGATTTTGTTATTTGATAGTTGAAGATAAAGAAAAATTAACCAATGATGCTATCAAACGATTAGTTGCACTAGAAAATAATTCATATTTAGGAAGCGGTAGCACACTAGCCCATCAAGATTTAGAAATAAGAGGTGGTGGAAATATCATAGGTGAAGCACAAAGTGGGCATATTAAACATATAGGTTATAGCTTGTATCTTAAAATGTTGGAGGATGCTTTAGCAACATTAAGTGGAGAGCAAAAAAACAATACCGAAACAATAGATATAAAACTCTCTATATCGGCATATATTAGTAATGATTATATAAGTGAAGATAGGATAAGATTAGAACTATATAGAAGACTAAGTAAAGTGCAAGATCATGAGCAACTTTATGAGATCCAAGATGAGATGGAAGATAGATTTGGTAAGCTAGATATAGTTACAAAACAGTTTATTGATCTAATAAATATCAAAATCAAAGCTTTATCTCAAAATATAAAAAGTATAAGTAACTATGAGATCAATATATCTATTGTCTATAATGATGATACAAAAGTTACTATAAAATCATCAAGCAAAGATGACGATGATCTAATAAAAACTGTGCTAAAGTTTTTGAATAGGAGAGATTAATATGGAAAATGAAAACAATACACAATCAAAATCAAACAATTCTATAATATATATTTTATTGAGTGTTATAGTTGCACTATTAGGATATATTGGATATATCTATAATAATTATGATCTACTACAAAAAGGTGATTTACGAAATAATTATATATCAAAAGAATCTATAGATTTTTATTCATTACCACAAACTATTCAAGATCAATATATACTTAAATCTCAACATAATATCCAAGCACAACAACTAAAAGATCATATTGATACTCTACAACAAAATATCACAAAATTAAAAAATCAACCTACTAAGATTATAACAAAAGAGATAACTAAAACTATCCCTAAAGAGATAGTAGTTTATAAAAAATACAATTCAAATAAATTTGATACTTTTGAATGTGATGATATGAGTGATGGAGGATATTATATATCAAATAGTAGCTTAAAAAAATTGCATCAGTTTTTAGATAAACATAAAAATAGCAAATACTTTGAGATTATAGGATTGGTTGATAAATTAGATTTCAGACTATTAAGAGATCTAAAAGGTAAAATAGATAATAAAAAACGAGAAAAGTTAGATAATTTTGCACAAATTGGATTATCAAGAAAAAGAGTTATAGAAGCTACTTGGAATATAAAAGATTATCTAGGCAAAGATACAGATATAAAAGTTGTAAATTATACTATAACTTCAAAGAAAAAACATAAAGGTTTTATAGTAAGAGCATATCAATAAATGATCTATGATATAGCAATAATAGGAGCAGGAGCAAGTGGTTTGATGACCGCTTCACATCTACAAAATCAAAAAGTTTGCCTAATAGATAAAAACCCTAAGATTGGTGCTAAGATAAAAATAAGTGGTGGTTCAAAGTGTAATATCACTAACAAATATCTAAATAGCTCCCACTATCTTGGCGATAAAGAGTTTATAAAACAGATATTAAATAGTTGGACTCAATATGATTTACTAAATATGTTAAAAGAAAATAATATACCTTTTTCTTTGGATGAAAAGATTGTCAAGGGAACATATTTTTGTCAAAAAAGTGCAGATATAATTAATCTATTTTCCACAAAAATAGATAAAACAAAACTCTATCTGCAAACAACTGTTGAAGATGTTAACTATTTACAAAATAGATTTATCATAAAAACAGATAAAACCACCATAGAGGCAAAAAAACTTATAGTTGCAAGTGGTGGATTATCTTATGTTACACTAGGAGCTACTGATATTGGATTTAAAATAGCAAAACAATTTGGACATAATATTATTAAGCCAAATCCAGCACTTGTAGGTTGGACTGTGCAAAAAGATCAATTTTGGTTTAAAGAATTAAGTGGATTAAGCTTAAAAGAGGTAACTATAACTGTAGGGGATAAAAAATTAAAAGGTGGGATGTTATTTACACATAAAGGTTGTAGTGGTCCTGCTGTATTATTAGCATCTCTTTATTGGACAAAAGGGCAAATAAGTATCGATTTTCTACCAAATAAAAATAGCTATATACCAAAAAGATTAAAAAAAGCTATCAAAGATAAAAATATAGATCTAAAAAACTATATATTTTGCCCTGCTGGGAATTTTGGTTATACCAAAGCTGAAGTTACCAAAGGTGGAGTAGATACAAATCAAATCGATCCAAAAAGTATGGAGAGTTTATTGCAAAAAGATCTATATTTTTTAGGTGAAGTTTTAGATGTTACAGGAGAACTTGGCGGATACAATCTACAATGGGCTTTTAGTAGTGCTATGAGATTGATAAAAAATATAACTTTAAATCATTGATGTTTTTTTAAAAATAAATAAAATATAATCCAAAAAAGGACAAATAATGTTACCAATAAAATATGTAGGACCACGACCAGTAATCTCACAACACGGTATAACTTACAAAGAGGGCAAAGAGGATAAATATATCTATCTTACTACTGCTTTAGAGATATTAAGAGATATAAATTTTAACTATGAAGATAAAAAATCATATTCACATCCAATACATACAAAACCTATCACTACAAAACAGATGGAGATTTTACTAAAAGATTATGAATCACAACTTGAACAACATATACTTGATGAAAAAAATAGATATGAACAAAAGATACAACAAGAGATACAAGATGTTCAACATCATCAATATTTAAGCGATACAGATAAAGAAGTTTGGATAAACAATATTAAACTAATGAAAGATTATAGGATACAACGAGCTATAAACAAAATCTACTATATGCACTGTATCAATGATATAAAAAAAGTGATTTTACGAGAACACCTAAAAGAGATAGATACCCCATTTAATGAAAAATTTTGGCATGTTTTACAAACTCTTCAAGGTGCTTTAGAAAGTGGTAAAAATTCTAAGGATACAAAATTAATAGAAAAAACCGATGCTAATAATAATATGATTTTAAAACTTTATATCAACAACTAAAAACCTAGAACATTGATATTATTTACATAAGGATCTTCACTACCTGTGAGCATACTTTTTTGCTCTTTTAAAAATATAATATACTCAATAATATCCTTGCTAATCCTTTCACCTGGTGTGATTATAGGAATACCTGGAGGATATGCCATAATAAACTCAGCACTAATATCACCCTCACAATCTTCAAGTTTTTTTAATTTTCTATGGCTATAAAAAGCATTTCTTGGAGTTACTATTACCTCTGGATTATGTAGAGTTACTTTATCCAAAATAATTGGTTCTTTTTTATATCGTTTGACTATATCTTTAAGTGCCAATATTAACTTATCGATATTTTCTTGGGTATCCCCTAAACTTATCACTGCTAAGGTATGATAACTATCCCCAAATTCCATCTGAATATTGTATTGATCTCTTAAAATATCATAGACTTCAAGTCCTGTTAAACCTATTTCATTTACTTTGATTGCTAATTTTGTTTCATCAAATCCACAAGCACCATCTATTCCTATTAACTCTTTACCAAATGAGCTAAGCCCATCAATCTTATTTATCTCATCTCTTGCATATCTTGAGAGTTTTAAAATCCTTTTAAACTCCTCTTGCCCATTTAGAGCTAGATTTTTTCTTGCTACATCTAAACTAGACATCAAAAGATATGATGAACTTGTAGTTTGTGTAATATTTAGCACCGCTTTTACATGATTTTTATCTATAATACCCTCTATTAATAGCAATGCTGAACTTTGTGTAAGTGATCCTCCTGTTTTATGAAAACTAATCGTGCTCATATCTGCACCTGCATTCATACCTGAACTTGGAAAATCCCTGCTAAAATTGAAATGTGTTCCATGAGCTTCATCTACTAAAACTGCCATATTATTTTGATGTGCTAATTGAACTATTTTTTTTAAATCTGCACTAAATCCATAATATGTAGGATTGGTAATAAGTATCGCTTTTGCATCTGGATTTCTAATGATAGCTTGTTCCATCTTCTCTATACTAATATTAAGTGAAATACCTAGTTTGTCATGTATCTCTGGTTCTATATATGCAGGGATAGCATCTGCTAAGATTAGACCATTGATAGCACTTTTATGCACATTTCTAGGTAATATAATTTTATCTCCAGGGTTACAAGCAGACATTATCATAGCTTGAATACCTGCTGTTGTTCCATTGACTAAAAAAAATGCACTATCTGCCCAAAAAAGTTCAGCCATTAGATTTTCAGCCTCTTTTATCACCCCTATTGGATTTGATAGATTATCCATAGGTTTGCTAGAATTTACATCTATTTGCATAATAGTTTGACCAAAATAATCAGTAAACTCTTTTAACCCTTTACCTTGCTTATGACCTGGCACATCAAAAGGTATAATATTCTTTGAGTTATACTCTTTCATAGCACTAAATAGTGGTGTTTCTTCCTGTGATTTAATCATATTTAATTCCTATTTTTATACTCATCATATCCAAATGTTTTGGCAACTTCTAAAATTCCATCTTTTTTCAATACTGCTAATGATGGTAGTTTGATTCCATTAAAAGTGGTATTTTTTACTATTGTGTAGTGTATTTGATCTTTGAAAATTATCTTTTGACCTATACTTAAAGGTTTAGAAAAAGAGTAGTCCCCTATAATATCTCCAGCTAAACAACTATTGCCACCAAATCTATATCTATACGGCAACTCATGGCCTATCTTACCATCAACCACTTCAGGGGTATATGGCATAGCAAGAGTATCTGGCATATGTGCCTCTGCACTTGTATCTAAGATCGCTATATCTATATCGTTGTGAACTATATCTAATATGGTTGCTACTAATGTTCCTGTTTGCCATCCTATAGCTTCACCTGGCTCAAGATATATATCTAAATGTGGATATTTTTTCTTATAATCTTGAATAAGCTGTATTAACCCTTGCCTATCATAATCATCTCTTGTAATATGATGCCCACCACCAAAATTTAACCATTTTAGTTTTGAAAAATATTGTCCAAAATTTTGCTCAAAACTTTTTAATACCAGTTTTAGATCATCTAAATTTTGCTCACAAAGTGCATGAAAATGAAATCCATCTATAAAATCAAAATCTTCATCTTTTAGTTTTAACTCTTTTTTAGTGATACCAAGTCTGCTATACAATCCACAAGGATTATAAATATCTACTTTAACAGTAGAAACTTCTGGATTTATCCTAAGTGCTATACTATTTTTAGGTAAAATTTTAGATCTAAATTTATGAAATTGGTTTAATGAGTTAAAAACTATATGATCTGATAAATTACAAATCTCTTCAAATTCATCATCTTTAAAAGCTGGTGAAAATGTATGAATCTCCCCTTGTATATACTCTTTGGCATATCTTGCTTCATATAATCCACTAGCACAACTTCCTTTTAAATATTTAGAAATAAGATACAAAAGCGGACTAAAAGCAAAACCTTTTAAAGCAAGTAAGATTTTAGCTCCACTTTGATCTTCTATTTGTTTTAGAAGTTGTAGATTTTTTTCTAAAAGCTCCTCTTCACATATATAGCATGGTGTTTGAACTTTATTTAGTTGTGTTTTTATTTGATAATTGGTTAAGTTGTTCATATCTTTTTTCCGTAACGCCGACTTTAGTCGGTAATTCTTTCTTTTTGTAACACCGACTTTAGTCGGTATAATAAAACTTATATCTCTTTGCTCCAACATCTTTTACCATCAAATACTAGTCCAAATGCTATGATATTACTATAACCTTTCTTTTTAGCTAGTGATATATAATCTTTTTGTATGATTTGATCTATTGCTTTATCTAAGGCTTCATCTTTTGTTTCATTTCTTCTAATATTAATCTTTTTTAGTTCCATTATAATTGCTGGTTTATTTTTGTCATGTTTATTTAGTATAATTATATCTACTCTTCCGTATCCTGCTTCACTATTTGATATTATTTCATAATCATTTTGTAAATATACTAACATTCCAAGTAGGAACATATGATAAGAGTTTTCTGTTTTAGTATCGTAATAGCTTGGTATATTTAGTAATGCTTCTTCTAAAAACTCTTCAAATAGTTCTATATTTGCTTCAAGCAAAGAGTTGATCATATTTTGTAAACCATCACTAAACAGATAGCTATTTGCATATTCATAAATCACATCTCTAAATATCTTTTTACACTCTATATTTGTTGGGATTAACTTACATCTTAAATCTTCTGTATCATCATCATTTAGTTTGGTATATTTCTCTTGACATTTTAAATATCCACCAAAGAATAAAAATGAAAATACACCCTCTTTTGAGTATATTTTATTTCCTTGAAATGTTAAGTTTTTTTCTACTTTTATATCTATTGGTTCATTGTTAAGTAATTTTTCAAATTCATCTTTTAAGCTTTGAGATTTATTTAATAGATCATATATAAAATCATTTGAAGATGTATGTATCCAGTATGTATCAAATTTTCTTGTACTTGTAAAGTTTAACATACTCCAAGGATTAAGAATAATATCTTCCCCTATAGTATAGCCATTATACCAGTGTATTGCTTTATCAATAGTTTTTTGTTCAAAGTTATAATCTTTTAGAAGCTTAATAGATTCATCAATAATAAATCCACAAGAAGATGATAAATCATTATCAAGTATGGTAATATATTTTAGATTATTAAGACCACTAAACATACTCTCGCCACTGACTCTAAATATACCCGTAAGAAGTACTTTTTTTACATTTAGATCATTATCTTTAAAAGCATTGCCAAAAAAACCTCTAAAAAACTCTATTGCTTCAGAATAGTAATCTTTTAACCAAGATGTAATTATAGGTGTATCATATTCATCTATTAATATTATTGCAGATTGATTATAATAGTTTGTAAGTATAGTTGATAATGCTTTTATAGATAATCCTAGATCGATAATAGAGATATCGTTATTTCTAATATTATTAAAAACACTTTTATATTCATCTTGGATATCTAATTTATCTATATCAATATGTTTATATACAGAAAAAGCACCTCTTATTAGATATGATAAATTCTCTATAAACCTATCAAATGTAGGTTCTCTTAGATCTTTTAGTGTTAAAAATATTACAGGATATTTTCCAAAGTGAGTATTGAAAAACTCTTTGTCTTGATATATAGCAGTATCTTTAAATAAACTTTCATCTTGCTCTTTATTTGAGAAGAAATAATATAGTGTTGATTGAAATAAAGTTTTACCAAATCTTCTAGGTCTTGCTAAAATGGTTGTTTTACCATCAAGATTTAAAAATTCTTTTATATTAGTTGTTTTATCTACATAATATTTATTTTCATCTTGTAAGACTTTAAAATTACTCATACCTATTGGAAGTGGTTGCATCTAATATCCTTAAAACTTTTTATGATATTATAGCATAAAAAAATATAAAAATATTAGAGAAAAATTTAAATAAAATATTTGGAATTTATCCAAATAAGAGTCTATCTTATACATCTAATTCTATTACTTTCCAAGGTAAACCTTGAGTATTTAGTTCATCCATAAATGGTGTTGAGTCAAACTCTTCAATATTTCTAGCACCTTTTAGATTCCAAGTGTTAGTATAAATAAGTTTTGAACCTATCATTGCTGGAACTCCAGTAGTGTAGCTTACTGCTTGAGATGCTGTTTCTTTATAACATTGCTGATGATCACAAACATTATAGATGTAGTATTTTTTCCTAATTCCATCTTTGATCCCTTCACAAATACATCCGATATTTGTCTTACCAACTGTTCGCTTTCCTAAACTTGCTGGATCTGGTAAAAGTGTCTTTAAAAACTCTATTGGAACTATTTTCTGTCCATTATGAACAACAGGCTCAATACCCAACATCCCTACATTTTGCAAACAATTCATATGTTGTATATAACTATCTCCAAATGTCATAAAAAATCTGATTCTTTTAAGCCCTTTTATATTTTTGCTTAAACTTTCTAACTCTTCATGATAAAGTAGATATGATGGTTTAATCCCAATTTCTGGATAATCGTGATCTACTCTTATCTCTAGTGGTTTGGTTGTGATCCATTTACCATCTTCCCAATATCGTCCATTTGCACTTACTTCTCGCAAATTAATTTCAGGGTTGAAGTTAGTTGCAAAAGCATATCCGTGATCTCCTGCATTACAATCCATAATATCAATATACTCAATAGTATCAAGATAATTTTGTTCTATATATTTTACAAATACCCCTGTAACTCCAGGATCAAATCCACTTCCAAGTAGTGCAGTTAAGATTTTAGATCTAAAATCTTCATCTTTTGCCCACTGCTCTTTGTATTCAAATTTTGCTTCATCTGGGTGTTCATAGTTTGCTGTATCTATATAGTGAGTATTGGTTGCACTACAAGCATCCATAATAGTTAAGTCTTGATATGGTAAAGCTACATTTAATACCACTTTTGGACTGATTTTTTCTATTAATCTTATCAAAGCTTTTGTATCATCGGCATCTACTTGCTCTATATCTATAGTAAGTCCTGTTTTTTCTTTTGTAATTTTTTGCAGTTTTTCACAACTACTTATTCTTCTACTTGCAAGTGTGATATGCTCAAATATATCTATATTTTTGGCACATTTTACTGTAGCAACTGTACTTACTCCACCAGCACCTATGATTAAAATACCTTTTTTATCCATCTATATTCTCCAATGCTTTTTTCATAGTTCTTGTAATTTTTAATAACTCTTTAGTTTTTATATTATATGAAACTATACTATAAAATAGCTTACCAAATGGTCTTAACCACACTTTGTTTTTAACACAAAACTCTTGTAGTTTTTGAGCATATTTATCACTTGTAAGCTCCACTACACCAATAGCTCCTATATATCTTACATCTTTGACAATAGATAATTTTCTTAGTGGCTCTAACTCTTTTTGAAAAATTTTATTTATTTTTTTTACTTTTTGTTTCCATTTTGACTTTAATAGCAATTCAATACTAGCATTTGCTACACTACAAGCAAGAGGATTCCCCATAAATGTAGGTCCATGCATAAGCACACCAACACTACTATTTGAAATAGTTTCGCTTATATTTTTAGTGGTACACATAGCAGAAAGTGTCATTACTCCACCTGTTAAAGATTTACCTACAGTCATAATATCAGGAGTTATACCTGCATGATCACACCCCCACATCTTCCCTGTATGTCCAAAACCAGTTGCAATCTCATCAGCTATAAAAACCAGATCATATTTGGTGCATAATTTTCGCACAATTTTTAGATATTTTGGATCATATATTTTCATACCACCTGCACCTTGAACAATAGGCTCAACTATCACCCCTGCTACAGTTTTGTGATATTTTTTGATAGTTTTTTCTATATCTTTTATATTGCAAAATATATGATTTGGCAAATAAGTTCCATATAAACTATGCATAGAGTTTTGTGGATCACAAACCCCCATACAACCTAAAGTATCGCCATGATAAGCATTGTTTAGTGCTATAAATTTATGAAGATTTTTACCTTTTGCTTTTTGGTAAAGTATCGCAGTTTTTAGTGCTACTTCTACACTAACACTACCACTATCAGCTAAAAATACACTAGGAAGTTTAGTTAGCTTTGCCAAAATTTTACAAAGCTTAACAGCTGGTTTATGAGTAAGTCCTCCAAACATAATATGTGGCATCTTTGAAGCTTGTTTATTCAATGCTTTTATTAATTTTGGATGATTATATCCATGAATTGCACTCCACCACGAACTCATACCATCTACTAGCTTTGTGTCATCTTCTAGCACAATAGTTTGAGCATAAGTTTTTTTAACTGCTAATATATCTGTCATAGATGGTAGTGAGTTGTATGGATGCCAAGTATGTTGTTTATCAAGTTTTCTAATATTCATCTTGATATTATACTAAAATTTTGATATAATTGCACACTTTTTTAATCGGGGTCGACCAGGTATCGATTAGAGCAGTGAGTATTAGTTGCATGTCGATTTGGATATATCGTAAATCTATCCATTTTTTTTAGACGCAAACAATACAGATTACGCTCCAGCTTACGCAAAAGCTGCGTAAGTTTTAACTTATACGGACTCCCCTTAATTGGGTTGAGACCATGGAGATTCACACTACAGATTCTATCTATGTAGATATATGTGGATTCATTCCAGATAGATTACTATTTAGAAGTGATTATTTTAAATAGGACATTTTAAATCTTAGCTTCAAAGTTTTCTTTGCGAGTTGAGTAGCTTTGAAGTGAATTTTTTCAACTCTTCTAAGCATGTAGACGCTAATATGAACTGTTTTAAGACTCGAGTTCAATTCTCGACGACTCCACCAATTAATAAAATTATTTTAATTGGCAAAATCTATCTTTATAACTACATTTTTTACACAACTGTTCAACTGCTATATTATTTTTAAAACCCTCTATAATATTTTGAACTCGTTTTGAATTTAAAATATCTTTTAACGATTGATTATGTAAATTACCTAAATTTATTATCCCATAACTATCCAAACAGCAAGGAACTACTACACCTGAGCTTAATATACCAAAATGTGAATCTAACCCCTGACAATAATTATTTGTATTGTGTGTAGAATCTAAACTAGGCCATTGAAAATATTTATCAAAATCAAGTTTTACCTTATAACCTAAACGAATTGAATTATAATCTATTTGCGACAGATCTATACCAAAATGCTGTTCTAATATATCAAAAACATTTTGATTAAAACTATTTATTTGATTTTGATTATCCAGATTCCATAATCTTAGATTTATAAAACTCTCTATTTTATTTTGAATTTTTAGATCACTTAACTTTAATATAGGCTCTAAATACTCTTGTAGTGTCATATTCATATCATTTTTATCAAAACTATTTAGTGAAAAATTTATCTGCTTTATAGCAGGATGTAAGAATAGATTAAGATCAAAATTTTTAAGATAATATCCAGTAGTTACTAGATGAACTTTAAAATTATATTTTTTAGAAATATCAAGATATTGCAATAGATTTGATAGAGTCAAAGGATCACCAAAGATATGAAAGGTGATCTCTTTTGTGTATGGTTGTAACTGAGTTAAAATTTTTTCAAAAAAATCTAAACTCATAGTGGAAGTTGGTAAAGTTTTTGTAGGACAAAAACTACAACTTAGCCCACAAATATTTGTAAGCTCAATATAAACTTTTTTAAATCTCATCACTTACAAATAAAATTGTTTATAAAGTCTAATCAACTTTATCAAAAGTTTTTGCAAAACCTTCTAAATCTTTTTTCTTTAAATCCCCTCGATAAACTATATCTTTTGGATCTATTGTATCATCATTTAACATCTTTGGCACTGCATCTGCATTGTTTAACACTTCCATATGTTCATCAAGCTCATCTTCACTATATGCCATCTGCATATCTGCTGTAATCACATGAGGTATCGCTTCTATAACTCTTAATTTTGAAAGCTCTTCCGATACATCTTTACCCTCTATTGTGATAATCACTCTACCTTTTTCATCATGTAGGTGATAATCACACACTTCACATTTTTTTAAGTCCTCTACTACTTGATCTAAATACTTTGGTAATGTTTGCACTACTATACTTGATATGTTCATTTTTTTCCTTTATTTTAATTTATAATAATTAATTTGATTTGAATCTGAAGCTATTATAACTTCATGATTATTGATAAATATTATAGATGTAATTGTCATCTTATTATCTGTAAGTTTATATTTTTTTGCTTTTGTATTTATATTAAATACCACTACATTATTTTGCGGATCCAATGAATAAGCACCCAATGTTACATCAGAACTAAGTGCTGCACCATATATAAAAAAATCTGTAGACATAATATAATGTGTATTTGAAGACAAATCATAAATAACAGCTTTTTTATCTTTTCCTGCAGTAATAATTAAATTTTGTTTCCAATCCAATTTAAAAATATTATCAAGATTTACTCCACTTAAAACCTTTTCAACTTTTTTAGTTGATAGATTTAATATCTTAACATTTCCACTTTCATCTGCTGCAGCAATCTTAGTTTTATCATTATTAAATGCAAAATCTGAAAACTTAGAATTAAACTCTTCATCATCTGCTCTAATATCTGCTTTCCATAAAATCTTTTTTGCTTTAAGATCAAAATAATATAACTCACTATCTAAAGTTGCAAAAATAAAATATCTATCATTGATAAATCTAGCTTTTACTATCGATAATCCTTGTTCTTTTGATATAATTTGTTTTAATTTTTTATTATACAAATATATCTCATTTTTACCATGTTCAGCTTGTGCAACAAATAAGATTTTATCACCAAAAGCATCTACACTTACTAGATGTGAATCAATAAGATCACCCATAAAGTCATGAATTTTTGGTAGTTTAATCTCTTGTATAATCTTTTTTGATTTAAAATCAATTACATCAACAAGCCCTGCACTAGTAGAAGTATAAATTTTACCATTTTTTACTACAATATCTAATACACTTCCTTTTGATTTATATATAGAAGTTGGTTTTAAAGTTTTAATACCATAAGCATTTATTAATAAAATAAAAAAAACTAATAATAATTTATACATCAGTTTGCTCTTTTGAGAAATCTCTATTTGGAAAATCTACTTCATTGTTGTTTAACTGATCGATCTCATCTTGATAATCCTTTTGAAGCTGATCCATCTTTTCTTGAATCTCTTGAATATTAGCAGGAGTTAAAAGCTTAGATCTTTTCCACTGAACCTCTATATCATTACCATACTCTGCTGCCATCTCTTCAAGTTTGATTTTATATTCATCCAAATCTTTACATATCACTTCGTTATCTTCTAATGTATCTTTTAATTTAATATACCATCCACCGATACCATCAGCTTCTACATACGATATAAATTTTACTGCCATTTTAACTCCTAACTTCTAATTTAATTGCATCTGTAGGACAAACACCTACACAATATCCACAACTTGTGCATTTTGAAATATCTATTATTGGCCTAAACATAGCTGTAAAATCTATAGCATTATCTAAACACGGATCTTTACAACTAAAGCACATAGTATTATTCCAACTCATACATTTTAATCTATCTATACTAAACTCTACTTGAATATTTTTTCGATTTTCTATTTTTAATACATCTTTAATACAAGCATTTGCACATTCATCACAATAACTACATCCACTTTTTGTAAAATCTAGTTTTGGTGTGCCATCTGGTTGTATAATAATAATCTTTTCTTCACAAATCGTTGCACAAGCTTTATCAACACAATCTATGCAACCATTTTTAAAGTCATCTTCATCTAAAAAATATGGCGGTCTTACTACTAACTCATCCTTTTCTTTAAAAGGTTTTGCAAAACTTTTAAAAAAATCTCTTCTTTGCATCTATATTTCACAAACTAAGCAATTAAGTAAAAAGCTTAGCTTTTCACTTAATACTTAATAATAAATACTACTTAGTAGTATCTATATCTTCCATAAATTTTTTGTCATCCCAAGATGATTTAAAAGCACCATCTTTAGATGTATATTCTGGTTGGAATTTATTATCTGTTAATAATTTAACATTTTGTGCTTGTGGAGCATGACATTGAGAACAATTAAATCTACCTGGGTAAAGTTTACCACCTGTTGATTTAATAGACACATCTGCAAGTTTTTCACTTGATGAGTTTACAATAACTTTTCCATTTTTCTCAATTTCACCATCTTTTGCAATTTTAGTATCAGGTCTAAAATTTGTCATATGAGATACTGGCACACTTGGGATTGATTTATCATAAGGTGCACTATCAACATGACAAGTGATACATTGATTGTTATCTTTTGTAATAGGCAACATCCCCTCTACACTATGTGGTATCATAGGTGGAGCATCTTGGAATGCTCTTTTAATTTTCTTACTTGTTCCAGCTGCTGCATTACTATAAACAACTTTTGGTGTTTCTACATTTGCATTTAATGGTGCACTTCTATAGCTTAATTGTTCAGAACTTACTTTTTTTGCAGCACTTACATTGTCATCACTGGCACAACCAACGAATAATGCAGTTCCTGCTACTAAACTTAAAGCTATTAACTTAGTTCTTTTTAACATTTTGTTTCTCCTGTATAAATTTTCTTATTGAAAAATTCAATGCATCGTCGTCACAAACTTCAACACATCTACCACAATTTGTACATTCACCCATAAGCACTTGTTCACTTGATTTTCCAACCATAAACAAGACCTCCTTTTCAGGGCAAACTTCTTTACATTTCATACAAACTGTGCATTTTTCTTCATTATGATCTACTCTAATTAGGCTAAATTTTCCTAAAACCGAATAAAATCCACCAAGTGGACATATATGCCCACACCATCCATTTTTTAATATAAAAAGATCAAATAAAAAGATCACAAGCATAGCTGCCCAACCAAATCCTAACCCAAATATTATAGCTCTATGAGTTATAGATATTGGAGATATAAATTCAAAAGCAGTTACACCTAAAATATATGATAGAATCAAACTAAGTGCCAATACCCAATATCTCATATTTCTAGTAGCAGGTTGTCTTTTTTGTATCTGATTAAGTCCAGAAACTCGTCTTATATAATTAGCAGCATCTGTAATCATATTGACAGGACATACCCATGAACAAAAAACTCTTCCCCCAACTACTAAATAAAATGTTGTAATAATAGCAGCACCTACTAAAATATTAGTCGCCATAACAGCACCAGCACTAAACATCTGCAAAGCAGCAAAAGGATCACTAAGTGGTATAGTTCCAAGAACCATCGATGAACTAAGATTACCTTGTAACATCTTCCATCCCCAAATATTACCACCTATATACAAAAGCATAATAGTAATTTGAGTGATTCGTCTTAAGATTAAAAATCTATAATGTTTCCAAAAACTTTTCATCTTAATAATCCTCTAAATTAAAATCATTTACATAATCAACTGCTTTTTTCTTACTTCTTTCAGTTTGAGTATGTATCTCTTTTGCATCTTTTAATCTGCTCTCATCTTTTTTATCCCAACCTTTAATATAGTTAGTATCAACTGCACCTAAAACTATATCTCTAGGCAATACTGTAATAGCTGCTTTTTTTGTAACACAAGCATGTTCACAAAGCCCACAACCTGTGCAATAATCACTATCAACAATTGGTTTTAAAAAAGCATGTTTACCAGTTCTTGTATTTTGATCATATTTTAGTTTGATAGCCTTATCTAAAAGTGGACAAGCTCTATAACAAGCATCACATTGAATACCCCAAAATGCTATACAATTTTTAGTATCAACTACCGCTACACCCATATCAGCTTTATTAATATCTAGCTTACCATTAGTTGTAACACTTTTTTGATCTAAAGCACCACTTGGACATACTGGCACACAAGGTATATCATCACACATATAACATGCAATATCTCTTGGTGTGAAGTATGGAGTTCCAAGAGGTTTATTGTCTCCTGGTTTTGCTAAAATTAATGTATCATAAGGACAAGCCTCTACACATAATCCACATTTTATACAAGTTTTTAAAAACTCTTCTTCTTTTATAGCACCAGGTGGTCTAAGGATTAGCTTATTAGCTGTAGCTTCATCTACATAAGCACTCCACATAAGTCCACCAAGGGCAGTTAAACCTACCCCTCGTGCCATATTTAGTATAAATTTTCTTCTATCATCTACCATATTTTACTTCTTATATATTTAATTACAAATTATGCTTTATAAATTTTAACCGCACATTTTTTATAATCTGTTTGTTTAGATTGTGGACAAGTTGCATCAAGACATACTTTATTGATAAGTATTCTTTCATCAAACCATGGCACAAATACCAAACTTCTAGGAGGTCGGTTTCTTCCTCTAGTTTCAACTCTAGCTTTAACTTTTCCTCTTCTTGATTCAACCCAAGCAAGATCTCCTCTTTTTAGACCTCTCTCTTTAGCAGTAGCTGGATGCATATAACAAAGTGCTTCTGGAACAGCTCTATAAAGTTCAGGAACTCTCATAGTCATAGTTCCACTATGCCAGTGTTCAAGCACCCTACCTGTACATAACCATGTATCATATTCTGCATCTGGAACTTCTGGTGGCTCCATATATGGTCTTGCAAAGATTTTAGCTTTATTTTTAAGAGATTTTTTCTTAGAACCTTTATCCATACCTCGTAAATCACCTTGTTTAAGTGCTTTAGCTAGTGGTCCATAGAATGCAAATTCACTATTTCTTCCAGCTTCTTTTGCATGTTTTGCAGCATAAGGATCATATTTAACATTAAATCTCCAGAATGTTTCTTTACCATCAACAACTGGCCATTTAAGTCCTCTTACTTTGTGATATGTTACGAAGTCAGCAAGATCATGTCCATGTCCTCTACCAAATGAAGCATACTCTTCCCATAGGTATTGATGAAGCATAAATCCATAACCTTTAAATACTTCTCCATTTTCACCTCTAACATTTCTGCTATCACCAAGACACTCAGTATTATCATAACCTTTTTGAGGGAAAGAGTTTAGATCAATTTTATATTTTCTAGATCTTTCATGATCAAATAGGATTTCATACATAGTAGTATCGCCATTGTATCCCATTGCTTTAGCTTTACCTCTTACATCTGCTAATTTTTTACCATTTCTAAGTGTATATGGTCCCCATAGATCATTAACTGTAAATCTTTTACTAAACTCAACCCATTGCCAAGTATCACTCATAGCATGACCTACTGGTAAAACTTGTTGTCTCCAGTGTTGTGATCTTCTTTCAGCATTTCCATAAGCTCCCCATTTTTCATAGATCATAGCTGATGGTAAAATCAAATCTGATACTTTTGCAGAAATACCTGGGTATCCATCTGAAGTTACGATGAAGTTATCCATCTCTCTTGCAGCTTTGATCCAGTGTCTAGCACTTGCACTATCTTGGTAAGGGTTACATACATTTACCCATGCAAATTTAACTACACCATCTTCGATATCTCTGTGGATTTTCATAATATGTTGATTTCCAACTGGATTTAAAGTTCCTTGTGGTATATGCCAACCTTTTTCAGTAATTTTTCTATGTTTACCAGATTTAACCATCATATCTGCTGGAAGTCTGTGAGCAAATGTTCCAACTTCTCTTGCTGTTCCACAAGCTGAAGGTTGTCCTGTTAGTGAGAATGCTCCAGAACCTGGTCTTGCTTGTTTATTTAACATAAAGTGAACATTATAAGAAAGTGTATTTACCCAAGTTCCTCTTGTATGTTGGTTCATACCCATTGTCCAGAAAGATACTACTTTTCTACCTTTTTCTACATAAAGTGCAGCTAAATCTTTAAGTTTTTTCTTAAAACTTTCGATTGATTCATCTGGATCACCTTTTGAAACTTTTGCAACATAATCAAGTGTATATGGTGCTAAGAATTTTTTATACTCTTCAAAAGATATCTCCCAGTGTTTTAAACCTGCAGGTTTATTTACCATATCATCACCTGGTTTATATCCATATACAGATAATGCTGGACCTTCAGCTTCAGATACTTTATGAACCATTTCATGATTAATAGTTTCCATCTCTTTTGCAGTATATTTACCAGCTGATCCGTCAGGTCTTACAGGAGTAAGTGATTTTTCACCTTTTCTTCTCATACCATAACCCATATTAACAGGACTTGCTGCGAAAATAATATTTTTCTTGATAAAATCCCAATCTATTGCTTCAGGATGATTATATACAATCTCATGAGCTAAGTAGTTCCAAAGTGCAAGGTCTGTATTTGGTTTAAAGATAATATTAAAATCACCTAAATCACAAGTTCTGTGAGTATATGTTTGAATATTTACAACTTTTACATTTTTTGGATCAGAAAGTTTTCTATCTGTAACTCTTGACCATAAAATTGGGTGCATCTCTGCCATATTTGATCCCCAAGTTACGATTGTATCTGTTAATTCAATATCATCATAACAACCAGATGGTTCATCAATACCAAATGTTTGGTAGAATCCAACAACCGCAGATGCCATACAGTGTCTAGCATTTGGATCAATAGCATTTGATCTAAATCCAGCTTTCATCATTTTTTGAGCTGCATAACCTTCCATAATAGTATATTGCCCAGAAGCAAATACTGCTACACCTTCAGGTCCACTCTCTTTTAATGCTTTTTTAGCATGTTTTTCCATCTCATCAAATGCTCTTTGCCAAGATATTGGTGCGAATTTACCATGTTTGTCAAAGTTACCATTTGCATCAACTCTTAATAATGGAGTTTTTAATCTATCCGCTCCATACATAATCTTAGCATTAAAGTAACCTTTAATACAGTTAAGACCTCTATTTACAGGAGCTGCTGGATCCCCTTTTACTGCTACTATTTTACCATTTTTAGTAGCCATCATGATACCACAACCAGTACCACAAAATCTACATGCTGCCTTATCCCATCGCCAACCAGCTTGAGCTTCATTTGAAGCTGCTTGTAGTGAAGCAGGAACACTCATACCAACAGCTGCTGCTGCAGAAGCTGCCGCTGAACTTTTTAAGAATTCTCTTCTTGAAAGTGCCATTTTTTCTCCTTGTTTAATGTTTAGCATATCATAATAATATACACTGCGAGTATTATAACACCTCATAACTTAAACGAACTTGACTTATATCAATAATTATAAAAAAAATTATTGATTATAAAATTTAAGTTTTATATAATAAAAATATAAGCAATTTTAAACTAAAATGCGACAAATTTTAAAAGGTATAAAAATGCAAACAAGTAAAATAGGTATTATTACCGTTAGTGATCGTGCTAGTGCTGGAGTATATGAGGATTTAAGTGGAAAAGCTATTATTGATACTTTAGATCAATATCTTATCTCTCCTTGGGAAAAAGTTTATAAAATAATACCAGATGAGCAAGATATAATAGAATCTACAATGATAGAGATGGCAGATAAATTAAACTGTAGCTTAATCGTTACTACAGGTGGAACAGGACCTGCAAAAAGAGATGTTACACCAGAAGCTACTGAGTCAGTATGTGATAGAATGATGCCAGGTTTTGGTGAACTTATGAGAGAAGAATCTCTAAAATTTGTCCCAACTGCTATATTATCAAGACAAACTGCTGGACTACGAGGTGATACACTTATAGTAAATCTACCTGGAAAACCAAAATCGATAAGAGAGTGTTTAGATGCAGTATTTCCTGCTATTCCTTATTGTTTAGATCTTATGGAACAACCATATATGCAATGTGATGAGAAAGTAATAAAAATCTTTCGACCAAAAAATAAATAAAAAAGCAAGGTTTTAACCTTGCTAATTATTATTCCCCTTTTTTCTCTATATCTTTCATAGAGTTTTGAATAGCCAATGGCACAAAAAATAGTGATACAAGATATGCAAATAGTGTTCCACCTATTAGTGCAACTCCCAATCCACCAAATACTGCATCTCTAGCTAATAAACTACTAGCAAAAACGATCGCCAATACTGTAAGTAAAATAGGTTTTGCTCTAGTTGCTGTTGCTATTGCTATTGCTCTATTAGCTTCTATATGTTTTTCCAATATAAGTTGTTTTGTAAAATCAGCTATTAATAGTGAGTTTCTTGAGTTAATACCAATCAATCCAATAAACCCTATCAATGATGTAGCTGTTAGATAAAATGTATCTGGTGTCAATAAATCCATAACATAATGTCCAACAATAACTCCAATCAAAGATAAGAAACTAGCTAATACAATAGCACCAGCTAATGCAAATCTTTTGTAATATACTACCATCAATAGATATATTAAAACCAATGCACCAATAAAAGCACCACCCAAATCTATAAATGTATCAATAGTAACTTTCTCTTCTCCATCCCAAACAAGATCAAAAACTTCACCTGTTTTTTTATCTTTAAATGACAATCCTAAAAGTGCTGTTTTTGTGATCTCATAATCTTTGCTTAGTTGTTCTAACATCATTGTTCTTGAATCAAGCAATGGATAGATTTGACTCTCCATATCTGTAGTAGCTATAACATTAACAATATTTTTTAGATTTTTAGAATTTATTGTCTCGGCTTCATCAATCTTTTTAACTGTCACAAAACTACTTAATGGTATCATCAATCCCATAGGGTTCATAAGTTGTAACTCTTTTAATTTAGCCTCAAGATCTTTTTTAGATGATGTTTTTAACAATCTTGAATCATCAAGTCGCACAAATATAGGTATCTGATTTTCAGCATTGTTTTTATTGATAACCCCAATAGCACTACCTTCAAAAGCGATATACAACATCTTTTTAACTTGTTCTAAACCTACTCCACTTTCTAAAACTTTATTGTTATTTAAAACAAGTGAATATCCTGTAGTTGGATCATCAGCTAATACATCTATATCAACTAATGATTTTTGTTTTTTAAATATATCAGCGATTTTTAGAGCAAAAGCTCGTCTTGACTCTACACTTTTTCCACCATATATCTCAGCAACAATATCTGCTAAAGTAGGAGGTCCAGCAGGAAGCTCAATAAATTTAATATTAGCATCATGAAACGAACATTTTTTCTTAATAATTGGTCTTATTCTTTGCACCAATTTATAACTAGGTTCAGTTCTCTCCTCTTTTCTTTTGATATTTACCATCATCTCAGCTTCATTTTGCCCATTTTTCATAGCACTACCTTTTACCATTCCAGCGAAATCTAAAGGTTGCCCTTCTGCTAAGAAAATAGAACTAGATAAAATATCTTTCTCTTTCATCAACTCATTAGCTATACAACTTGTAACCTCTTTAGTATCTTTTACTGCAGATCCAGTAGGTAGATCTACATATAAAGAGAATGTATCACTATCTTTTCCAGGAAGCATCTTAGCTTTTACAAGCTCTAAAGGTATCATATAGATACTTCCAGCAAATAGAAGCAATGTAATTAGATAAATAGTAAATTTCCAAGCACCATGATCCAGGATCGCATGGATTATTCTTTCTAATAATTTTGGTTTTTGATTATGATGACTCATTAATGTTCCTTTTTCTTCAATAATTTATTTACAAAATATGGTGTAAAAATATAAGCTATAAGCAACGATACAAACAATGCTATTGGAACAAATACAGGAAGTGGATGCATAAATTGACCCATCATTCCACCTACAAAAAACATAGGGATAAATGTCATAACAATAGCCAATGTAGCAATATTTGTAGGATTTCCTATCTCATTTGTAGCTTCGATTGCTATTTGTTTTAAACTCTTATCCTTACTATCGTGTGAATGCATATGTCTATGGATATTTTCTATAACAATAATAGCAGCATCAACTAAAAGTCCCAAACTTAACAATAAAGCAAAAAGTGTAATCCTATTGATAGTCTCACCCATCATAAACCCTATAAATAATGTAACTGATAAAATCATAGGAACAGTTAAAGATACGATTAATGCTTCTTTAAATCCAAGTGCAAATACAAGCAATATAGCGATAATCACAACTGATATTACTAAGTGAAACACAAGTTCATTAACTGCATGATTTGCTGTATATCCATCATTTCTAGTGATCACAAATCCTATATTATGAGATGCTAATTCATGTTTGATAGTATCTAAATATTCAAATACTGCTTTATTAATAGTAACAGTATTTGCCCCTTTTAGTTTTGAGATTGTCATTGTAACTTGAGGTATCTCTTGTTTTGGATCTTCATGATTCTCTTTTGTGTAGATATATGCTCTTTTTTTGTTTTGTATATTGCTACCTTTGAATACATCAGCTATATCTTTTAGATATACAGGTTGTCCATTGTAAGAGTCGATAATTACATTTTTTAGATCTTTGATATTATCTATTGCATTATCTATACCAAATACTACAAACTCTTTAGATACTGTATCGCCTTTAATATTTGGTAACTTATATGTGATACCATTTAAAGCTTGAGCAACTTGTCCTAAAGTGATTTTGTTCTTTTTTAATTTTTCAAGATTTACAAGAACATTAAACTGCTCTTTTCTTGCACCTTTTAATTCGACTTTTGCAACATTATGAATTCTATTTATTCTATGCCCTAGTTTATTGATATATTTATATAGATCTGTTTGACTTAAACTCTCATCTTTAGAGTAAAATGCGATAGCAGCTACAGGTATATCTGTATCGATATCCATAGTTTTGATAATTGGTTGCATAGCATTTTTTGGCAAACTATCCATATTTTTCATAATCTGATCATATAGTTTTAGGTCTGATGTTTGCTTACCTTGTCCTATATAATATTGAACTTGAACAATACCAACAGAATCTTTAGCGATAGAAAAAATATTTTCTACACCTTTTATCTCTCTAATTCTTTTCTCCAAAGGCTCAATGATAACTTTTTGTATCTCATTTGCATTGGCTCCTGGCATTGGAACAATCACAACCCCACCAGCTACTATCATTTGTGGATTTTCTTCTCGTGGCATAAATGTTAAAGATAAATACCCAAGCACCAAAATAGTAACTGCAAGTATAAAAGTTAAAGGGTGATTTATAAACCCTTTTGCTAATTTACCTGCAGAGTTTTCATTGTAAAGTTCATACTCAATCTCTTTAACTTCTTCCTCTAAATGTTTAACTTCTTCAACATTTATCTCTTCATTTTTGATATCGTTATGCATTACTACTCCTGATTACTTAATGATTTACCAATAGCTAATTGCAAATTAGCAGATGTGATTGTTTGAGCATATTTTGACTGAATAACATCTGCTTGAGCCATAAGCATATTTTGTAACTGCATTAGCAAATACATCATATTTGTTCTAAATTTTAGATTATTTCTATAGATATCTTCTGTCTCTTTTAATATATCTTCCGCCATCTTTTGTGTTTCTATTTTCTCTTGTAAAGTTTGTGTTTGTGTTTGATACTCTAAAAAGTATTTTTTTACTTGAAGATTGATACCATCTTTCATATACTCAAAATAGTGTTTTGTTTTTAGATAATCAATTTTTGCTTTTTGTTCTTTAATACTATTAATATCCCCATCATAAATAACATAATTTAACCCAACAGCACCTAAATAATAATCTTTATTGGTTGAAAGACTTAGTCTATTATCATTTGTTCCATACTCTACATGAAGTCCTATTATAGGAGCTTGTTCACTACTTTCAAATGCTATTTTCTTTTTCATAGTTAAAGTATTGTGTTTCATCCATTTATAATCATCTCTAGTTTTTATAGCTTGTTGTTGAAAATATGTCAGATCATCTGTCATCTCTGCTTTAAATTGAGCATAATCTTTTACATCAGTGATCTCAAAATCATCTGTTAGAAACTGCAAATATGCAATAGCAAGTTTATATTTTGTAGTAGCCTCTTTGATCTTTGTAGCGATACTTGATACTGCCATTTTTGATTGTTTGATATCTAGTTTTCTTGCTAATCTATTTTTATATAAATTTGTTGCAGTTCGCACAAATCTTTGAGCTATAACATTTGCATTTTTTGTCATAGCGATAAATTTTTTTGCTGTTACTGCTCCATTGTATGCTTTTAGAACTTCAATACCTAATTGTTTTTTATCATAAGTATATTTTGCCTCTTTTGCTAAAATTTGTAACTTTGCCATCTCTTGAGCATCATCTAATTTTCCACCCGTATATAGTGGCATCTCATATACTGCTTTTGTCTCAAAGTTTTTTCTAGCTCCAGGATTGTTTAGATCATCTGGTTGATATGCCAATAAATCTGCTTTTGTTTTAACAGTTGTACGATCCATCAACCCACCCATTTCATCAATAAAATGTCCAAATCCAAAATCACCAAAGTTTGCCTCTCTTGATGCTAGTTTCATACCAAATACATATCCAGCATGATTGGTAACTGATACATTCTCTTTAAATTCTAGTTTTCCTAAACTATACCCTTTTGCCTCTTTAAGTGATGCTTTTGCTATATCTACATCTAATTTTTTTGCTTTTAACTCTTTGTTGTTATCTAAAGCTAAAGTTAAAGCTTCTTGATAACTAACAGTTTTTGCAAATATCAATGCAGGGATACTTAGCAATAAAAGTTTTTTAGTCATTCTTTTCTCCTAATTTTTTTAGTTTATACTCTATATATTGAATGATTTTTCCTTTTAGATCAAAATCATTTAAAGTTATAGATGATACAAATAATCCAACTATATAATCATATATCTCAATAGATACTTTTTTATTATTGATTATATCATCTATAACTTTTATATAGTTACCTCTTAATGTAGTGTTATACCCAATTATCTCTTTGGTAGGTTTGGTCATACATACTATTAAGAATTGTTTAAATATCTCTTTCCTTGTGATCTGAATAGTTTCATCTTCTAAAAAAATACCAAATAAACACAACAATTTATCTTGTTTTGTTATGAAAGTTTCTATTTTTGATGTTAGCTCTTGGTTGTAGTTATTTTCCAAACAACTCATTAGCTCACAAACAATATCCTCTTTGTTGATAAAATACTCATAAACAGTTCCTTTTCCTATACCTGCTATATTAGCTATCTTACTTATAGATATATCTTGAAAACCATTTTTTGCAAATATCTCACAACAAGATGTCGCAATAGCCTTTCTTTTTGCACTTTTGTTAGACAATTTATCTCTCCAAATCAATTACTGACCACTGGTCAAGTTTGCAATGATATACTAATAAAACTTATTGTTTGATTAAATTTTAAATAAGATTAGATATAATACAAAAAAACAAAATGGAACTATATGACTAGAAATCAAACTATTATACTATACTGTTTAATCTTTATATCATTTTTTGCACCTTTGGGTTGGACACCACTATTTGACCTTGATGAGGGAGCTTTTAGTGAAGCAACTAGAGAGATGTTAAAAAGTGGTGATTATATCACTACATATCTCAATGGCAATCTAAGATTTGATAAGCCTATTTTAATATATTGGCTACAACTAATTAGTATCAAAACTTTTGGCATTAGTGAGTTTTCTTTACGACTTCCATCAGCTATTGCATCAACTATTTGGGCATATCTTATATATAACTTTACCAAACTATATTTTGATAAAACAAAAGCATTTTATGTTGTGATCTTTTTTGTATCAGCTTTACAGATAAATATAATAGCAAAAGCAGCAATAGCAGATGCTTTACTTAATATGTTTATAACTGCTACTATGTTTAGTATATATAAATTTTACCAAAACAAAGAACCAAAATATATCTACTTGACATTTTTATTTATGGGGTTTGGAGTTCTTACAAAAGGTCCTGTTGCTATTATGATCCCTTTTATTGTAAGCTTTTTATTTTTTGGATACAAAAAAGAGATCAAACTATGGTTTAAAACTATTTTCAATCCAATAGGTATAGTAATCTTTTTAGTAGTAGCACTTCCTTGGTATTTACTAGAATATCAAGCACAAGGTCAGCTTTTTATAGATGGATTTTTTATCAAACACAACCTAAGTAGATTTGATTCATCACTAGAACATCATAAAGGTAATATTTTCTATTTTATCCCTGTTTTACTTTTGGGATTTACCCCTTTTACAAACTTTGCTTTAAAAGCTATCTATAAAGCAAAATCTTATCTAAAAGATGATCTAAAACTATTCTTGTTTATATGGTTTGCTTTTGTATTTATATTTTTCTCATTTTCTGGGACAAAATTACCACATTATATTATATATGGATATACTCCACTTTTTATATTAAGTGGGATATTAGTGCAAAATGATATTAAACGATTAAGAGTATTGATCTCCTTGGTATTTGTTTTAGTATTATTTTTAGTTTTTCCAGATATTGTATATGCTACAAAAGATACTATACATAACAGATTTGCAAAGCTTACTGTTGAAAATATCTATAATGGATTTGGGTTAGATTATCATATCTATTTAGGTATAGCGATTATAGTTGCTATTATTATATATCTTAAAAAACTACAAACAAATAGTTTTATAATCTCTATGGCATTTATATCTAGTATTAGTGTAAATTTTATTATTATGCCTGCGTATGGTGCTTTGATGCAACAACCTATAAAAGAGATAGCTTTATTAGCAAAACACAAAGGATATAAAGATATAATTATGTATAAGATTACAAATCCGACATTTAATGTATATTATGATGGACTTGTTAGAAAAGATACTCCACCCAAAAGTGGGGATATTGTATTTACCAATGGTATAAATATAAAACATTTCCCAAATAAAGAGATTTTATATCAAAAAAATGCCTTTGGGTTAATAAAAATAAAATAAGGATAACAAATATGAAAAAACTCTCGTTAGTTGTGCCAATGATGAATGAGCAGGACAATGTAGCACCATTGTTTCAAGCTGTTCGTGAAGCATTAAAAAATATAGATTATGAGTTTATTTTAGTAGATGATGGATCGACAGATAAAACTATATCTAAGATGAAAGAGTTAGCCGATGAGCGAACTAAAATCATTATTTTCAATAGAAATTTTGGACAAACAACAGCTATGGCCGCAGGTATAGATGCCGCAAATACTGAGCTTATCGCTACAATAGATGGAGATTTGCAAAATGACCCTACAGATATTCCTCTTATGATAAATAAACTTGAATCTGAAAATTGGGATGTGGTAGCTGGACGACGACTAAAACGACAAGATGGGATGTTTTTGCGAAAAATACCAAGCAAGATAGCAAACTGGATAATAAGAAAAACAACAGGTGTATATCTAAATGATTATGGTTGCACACTAAAAGTTTTTAGAAGCGATGTAGCAAAAAATCTTGGACTATATGGAGAACTACATAGATTTATACCTGTTTTGGCAAAAATGTATGGTGCAAAAATCGTAGAGATGGATGTAAAACATCATGCTAGAATACATGGTGTTTCAAAATATGGACTAGGAAGAACATTTAAAGTTGTAAGCGATCTTATGCTTATGCTTTTTATGCAAAAATATAGAACAAAACCTATGCACCTTTTTGGTGGATTGGGTATAGCTTCTTTAGGAAGTGGTATGGTTATAAATTTTTATATGTTAATCTTAAAACTTTTGGGTAATGATATAGGGCATAGACCACTTTTAACATTAGGAATAGTTTTAGTTATAGCTGGTATTCAACTTATAACTACTGGATTTTTATCTGAGCTTATTATGAGAATATATTATGAGGGGCAAAATAAAAAACCATACAACATAAGAGAGATATTTGTTGGGCAAAAAGAGTAAAAAAATCATATCTTTGGTTGTAAAAATATTATTTACAACCATCGCTTTATATGTAGTATTTTCCAAAATAAGTATAGATGATATTAAAAATATCATCACCACATCTAATATCTTCTATCTTCTATTAGCTTTTGTATTTTTTAATCTCTCTAAGATACTTAGTTCTGTAAGATTAAACTACTATTTTCATCATATTAAAGTTGATATTTCACAACTATATGCTCTTAAATTATATTATATAGGTATGTTTTACAACCTTTTTTTACCAGGTGGTATTAGTGGAGATGGTTATAAGATATATCTTCTAAAAAAACAAAATGAGCATATAAGTATAAAAGATTTTTTTAGTGCAACACTTTTAGATAGGATTAGTGGACTTGTGCCACTTCTGTTTTTTGCCGCTATTTTATTTATATTTAGTAGTTATTATGGTTTATATAAGATTGTAGATTATCTAGTGATATTTGGTGCGATTATAGTATTTCCTTCACTTTATATATTTACAAAATATCTATTTAAAAAATATTTACAACTTTTTGGCAAAACTACAATTTTAGGAACTATTGTCCAATTTTTACAACTACTTAGTGCAGTATCTATCGTGTATGCTTTGGAAAATCAACAATATTTAGTAGAGTTTTTAGTATTGTTTTTAATCTCATCTGTTGTAGCTGTATTACCTATTAGTATAGGAGGGATTGGTATTAGAGAGATCACATTTTTATATGGATTGTCACTTATTGGTGTGCCAACCACTTATGGTGTAGCATTTGCTTTAATATTTTTTCTAATCACTGCCTTATCATCTTTTGTGGGAATATTTTTGAAACATAGTAAGTAGTTTTGTTTATAAATCTTTATTTTTTACCTTTAATAAATACAACTTCAAACTCTAAGTAATCCAACTCATAACTATTATAAAGTTTTTTAGCATCTTTATAACTTAAGATAGAAGAGGATGAAACACCAGAATTTTTGATATATCTAAACATCTCTTTTTTAGAATCAAACATAAGTTTGTATTGCAAAACTTCAAACTCACACTCATAATATTTAGAAAAACTTTTTTGAATCTGATCCAAAGATAAAACGCTAGATTTTTGATGAGTAATCTTATATATACTAGCAAAAGTATTTGATGTAAATAAAACTGTTTCTATTTTATTAGAACACAAAACCAATTTAGACAACAACTTATCAAGATCTTTTGACCACTGTAAAGCAGATGAAGATAAAATCATATCAAATTGTTTATTTTTAATAAAATCAAAAAAATCATCACTATCAAAATCGAAACATTTTATAACTAAATTTTTTGCTTTTGGATGAAGATTGCACATTTGTTGTGAAGCATCAATAGCGATATATGAGCTAAAATTCCAGTTTATATATCTAAAAACTTGCCCCGACCCACAACCTAATTCTAGTATAGTTTTGGGTTTAAAATCTATATCTCTTACTAAAGCTTTTGATACTATTTGTTGTATAATATTGTTTTGATTATATTGATTTGCATATTTGCAAAATTGATTTTTTTCATACATAAATTTTATTTTATCTTTTTATTAGTAAATTTTAGATAAAATACGACTTATTTCAAAATTTAGGAAAAAATATGACATCAACTTTATTGATAGTTCAATTAGTTTTAGCAGTGCTTATTACTATTGTAATATTATTGCAAAAGAGTTCAAGTATGGGATTGGGTGCTTATAGCGGTAGTAATGAATCACTATTTGGAGCAAAAGGACCTACAAGTTTTTTAGCAAGAGCTACTTTTATTATGGGTATATTGTTTGTAATAAATACTATTACACTTGGTTATCTTTACAATCAACAAAAACAAAAAAGTGCTGTTGATTCTGTGCAAATAAATAAACTAATACCATCAAAACCAACTTTGCCTGTTGCTAATACAAAAAAGGCTAATATCCCTGCTGCACCAAAAACAAAATAGTTACTCTAAGATTTAAAATATGAAATTATTTTTTTTATTGATTGTTTCATATTTTTATCTTTTTGCAGATGCACATATATTTGTTTATCATAGATTTGAAGATAAAAGACATTTTTCGACAAATACATCTATAGAACATTTAAAAAAACAGTTTGAATATTTTAAAAACAACAACTACAAAGTTGTAGCTCTTTCTAAGATCATATACAATATCAATCACCATATCCCTATCCCTGATAATTGGGTAGCATTAACAATAGATGATGGTTATAAAAGTTTTTATCAATATGGCTTACCTATTTTTAAACAATACAACTACCCTTTTTCATTATATGTTTATGTTGAAGCTACCAAAAAACATTATGGTGATTATATGAATTGGGATCAAATCAAAGAAGCATCTAAATATGGCGAAATAGGATTGCACTCATATTCACATCCACATCTTTTAAATTTAACCAACCAAGAGATATATCAAGATACTAAAAAAGCCTATGATATTTTTGTAAAAAACTTAGGCTTCAAACCAAAAAGTTATGCTTACCCTTATGGTGAATATAATTCAAAAGTACAAAATGTGCTTAAAAAGTTTAATTTTGATGCAATACTAAATCAAAGCACAGGATCTATCAATAATCTAACTGACACACAAGATATATTTAGAATCGCCCTTACAGGTAAAGTTAATTTAATCGATAAATTAAAATATAAAACACTACAAACAACTTGGATAGAACCTAAATATTTTCCAAAAAGTGGTGTCTTAAAATCTATCATAGCAAAAGTAGATCCAAAGATAAAAAAAGCAAAATTATATATTACAGGTCTTGGTTGGTCAGATATAAAAGTAAAAAATGGTATAATTAACCAAAATATTAATAAGTATCTACCAAATTCACGAACAAGAATCATAATAGGTAGAAATTATTATCATATTTCAACACAAATAATAACTAAAATAAAAAGGAAGAAAAATGTTAAACAGCATATATGAAGATACAAAACAATCTATGGAAAAATCTATAGAGGCTCTAAAAAGAGATTATGGAACACTAAGAACAGGTAAAGTAAATCCATCGATTTTAGATAATATCACAGTTGATTATTATGGGACACAAACACCACTTGCTCAAGTTGCTACTATATTAGCTGCTGATGCTACTACTATAAATATCTCTCCTTGGGAAAAACATCTAGTAGGTAGTATCGAACAAGCTATCCAAGCTGCAAATATTGGTGTAAATCCAAACAACAACGGAGAATCTGTTCAACTATTTTTCCCACCTATGACGGTAGAGCAAAGACAAGAGAGTGCAAAAGGTGCAAAAGCTATGACTGATAATGCAAAAGTTGCTATTAGAAATATCAGAAAAAGTGCAAATGATAAGATCAAAAAACTTCTAAAAGATAAAGAGATTACAGAAGATGAATCAAAAAAAGCACAAGATGAGATCCAAAAAATAACAGATTCTTTCGTAGCAAAAGCTGATGAAACTTTTAAAACAAAAGAAGCTGAAATTTTAAAGGTTTAATTGTGAATGTTGAACAAATATACAAAGACTCATCTGCACTATTAGAGGGGCATTTTAAATTAAGTAGTGGTAATCATAGTAAATTCTATTTACAAAGTGCAAAAGTTTTAGAAGATCCAAAAACTGCAAAACTTTTAGCACAAGCATTAGCAAAACAGATTCAAGATAGTGGTATTAAATATGATGCTGTTTGTTCTCCAGCATTAGGTGGTTTAATAGCTGGATTTGCACTAGCAACTGCTTTAGATGTAAGATTTATATTTGCTGAAAGAGTAGATGGCAATATGACTATAAGAAGAGGCTTTGAGGTAAAAGAAGGTGCAAAATATATTATCTGTGAAGATATAATTACAACTGCTGGAAGTGCTTTAGAAGCTGCTAAAGAGATAGAAAAAGATGGTGGTGAAGTGGTAGCTTTTGCTGCTTTGGCAAATAGAGGTTTTTGTCAAAGAGTAGGAAGCGATATAGAACCAAAATCAAACTGTAAGCTTCCAAAAGGAACAAAACTTTTTGCACTTGATGATTTTAGATTTGAGATGTTTGATCCTAAAGATTGTCCAATGTGTAAAGAGGGATCAATAGCATACAAACCTGGAAGTCGTGGAAACTAATCTACTATGGCAAGATGGAGAGATATAAAACAGGGTAAAGTTGATAATAGTATCAAAAAGAAAAAATCAAAGACTAAAGATACTATTTTATCAAACTGTTGTAATACCCCTTTGATCAATAGATTTAAAGCTTTTACAACTGATACATTTATGGTGATGATGCCTTTGATGTATATTGTATTTTATATCGTTTTAGGTAGTCGTGAAGAGTTTGCTAAAAATATGCTTTTGGGATGGAGCTATATTTTAATACCACATTTTATTATTATGCTATTTTTTTGGTATAAAAAACAACAAACTCCAGGACTTAAAGCTTATGAATTAGCTATTATTAATAGTTCAACTTGCAAAAAAGCATCTTTGACTGCTTTGATCAATAGATATATATGGACATCATTATCTATAATGTTTATTTTACCACTATTTATCCCATATTTTAGAAAAGATAAAAAAACACTACAAGATATTATCTCAAATACTTGTATCATCAATAGACCAAACCAAACAATACCAAAAAAATAAAATGCTATTTTTTAATCTAAGTGCATTTTATTTCTCATATTTTGCTGCTGTTGGAGTTTATGTTATATTCTTACCAAAAGTTTTGATAGATATAGGATATAGTGCTTATGATATTGGAATTATCTTAGCACTTGCTCCACTTATGAGATTTGCTACACCTTTTTTATTTTTAAAACATATCAAACTTACTCAAAATCTATTTCGTTCTATTTTAATTGTCGCTATTTTATCATCTAGTAGTTTTTATATAACTATAGATAATTTTTATGCTTTTATGATAAACAATGCAGTTTTAGGTATATGTTTAAGTATTTTATTACCATATATTGAAACTATATCACTACAAACAATAGGATCACAAAGATATGGCAAAGCTAGATTATTTGGCTCTATTGGATTTATGCTAATAGCACTTGTATTGGCAAAATTTTTAACTGTGCCTAAAATAGCACTTAATTATTACCTTTTTGCTACAATTTTAACAGTTTTTTTCTCTTTTAGACTTTTAAAATATGATCAAACAGATCATAGCTCACCAATAGAAAATAAAAAACAATTCTCTATTTTAAAATATTGGCCATTTTGGTTGAGTTTGTTTTTGATGCAAATTAGTTTTGGTGGATTTTACAATTTTTTTACAATATATGAAACATCAAAAGGGATAAGTTTAGAAACGACAAGCTATCTATGGAGTTTTGGAGTTATTTGTGAGATTTTAATGTTATATTTTCAAGCTTCATTTTTAAAATACAACCTATTATCTATTATTAAAATATCTATTTTTCTTACTATTATAAGATGGTTATTACTATTTTTATTTCCTACTATTTTATATATCACATATTTCACACAATCTATCCATGCTTTTAGTTTTGGATTATATCATAGTGCTGTTATAATATATCTGTATAATCTATATGACAATAAACAACTAGCACAACAATTTATGTTTGGTATTGCTTATGGACTTGGTGGCTTTTTAGGATCACTAATAGCTGGTGCTGTTTATGGAGATTATCTATTTTTGGTATCTGCTATGATTACAACTTTATCACTGTTGAGTTTATTATTGCATAATGAACAATCTCAAAAAATTAGAAATAAGTAAATGAAAATTTTAATAGTAGAAGATGATAAAGATATATTAGAGTTATTAGTAAAAGGTTTTACAGAAAATAACTATATTATAGATACAGCTACAAATGGATTAGATGCTCAATATTTAGCTACAACTAGTAGTTATGATATTATTATTTTAGATTGGATGTTGCCCCAAAAAAGTGGTATTGAGGTTTTGCAATATTTAAGAAAACAAAATATTATTACCCCTATTTTAATGCTTACTGCAAAAGATGACACCAAAGATAAAATTTTAGGATTAAAAACTGGGGCAGATGATTATTTGGCTAAGCCTTTTAGTTTTGATGAACTAATTGCAAGGGTTGAAGCACTTTATAGAAGGGTAAGTTTTTCAAACTCAAATAAAATTATTTTTAAAGATATAACAATAGATATAGATAAAAAAATAGTTTTAAAATCAAACAATCTTATAGAACTTTCAGCAAAAGAATATGAGCTTTTGTTACTTTTAATAAAAAATAAAAACTCATATATCTCAAAACAATATATGCAAGAAAATTTATGGAATAATGAAGAATTTATACAAAGCAATGTAATAGAAGCTACTATTTATAAGCTAAGAAAAAAATTAGGCAAAGAGTATATTAAAAATTTTAGAGGTTTGGGATATAAAATTGAGATTTAATAGTTTAAAATCAAGGGTATTATCTTGGTTTATTATAATTGTTTTTATTTTATTATCTTCTTTTAGTTATGCTTTATATTATTTTTTAGAGCAAAGTATAAATTTAAGAATTGAAACATCTTTATACAACAAAGCAAATAAAATTAACCGCCTTAAACTTGATGAATTAAGTTCTAAAAGCTATTATTACACTGCTTATATTGATGGCTATTTTCCTGAAAATGCTTTTCCGAACGAAGAAAAATTAG
>OFBA01000014.1_pt1 | contig 48914 bp, 61 predicted proteins | sample 1520391 | NCBI WGS metagenome assembly OFBA01 (sample SAMEA3696446, study PRJEB22514) | metagenome | biome: water; feature: marine; material: hydrothermal vent | place: Pacific Ocean | collected 2014-08-12 | depth 1521 m
AAAAAAAGATAATCTTCTCTTGAAATTTTGAATATACCTATTTATAAATAAATATGGTAAATTCAAAATTTAGGAGTTAGTGATGGGTTTTTTTGATATAGCAAAAAAAGTTGCAAAAGGTGCTGTTGATGTAGCTGGAGTAGTAGCAGATAAAGCTGCCGAAATGAAAGCAAAAGCAGAAAGAAGACAGCAAGAAGTTATGGTAAATAAAAGTGATAGTGAGCTTAAAAGAATTACTAGCAAGGGTGGCATTGATGGAATGGCTGCAAGAATGGAATTAAAAGATAGAGGATTGGCATAAAACAATATTACTGTTAAATCTTAAATGATTTATTTATAAAAACTTTAAAAGGAAAGGTTTAGGCTATGAGTTATAGAAAAGAATATAGACTTAACAACAAAGCTAATGCTGGTGGTTGGTACGAATGTACTTATTGTGATAAAAAGATTAGATTTAGCGATGCTGATATAGACCATATTTGGCCAAAAAGCAAAGGTGGTTCAGATAATTCTTACAATTTAGTTATTGCTTGTCAAAGTTGTAATAGAAGCAAAGGTAATAAAATTGATGGTAGGGTTATTAAAGGTTATGCTACTAAAATATTTAAATAATAGATGTAGCAAAAGTAGTATAAAATTACTATATTGTTATAAAATTTCTATTTAAATGATATAACAAACCCCAGAAGCGAACAAGTTACCCCAGCGATATTTAAGCACTTTTTAGCTATAATTTCAAAATAAGTTTTAAAGTGATGCTAATTTAGGCTTAGGGGTAACTTGTCCGCTTAAGTTGGTCGTTATATATACAAAGGAGCATACAAATAAAATGAATTTAAAATGTACAAAAAAATTATTAGATATTTTAAAAATAAAAAATATAGACAGTTCTAAAGTATCAAATACAAACGAGGATATTGAAAATTGGCATTGTAATATCTTAGACTATGGTGAAATATATGGAGTATTATTAACAAACGATAAAACATTATTTTCATTTTATTTATTTGGCTTTGAAGAAAATGATTTTAGAGATTTCTCTGAAATTATAAAACAAAATATTTTTAAGATTATGTTAAATATGGGATTTGAACAAAAGAAATTTGAAGTTATTTTGGAAAGTATGGAAAACATAAAATTTTCTAAAACTGATAATAGAAAAGTATTAGCTTCAATGAATCAAATGTTACCATATATTCATAGTGGTATGGAACAAGGAATTGATTTAATAGAGATTAATCATAGACTAAACGATATAATACAAGATAAATTAGAATTAAAAATACCAAGAAAACAATTTGAACTGTTACTAAGTAAGTATATATAACAAAGCGTAGCAACAAAAATATGTCACCTCTGCCGAAAAAAGCTTATATTTGCTTATAAACTTTTAAAACAGTTTAAGCAAAAAAGAACTCAAAAATGGGTAACATATTTTTGTACTCAACCGTTAGGCAATAATCTCAATTGTGTATTAAAGTAACATAGCATATAAACTTTATAAAAAATAATCAATTTTAGTTTATATTTTTTACTTCCATTTGTATATAAAAATACGAGGAGTGAAAGTAAAACATTTAGAAAATTTTGAATTAGAAAAAGAATTTAGTAAAATTTTGATAAAATTACAGAATGTTAGAGCAAATGAGTTATATAAGTTTTCAAAAGCAAAAAAACTTATATCAAAAATAAATCCGATATATGAAACAGTTTATAAATATAAAAAATGTAAACGAAAATTAAAATATATAGGTGTTACAAACAAATATTTTACTAATGGCAAAATTTATAAATCATTTAAATTTAATGGTGCAACATATAAAATAAAGACAAAGAAAACAAAAAAAGTGATAGGCTACAGTTTTTTTGAAAGGTTAAGTTAATGAGTTTTTCAACAAAAGATACAACTTTTGGAACAATAATTTATAAAAATAATAAATATGATTTATTGACAAATCCTTTATCTAAAAATGAACATCAAAAAATTAATAAATACAAAAAAGCTTCTTGCATCTTGGGTAAATAGTGAGATCAAATTGATAAAGAAAAATATGAAAATACAGAAAATAGAATAGGTATCTATCAAATTTATGGAACACACCCTTTATATGGTCATGATAAATTATTATATATTGGTAGAACTCAAAACCAAAATGGTTTTAAAAGTAGATTAAAAAATAGATGGGTTATAAAAAATGGTGAAGATGATGAAAATGTTAAAATTTACTTAGGAACAATATTTTCTTATGACAAGGATATTAGTTCTGATGAAAATAATTTTATAGAAAAAGCAGAGGTACTACTTATAAATACTTTAAAACCTGCTTTTAATAGTTCCAATATTCAAAGTGTAGGTGAAAAATTACGAGAGCAAAATTATATAATATACAATCATAATAATTATAGAGATATTTATCCTGTATTGTCCTCTAAACACTTTTGGCAAGACAATAGAATAAATATTATTATTACTGACAAATTGGCTAATAAATTCAAAGCAGAAATTATTGATAATGATGAATATTATATGTTTGCATTACCTACAAATGACAATATATTTATTGGTGTTGATTATAGTTGCTGGAATAAGACTAAGCAACCTATCCAAATAGCAATAAATAAAGAAACATTAGATGATATTCAAGAAGAAAATATTATAAAATCATTTAAACCGTTAGACTATAAAGATGAACATAACCAATGTTATTATATTTCATTAGCAAAATATTTAAAAGATAAAGATGCTATTGAAAATATAAGTAAAATTATTACAGATATTGAATCAATAGTAAAATAAAAATTATGTATCCAAGAGTTAAAGATGTTAAACCAACAGATGATTACAAATTAGTTTTAACTTTTACAAACGATGAAGTTAAGATATTTGATGTAACACCATATCTTGAAAAAGGATTTTTTAAACAACTAAAAGATAAAAGTTATTTTAAAAATGTAAAGCCTTTTATGGATAGTGTTCAATGGCAAAATGGTCAAGATTTTTGTCCTGATATGTTGTATTTGGATAGTCAAAATGTCTAACAAAACTAGCGAATAGCGGTTTTGCGATAGCAAAAAGTTTCCTGAAATCGTAGGAACTAACAAGGCTATACTGCGGTGGTTTAAGGCTTTTATTTTGATAATTTATTTTTAAGTAATTCAACTCAGGCGTTATATGAAAGGAAAGCAAAATTGAATATACAATACAAACTAAATCCAAAACTTACAACTGATGAATTTATAAATATACTAAATCGCTCAACTTTAGGAAAAAGAAGACCTATTGATGATTTAAAAATAATCAAAGGTATGATTGACAATGCAGATATAATAGTAACTGCAACAATAGATAATAAAATCATTGGAATTGCAAGAGCAGTAACAGATTTTAATTATTGTTGTTATTTATCTGATTTAGCAGTAGATCAAAAGTATCAAAAAAATAGCATAGGAAAACAACTTATATCTAAAGTCCAAGAACAATTGAATGATAAATGCAAAATCATATTGCTATCTGCTCCAGATGCGACAGAGTATTATCCAAAAATAGGATTTATCAAACATACATCAGCTTGGACTCTTACAAGAGATAAAAAATTGGTTTAAAAATAGTAACTAAAAATTTCTCTCACTCCCATCACCCTCGATGGGGATACATACTGCAATTTAAAAAATAAACATACAAGAGTTAAATTGCAATGAACTTAAAATAAAATAGATAACAAATTACTAAAAACATCATCCATTATCTGAACATTTATCAATATTGTATAATTAATTAGATATAATAAGCGACAATAATTATAACTAGGAGATGATTTATGACTATCCTTGATGGAAAAGCCTTATCAAATAAAATCGCACAAGAAGTATCAAATGATGTCATACAGTTACAAAAAGATGGTATTACACCAGGATTAGCAGTAATATTAGTAGGAAGTGATCCAGCTAGTGCCACTTATGTAAAAATGAAAAGTAATGCTTGTAAAAAAGCTGGAATATACTCTATAGCTCACGAGATGCCAGAAAGCATAAGTCAAGAGAATATTTTAGAGATAATCGATATGATGAATAACAATCCAAACATTGACGGTATCTTAGTTCAGCTACCACTTCCAGCACATATTGATACCACTACTATACTTGAGGCTATCGATCCAGCTAAAGATGTAGATGGTTTTCACCCTTACAATGTAGGAAGAGTAACAGCAGGACTTGATGGATTTATCCCTGCTACACCTTATGGAGTGATGGAACTTCTAAAAGAATACAATATCGATCCAAAAGGTAAAAATGTATGTGTAGTAGGTGCTAGTAATATTGTAGGAAAACCTATGGCAACACTACTATTAAATGCCAATGCTACAGTAGAGATATGTCATATTTTCACAGATGATCTTAAAAAACACACTTTAAATGCTGATATTATTTGTGTAGGAGTTGGGGTTGTAAATCTTATCAAAGAAGATATGGTAAAAGATGATGCTATTATTGTCGATATTGGTATCAATAGATTAGATGATGGTAGATTAGTAGGTGATGTTGATTTTGAAAATGTTAATTCAAAATGTTCATATATTACCCCTGTGCCAGGTGGAGTTGGACCTATGACTATTGCAATGCTACTTAAAAACACTATCAAAGCTGCAAAAATTAGATTAGCAAAAACAAATGGAAAGTAAGAATGAATTTTTTAAAAAAACTTTATAATTGGTCAGGAACTTGGACGGGAACAGTAGTAATAGTTCTAAGTATCATATTTTTTCTAGCACAAGCTTTTGTAATACCAAGCGGAAGTATGAAAAATTCTCTTTTAGTAGGAGATATGCTATTTGTAAAAAAATTCGCTTATGGGATACCAACACCGACTATTCCTTGGCTAGAGTTAAAAATATTACCTGATTTTAGAGGTGATAGACACTTAATAGATGGACCAAAACCCAAAAGAGGAGATATTGTAGTTTTCAGATATCCGGGAAATCCTAAAGTGCATTATGTAAAAAGATGTGTAGCAAATGGTGGAGATATATTATTTGTCCAGAATAAAGATCTTTATTTACATCCTCACGAGGGCAATAAATATATCAAATCTCACTACAAAAAAGAAAATATAGTTCAATTAAACGATATGTTATTTGTCAAAAAACCTTATGTAGCACAACATCCAGGGATACATCATGATAGTTCTGTTACTCCAGCTACAAGCCCTTATCAACCAATTTTCAATATGCTACCTATTCAAGTTCCTAAAGGGGAATTTTTTATGATGGGTGATAATAGAGATCACAGTAACGATAGTAGATTTTGGGGAACAGTGCCATACAAATATATAGTAGGAACACCTTGGTTTATATATTTTAGCTGGGATAAAAACAAAAAAATAAGATGGGATAGAGTATTTCAAACTCCAAAAGAGTTGGAAAATACAAAATATACAAAACAAAAAGCAAATCATCAAAAAGGGATATACTAATGAAATATTTTATAGGTGCAGATCATGCAGGTATAGAGATAAAAAAATTTGTAAAAGAGTTATTTGAGAAAAAAGGACATACTGTTGAAGATTTAGGACCATTCAACAAAGATCGAGTTGATTATCCAGATTTTGCAGCAAAAGTTTGTGAAGCAGTTTTGACAAATGAAGATAGCAAAGGGATATTAATTTGTGGGACAGGCTTAGGTATGAGTATGAGTGCTAACAAATTTGATGGTATCAGAGCTGCACTTTGTCACAATACTTATAGTGCAGCAATGGCAAGAGAGCATAATGATGCAAATGTTTTATGTTTGGGCGAAAGAGTTTTAGGTTATGGTATGGTTGAAGCTATTGTAGATGCTTGGGATTCTCACTCATTTGAGGGTGGAAGACATGCTAATAGAGTAGAAAAAATCAACAAATTAGGAAGCTGTAGAGTATAAACTTCTATTGCATTATAAAGGATGATTATGCAATACAAAATTTTAGATAAAACAAGTGTAATAAGTTATCTTCTTGGTATTGAAGATGTTGTGAAGTTTTTTGAAGATGATGATTTAGAAGCTTCTGAAATCGGTGATGGCAATCTTAATTTTGTTTATATAGTATCTTCAAAAAAAGATCCTTCCAAATCACTTATAGTCAAACAAGCCGTTCCGTATCTTAGATGTGTAGGGGAAGAATTTCCCCTTGGTCGTCAAAGGATGACTTATGAGATAAGAGCTTTAGAGCAGTTTAAACAAATAGCACCTAGTTTTATACCAAATCTTTACCATACAAGTGAAGAGATGAGTGTAGTGGTTATGCAATATTTAGGCGATCATCAGATTTTAAGATATGATCTAATAGATAAAAAATATTTTTCAAATTTTGCAGATCATATTAGCACATATCTTGCTAATACACTATTTTTAACATCTTCTTTACATCTGTCAAGTAAAGAAAAAAGAGAATTAATAGATAAATTCAATAGCAACACTGAACTTTGTAAACTTACAGAGGATTTTGTATTTACTTTTGCTTTTATGCAAAATGAGACAAATAATATAGAAACTATCAAACAAAATCAACCATTAGCAAATCAGATTTTCAATGATAATGAGTTTAAAACAAAAGTATTAGAACTTAAATATAAATTTATGACCCAAAATGATGCCCTACTTCATGGGGATTTACATACAGGATCTATTATGTTAAATAGTGATGAAACTTATGTAATTGACCCAGAGTTTGCTTTTGTAGGTCCTTTTGGATTTGATATAGGTGCATTAATAGCAAATATGGTAAGTGCTTATGTTCATCATAAAATAGTTACAAAAGATCAAGAGTATCAAATATGGCTACTTCAAACTATAAAAGATATTTTAAACCAATTTGAAACAAAATTTTTAGATTTATGGGATTCTCAAAAAAATTCAGCACTTTTAGTTGATAACTATATAGATAAAGATTATCTAAAAGAGTATCAAAAAGCTTTTGTTAAAAATATTATACAAGATAGTATAGGTTTTGCAGGATGTAAATTAGCAAGGCGAATATTTGGTGTTGCAGGTGTTATAGAGATAAGAGGTATAGAAGATAAAGAGTTAAAAATACAAGCTCAAAATATGATTTTTGATATAGCTAAACAGTTTGTAATCTACCATAACAATATCAATAATATAGATGAGATCATCTCAACAATAAAAGACAAGACAATTGTTTTATGATATTTTTATCTATTTTAAGATATAATCCCGAAAAATAATTCAGGACTGCATTTTCTCAAATCAACAGCCCTCCATTAAAAAATCTTTTTGGAGTTGTTAGAGTATGTTTCAATTTGATACACTTTCTTTAGTTTTTGTCGCACTTATTTTTTTAGGTGTGATTCCAAATCTTTTTTATTCATTTGGGTATCTCTCTCATATAAAAAGAAAAACACATTATCTACTGCACTATTTTGCATTTATTATCTCAATGGTAGGTGTGGTAGTAGCTGGTAATGCACTTGTATTTTTGCTTTTTTGGGAGCTTATGAGTTTAACAAGTTGGCAGTTAATTCTTACTGAGACAAAGGATAAATCAACTATAAAATCAGCTAGATTTTACTTTTTTATGACACATTTTGGATTTGTGTTTTTGTTGATGTTTTTTCTGTTGGTTACAAATGGAAATCTTGAGATAGATTTTGCTCAAATGAAAGAGATAGCTTCTACTTTTAAATATCCGACACTTTTGTTTTTCCTTTTAGTTTTTGGTTTTTTAAGTAAAGCCGGAGCGGTTCCTTTTCATGTATGGCTTCCTTATGCTCACCCCTCAGCACCTTCTCCTGTTTCTGCGATTATGAGTGGGGTGATGCTAAAAGTTGCTATTTATGGATTTTTGAGATTTATATTTGTTGTACTATATCCTTGGCACTTAGAATGGGGTGTGGTTGTTTTAGTTATTGGCTCTATCTCAGCAGTAGTAGGAGTGTTATATGCACTAAGTGAGCATGATATAAAAGCTCTTTTGGCAAATCACTCTATAGAAAATATAGGTATCATCCTTATCGGTGTTGCTATGGGGATGATTTTTGATACTATGGGCTTAAAAACTCTAAGTAGTTTTGCTTTTATAGCGGCACTATTTCATACATTTAATCATATGAGTTTTAAATCATTGCTATTTATGGGAGCTGGAAGTATTCTTCATCAAACCCATACTAAGAATATAGAAAAATATGGAGGGCTTATAAAATCTATGCCTATAACAGCACTTACTTTTTTACTTGCATCTATTAGTATCTCTGCACTTCCACCTAGTAATGGTTTTTTGAGTGAGTGGATGATATTTCAATCAATGATGGGTTCATTTAATTTTGCAGATACAAGTTTAAAACTTGCTATCCCTTTTGCTATATTTTCTTTAGCACTAACTGGAGGTTTAGCAATAGCTTGTTTTGTAAAAGCTTACGGTATAACATTTTTAGGGCTTCATAGAAGTAAAAATGCTAAAAATGCTCATGAAGTAAATTTTATGATGAAAACAGGGATGATTTTAATCTCACTTGTAGTTGTCTCACTTATGCTTTTTGCTAATTTTTATATTTTTTGGTTTGATAAAGTTTTACTCTCTTTTAACAACACTTCCGTTTATGCAAAAATCTTTCCGCAATCTTTTTTAAATATGCACTCAGTTGCACTAAATGGTGGAGTGGTTTCACCTATGATTTTGTTTGTTTTATTAGTTGGAATAACTGCATTTATGATGATGGGATATAAACTTTTAGATGTTAAAACAAGGATTCACAGAACTTGGAGTTGCGGTTATACAACATCTGCAAAAACTCAATACTCAGCAACAGGTTTTGCCGGACCTATTAGAAGATTTTTTGAGTGGCTTTATAAACCAAAAGAGCATATTCATAAAGAGCATGTAGCAGATCATGAAACAAAATTTTATGATGCTTCCTATGAGGTGCATGTTGTTCCTTTATTTGAAGTATCGCTTTATGAGAGTGCTAAAAAATTGACAAATAGATTTAGTTATTGGATTTATAGGTTAGCACATTTTGAAAAAACAAGATATGCAGCTATGATATTTAATCTTATGCTTATGGTTTTGTTTAGTTATAGAATTTTCGCACATCAATTCTCATGGGCTACTTTTGCACTTGAATCGATAGTTATGATGATATCTATAAAAGTTCTTATTATCGGAGATAAAAAATGATTTATTATATAGGAACTATTTTACTTTTATTGCTTTTGGCACCGCTATTGTTATCTTTTATAACAAGTTTGAAGATGATTTTGCTTTATAAAAGACCATCATCTATATTTCAAGGGTATAGAAACTTTTCTAAACTCTTAAAAAAAGAGACTATCATATCCCAAGAAGCAAGTGCTATAACAACTTATGCACCGTTTTTGGTTTTATCGCCTTTGATTGTTACTATGTTCTTTTTGCCACCTGTTGTAAAGGGTGCATATTATGTAAGTTTTGTTGATGCTTTTACTATCACGGGGCTTATATCTCTTTCTACATTCTTTTTGATGCTTTTGGGACTTGATAGTGCTTCAGCATTTGGTGGGATGGGAAGTTCAAGAGAGGCTTTTATCTCAGCTTTGGTTGAACCGGCTATGGTTTTAACTATATTTTCAGTCTCTATGATGGCAGGAAACTTAGGTATAGGACAAGCAGGGGTAAATCTAGCAGAGCATTTTCCACAAGAGCATATGGCTTCATTTTTGTTTGCCGGTATTAGCTTTTTTATACTTCTTATAGCAGAAAACGGAAGGATACCGGTGGACAATCCACAAACTCATCTTGAGCTAACTATGGTTCATGAAGCGATGATTTTGGATATTACTGGTGTTTATCTTGCTATTATAGAGATGGCTTCATCTATTAAGTTTATTATCTTTGCGTCTTTGTTTGTCTCTTTGTTTATCCCTTTTGGTATGGAATTATCTCCTATTTTGGCTATCGTTGTGTTTGTATTAAAACTCTTTGGGGTAGCTTTTAGCGTGGCTATTTTAGAAGTAAATACTGCAAAACTAAGACTCTTTAAAGTGCCAAATCTTTTAGGGATTGCAATAGTTTTTGCATTTTTATCTTTGATTACTTTTTATGTATTGGGAGCTTAGAATATGGTTGATTTTCTAATAGGTGTATTTTTAGCAACACTAATCACCTCTTTATTTACGACAAGACTTTATAGATTGCTTTTTTGGTATTCGCTAAACTCATTGACTTTGGGGCTTTTAGCTCTTAGCATCTCAAAAGAGCTTGATGATACCGCTATGCTAATTACTGGTATTGCTACTATTGTTTTAAAAGCTCTTGTAATTCCTTATACTCTTAAATATTTGAGTCAAAAATTTCATCTTATTCGTCAAATTACTCCTGAGATTAAAGTGCAATATGCTGTGATTTTCATACCAGCTATTTTGGTTTTTACATTTTATTTAGCAGAGCCTATAACATTAATGATACATAATCATACAAATTATGTAGCAGTGAGTATATCATCTTTGTTTTTATCACTTTTACTTATGATGGAGCATAAAAATATAGCACCGAAAATTGTGGGATTTTTAAGTATGGAAAATGCACTTTTTTTACTAGGTATCACTGCAACAAACGGAATGCCGATGCTTGTAGAACTTGGTATATTTTTTGATTTGATGATGGCTATCGTTGTTATCAATCTACTGTTTCATCGTGAAGGATTAAAAAATGCTTGAATTGTTACTTTTTCCATCTGTTGTGATTTTTATCTTATCTTTTATGAAAAGTGAAAGAACAAAAAAAGTTTTAGCATTTATAGCATTTTTGATTCTTATTCCGACAACCAAACTTCTTATGCTTGAAAAACCATATAATTTGCTTGGGGATTATTTGGTAGTGGATGATTTGGGTGCTTATATTTTGTTTGTATCATCCATAGTTGGTATAGCTGTAGCACTTGCACTGATGACGATAGAAAAACATGTTAAGGTAACCAAAAATGCATATAGAAGATTTTATAGATTTTTTGCAACTTTTTGGGTGGGGCTAATTCTCTCGATACTTTCAAACAATATGGGTATTTATTGGATAGGATTAGAACTTGCAACTCTCTCAACGGTTTATATGATTAAGACAAATCACTCAAATATGGCTCATAAAGAGGCTTGGAACTATATGATAGTAGGAGCTGTAGCGATATCGTTAGTATTGTTTGGGATTATTTTGATATATGCAAGTGCGAAACCTATTTTGGGTGAAGATGCTATGAGTTTTGATTTGCTTTTATCTCATGCAAAAGATATAAAAGCTTCATTTTTATTTAATATCGGATTTGCGATAGTAAGTGTAGGTATGTTTATAAAAATGGGATTTTTCCCTATGAATTTATGGCTTGCAAATATAGAAAGAGCATCTTTTTATCCGGTTGCCGCACTTTTTAGCGGTATTTTAGAATCAACTGTAATTATTGGATTTTTTAGATTTAGCAAAATAGCTATGGCTATAAATTATCACTATACATTTATATTTATCTTTACATATACGATTTTAACTATTTTTATAGTGAGTTTTTTAATCTTTAGAGTAAAAGATTTTATGAGACTTTTTAGTTTAAGTGGAATAGAGCATATGGCTTTAATAGCACTTTTTTGGGTAAGTGGAGGAACATTTGCCGCACTGCTTCATTTTGGAGCTCATGCATTTTTAAAACCGGCTTTGTTTTTATCTACTGGTGTTTTAGAATCAAATGGCAAATACAAAATGCAAGGTGCATTAAGAGGCTACAAAGGTAAAAAAGGGGTTGTTTTTTGGGTTTTGGTTTCACTCTTTTTCTTAGCTGTTATCTCTTTGCCTCCAAGTCCTATGTTTTTTAGTGAATTATATGGTTTTGGCTCTATGATCGATTTAGCAAAACAGAGTGATTATCTTTTAGAAATGCTTGGAGCTATCTTTATACTTCTTGTTTTGCTTAGTATAATTTTTTATAAATTTGTAGAGATTTATCAAGATATGAAATATGAAGGGGAAGAGAATGAGAAAATTGTTTATACAAGTGAGTTAATCTCTTTGGCTATTTTTGCTATCTCTCTTATTTTGCTTTTAACTCCTAGCGTTATGAATTATCTAAAAGGAATATCATGAGATTTATAGCACGATATCTAAAAGATAAAAAAGATTATTTTGAATTGGTAAGTGTTTATGAAGATGAGATACAAAAAGAAAAAATTTCAAAAGAAAAACCTTTTGTAAAAACTATCTCTTTCAAATACCCTAGTGCTATATGGTTTGAGAGAAAAATGCAAGATGATTTTGGTATAAAAATTATTGATGGATTTGACACAAGAGAGTTACTTCATCATGAAAGATTTCCAAATGATACCCATCCTATGCTAAAAGATTTTACAAAAGAAGAGATAAAACATAGCGAGTTTAAACCTTATAAATATGAAACAATAGATGGAGATAGTGTTTTTCAAGTAAGTGTAGGACCTATACATGCAGGGATAATCGAGCCGGGACATTTTCATTTTTCTCAAGCCGGAGAGAGGATGCTTCATCTTGAAGTGAGACACTTTTATAAACACAGAGCCATAGAAAAGATGTTAGAGGGTAAAACACTAGATGAAGCAAAACCGATAATCGAGCGAATAAGCGGAAATGAAACTATAGCTTATCAAATAGCCCTAAGAGATATTTATCTTCAAGCTATGGATGAAGAGTTGCCTATAGAGTTGCAAAAACAACATGCATTTTTACTTGAGCTTGAGAGAGTTATTCATCATTTAACAGATGTTGGATTTATCCCAAATGATGCAGGTTTTGGTTCAGCTTTGGCATTTGCTTCAAAATTAGCCGAAGATGCAAGAAGAATGATGCAAAAGATTACAAATCATCGGTTTGGATTTGGTTCTGTTGGTTTTGAGAGTCTTGATTTTGATTTGGATGAGATTAAATTTTTTTTAGATACACTTCAAAAAGAGATAGAGTTTTTTGAGGATTGGATTATAGATATTCCATCTTTATGGGATAGATTTGATACTACGGGAAGATTGGATATAAAAAAAGCTATAAAATACTCTTGTGTAGGAGTTGTAGCAAGAGCAAGTGGTGCGAGTGTAGATAGAAGGATGAATCCTTTTTATATCGATAACGGTTTTGAGATGGCTTCCCAGATTAGTGGTGATGTTGGTGCTAGATTTAAAGTTAGGATAAAAGAGATAAAAAATTCACTTTTGATGATGAGAAACTTTTTAAATAACAAATCTGTAAAAATAGATTTAAAACCATTAAAAGATGGAGAATATATAAGTTATGCTGAGAGTTCTTTGGGTGAGATTTTTATGGCTATAGATATAAAAGATGGTTTGATTGAGAGATTTTTTGTTAGGGATCCGAGTTTTATAAATTGGCAAGCTTTACATATTATGATGAGAGAGGATATCATAGCTGATTTTCCTCTTATAAATAAAAGTTGTGATCTTAGTTATGCAGGATGTGATTTATGATAAGATATTGGACTAAAAGATTTTCAAACGATATATTGACTGAAAATGTAGAGTTAGAAGATGAATTAAAAGAGATTCAAAAAGAGATAAAATCTCATATCAATAAAAAATTTGCCGGTAGTTTAGCTATAAGGATGGTAGATAGCGGAAGCTGTAATGCATGTGAAGCGGAGTGCAATGCTTTGTCAAATCCTTATTATGATTTGGAGAGATTTGGTATATACTTTGTAGCAAGTCCAAGACATGCAGATGTGATGCTTTTAAGCGGTCTTATGACATTTAATATGCAACCACATGTTCTTGATGCTTATGAACAACTTCCAAATCCAAAATGGGTTATAAGTATGGGAGATTGTCCTGTGATGAAAGCACCTTTTGAAAAAACTTATGCTATTACCGCACCAGCAGAACAACATTTGCCAATATCACATCACATAAACGGATGTCCTCCCACTCCACTTGAGATTATAAAAGGGATTTTAGAGTTTTTGAGGAAAATAAAATAAATTTAACTACTTTATTTATTGGTAATTAATTTTTTTATTTTATCCATCATTGTTGGCTTATTTTCAGATATTTTTTTATCTGTATCATCTATTGTTTCTTGTGTATAATACTCATCTGGTAATCTGTTTTCAGGTGTTCCATCTACATTAATTAATATAAGTTCAGGATGAATCAAAGCTCTTAACTCTTTTTGCACCACCATTTTAGTTGTCATTATACTCATAGCACAACCTTTACAAGTACCTATTAATTCAATATAGACAACACCATCTTTAACCCCAAGTAAAGTTATATCTCCACCATGTGAATTGACATAACTACTTACTTTTGGAAGATTGTTTTTAACTGCTTCATATATCTCTTGATCTGTAAATATCATATCAAATCCTTAGTGAGTATGTTTAGATTCGTGTTTAGCGATAATAGATTCTATATTTGTATCATCAACCAACAATAATTCATTATTATTAAATTTTTCAATTGCTTTATCTAATAATAATCTATCATAACCACTATGATATAGTGTAATAGTGCCTATATTTTTTATAAAATTATATGGAGTTATTCCCATCTCTTGAAATATTATAGCTTCTACTTTCTCTTGAGCTAACCATCTTATCACTTCAGCCCCACCATTACATAAATTTTTTTTAATCTCAATTTTACCATCAATATCAACAAAAGCAAACCATTTTGCTTTTCCAAAAAGTGGAGATAGTGCTGGATTTTCTTTATTTGTTTTTACAGGTATTGCTAACTTCATAATTAATTCCTTTTTAAATATTAGATAGAATTATAATAGATATAACTTAAAATTAACTTCTAAATTGAGAATAGTTATCAGTTTGTTATAATTTATAAGATAAGTTGTATATTTCATAATACATATAGATCCAACACAGAGTAATAATAGTAATAAATATTGACACTTATACTTACCCTTTTATCCCATCTGCTCTAGGGCTTAATAAAAATCTAAAAAATACTTTAATATAGAGCATAAAAGATATAGTCCAAATAATTGCTGACCATAAATATAACTGACTTGCAAACTCTTCATAAAAAGGGATTAAACCTCTCATAAAAGTAGCAGTTATCATAAATATAACCATTAAATGGGTATAGATATTTGATGTTAAATGTCGCCCTGTATGTATCCATCCGATGGTTACCATAACCATTAGATAAGCGATCCCTAAACCACCAGAAGTTATAAAATGTCTAAAACTTGAAATTCCTATACTATCACTAAAAAGTATGCTCCACCCAATAAGTCCATACCCTAGAGCAAACATTACAAAAATACAAAATAGGTAAAGGACATAAGGTTGGTTTAGTATAAACTCATCTTTAAGATTATAATCACTTGTTATTGCAAGTATTGCTGAAGCAGTTCCTAGAGCTATCCAGCCAAGAGCAGAATTATTTGGATAAAGAAACTCAACTACAGTAAAAAGTATAACACTAAAAATAGCTAGATTTGTAAGTGGTGGTCGTGAGATATAAATATCATCTATCCCTTTATCTTCCATCAGTTCATTGACTGCTTCCATATTTACTCTTCTCATTGCAAGTAAAATCAAAACTACAATAGCACCTAGCGAGAGTTTTAATATACTCATCCCATCAGTTGTAGCAAATCCAGCTTTTGAGGCAAAAAACCAACTCTCAAGAGCAAAAATAACTACTAAAATATAACCAATAGAAGCATGTCTTTGCAATTTATCAAGCACAACATCTTTAGCAAACCATATAAGCCAACCAAGCATAGCAAGGTTTAAAATAGCTGTAAGATAAACTCCTGTTATATCGATAAACCAAAAACTAACTCTCCCTGCTATCCACAAAAGCATAATATATTTTAATCTTTTACCAACAAACGGCACCATTCCAGGAAAAAGCTCAGGTAACCCAGTAGTTAAAAATGCCATAACTCCAGCTGTGAGTATCCCAAAAAGCATCTCATAAATATGCCAAGTTAAAACATCATTCATAAATGGAATATTTATAACACCACTCCAAACCAATCCCCACAAAATCATAGAAAGTATAAGATATGGAGCTAAAAGTAAAAATATAGGACGAAATCCATAAGCTAAATATGTTGGTATATTTTCCTCATCAGGATAGTAAAGGTAATGGTTGGTTGCGTGTAGTTTTTCCTCTTGTTTTTGCATTATTTTATCTCCAAAGAATTTAGTTCAAAAGTTTCTATTATCTCTTTATCTTGCAATATTTTTGCACTCTCTTCATAAACAAACTTATCATCTCTTTTATCTTGTGGTAAGATGTAGTCAAACTCTTTTACAATATGCCCAGGATCAGCTTTTAAGAGTAAAATCTTATCGCTTAATCTTATCGCTTCCATCATATCATGAGTGATAAAAAGTATAGAGATATTTTCTTTTTGGCTTATCTCTATTAAGTGTGTTTGTAACTCTTTTTTAAGCCCAATATCAAGTGCAGAAAACGGCTCATCTAAAAATAGAAGTGATGGTTTTACAACCAAAGCACGAGCAAAACTCACTCTTTGCTTCATCCCTCCACTTAAATCTTTTGGAAACTTTTCAAAATCATCCTCTTCTAGTCCAAATTTTAGTGCTATGGCTTTTGCTTTCTCAATCGCTTGTGATTTTTTTTCACCCTTAGCTAAAAGTCCTATGGCGATATTGTCTATCACATTTTTCCAAGGCAATAATCTTCCTTCTTGAAAAGCAAAAGAGGAACTTTTAAAAGTATTTATTACTTCTCCTTCTTCTACATCTAAAAGTCCTGAGCATAGATGAAGTAGTGTAGTTTTTCCACCACCACTAGGACCAACAATAGAGAGGATTTTTCCTTTTTCTAATGTAAAATTTATATCTCTTAAAATCTCAGTAAATCCAAAATGATGATTTAAGTTTTTAACTTCTAACTTCTCCATAATTCCACCTCTCTTTTAATAGGTTCTAAGATGATGTACTCTATAAACATAAGCGAGCCTATCATTATAGTTACAAGTGCAAGTGCTGTTGGAGTATCAAGCTGACTTCTTGCAACTGCCAAACTTGCACCAATACCATTGCTTGTAGCTAATAACTCTGCCATAACAACTATTTTCCAAGCCATACCAAGACCACTTACCCAAGCAGGAAAAACATAAGAAAATATATGTGGAAAATATATATCAAAAAACTTCATATACCAAGGAAGATGGAAACTATCTGCCATCTCTTTTAAATCTCCATCAAGTGTGCGAGTACCTTGCAATGAACCTACAAATATAATAGGAAAAGATGCTACTATAACTGTAAAGATCACTGTTTCATCACCCATACCAAACCAAATCATAGCCAAAACTATCCATGCGATTGGTGGCATACCAACTAAAATGGTTACAATAGGACGACTCATCATAGAAGCAGTTGCAAAAAATCCAGACAATAACCCCAAAGTAGTTCCAAGAACTAAAGATATACCAAATCCTACAGATGCTCTATAAAGTGTAACTTTGAACTCATCTATTACAAGTGGATCATTAAGCATAAGATTTAAAGTTTTAAATGTTTCTAGCGGTGATGGCAATACAAGATTACCATAGACTTGATTTCCTACATCCCATAAAGCTATAAAAAGAAGTATTGATGCAACAGCACCCCAACCACTCCAAAGATATGCAGGAAAATCTTTTAAAATTTTTAATATAAATTTCATCTATATCCTCTAATAATAAAATCCATCATTATGTAGTTTTCCACCTATTGATTTTGGATTATTTGTTTTTAAAATATTTAAGAAAAACTCTAAATCTTTCTTTGCATTTTTTGCTGGTATTGTATCTAATTTTACATAATCAATACTATCTGATACACCATTGGCTTCAAGCATTTTTACATATTTTACAGCTAATACACCAGCTTCTTTTTTATGAGTTTTATACCAAATCATAGCTTTTTGGTATTCTTCATTAAATCTTTTTATAATAGTTTTATCAATATCTCCAACTACTGCCATACCAGCTTCTGGAATTTGTGCTTTTACTTTAAAAACTTTTCCCCACTCATTTTCTAACATATCACTTCGGTATAGATCTGGAGCTACAAGTTTCAATGGAAATGAACCAGTTTTTCGCAAAGCTATAGATATCGCAGGTTCTGCTAATAAAGCATGATCAACTCGTCGCATAATCAACATCTGCATAGCATCTATTGGTGAGCCAACATATCTAAGCTTAAAATCTTTTTTAGGATTTAGCCCCTCTTTCTTAGCTATCTCTTCAAATACAATATCTGGCATATCTGCACGAAATGGCATAGCTATCTCACACCCTTTGAAATCAGATAAAGTTTTTTTTGTTTTATCTCTAGTTAAAATCCCAAGTATTCCCCAAACTGATACATTAAGTAGTTTTATATTTACACCTTTGTTATAAAGATTTGCCCCTACATTTGTAGGGATTGCTATAAAATCTGCTCCACCTTTAAGTGTTAAAGCTCTTAGTTCATCTGGATTTTTCCATAATTTAAACTCAACTTTTTTTGCAATATCACTTAATGCACCAGTTTCAATCATCCTAAATAATGGATGAGATACCGTTGCCATTGGTCCGCTTAAAACTAATTTATCTACTTTTTGGTTAGCCATTAAGTTAATACCAAAAGAAAGTAGAGCTAATAAAATGATTTTTTTGAACATCTTTTTTCTCCTCATTTAATTTTAATAATCATTATCAAGGTGAAATGATATAGAAAGAAACCTTAAACTAATATTATACTGATAATCATTATCATTACATTATTAGTATTTTTTTACTATTATTATGATACAATTATGTATGCAAAAAATCATATTAACTATTTTTATACTAAGCAATCTATTTGCTCATCCACACACTTTTATAGATGTTTATCCAAAAGTTGTTGTAAAAAATAATATTGTAACTCAAATAGATTTTAAATGGATTATGGATGAGATGACATCATCTATGCTTATTATGGAGTTTGACCAAAATCAAAATGGCAAAATAGATAAAGAGGAAAACAAATATATAGAAGAAAACTATTTTTTATCTTTAAAAGATTATGATTTTTATACACATCTAAAACCAAAATATAAAGTGACAAATTTTTTTGCAGATATAAAAAATGAGAAAATAGTATATAATTTTACTTTTCAATTATTAAAAAAAACAAAATTATCAAATTTTAAACTCCAATTTTACGATACAGATTTTTTTGTATCTATGCAATTAAAAGAAAAATTTATAACCCAAAAAATTCCTCATAAAATCAAAGACCTTGATGGTGATTTTTATTATGGTTACGAAATTATTTACAAGTAGGACTATATGGAATTTTATCACACATTTATAAAATATTTAACAACGCTACAATATCAACTAAACCATTTTATCTCTGGATCTATAAAAAATATAAATGATGATAGCTCTATCACTTTAAGCTTAACTGTCATTGGTATCGCATTTTTATATGGACTAATTCATGCAGCGGGTCCAGGACATGGAAAATCGATAGTTGGATTTTATTTTAGTGGAAATAATAATGACAAAAAAAGCTATAAAAATGCTTTTGAGATGGGGTATATGATATCTATAGTGCATACTATTTCCGCACTTATTACTACATTTGGACTTTATTTTATACTAAAAACTATGTTTTATAAAAATTTTAGAGAAACTTATGATAATATCATGCATATATCTGCTATTATGATTATTGTTGTTGGATTTTATATCATCTATGAAGCTTATAAACATAAACAATCTTGTGAAACAATAGAACAAAAAAACAGATCAAAATATATGGTTGCACTTAGTGCTGGAGTTGTTCCTTGTCCTGGGGTTATGACTATTGTGTTGTTTAGTGTTATTCAACATAAATATATATTAGGCATTTTAAGTGCTATCTCTATGAGTATTGGTATGGGATTTACTATATCAATAGCTGGAATACTTGGGATACTTTTTTCAAAACAAACTACTAAGTTTACAAAAAAAGTTGGATATATACTCCAGATGTTTAGTGGGGTTATTATTATAGCACTTGGAGTGTTTTTGTATCAATAAGTTAAAAGGAAATAAATGCAAGGTAAATACAAAGCTTTATGGATAAATAAAAATAAAAAATTAGAAGTTATAGATCAAACAAAATTACCATTTGAGTATAAAACAAAAGTTTTAAATACTACAGATGAAATAGTTACTGCTATAAAAGATATGACCGTTCGTGGTGCTGGAGTCATAGGTAGTATTGCAGCTTTTGGGATATATGTAGCATCACAAGAAGTAAAAAATTATGATGATCTGCAACAAAAAGCAAATCTGATAAAACAATCACGACCAACTGCAGTAAATCTGATGTGGGCAGTTGATAAGATGATGAACTATTTGAAAACCTCTACAAATCTAATAAATGATGCTCTAAAATTTGCAATAGAATTAAATGACAATGAAGCTATCCAAAGCCAAAAAATAGCATCTTTTGGAGCTGATATTATTGAAGATATTTTAAAACAAAAAGATAAAAAAACTATCAATATTTTAACTCATTGTAATGCTGGATGGTTAGCTGTTATTGACAAGGGAACTGCCCTAGCCCCAATATATGAAGCTAAAAAAAGAGGAATTGATATCCATGTATGGGTAGATGAGACACGACCACGAAATCAAGGAACAAGTTTAACTGCTTGGGAGTTAGAGCAAAGTGGAATAAACCATACAATCATAGCTGATAATACAGGTGGTCATCTTATGCAACACGATATGGTAGATATGGTTATAACTGGAGCAGATAGAGTAAGTGCCTCTGGTGATGTAGCGAATAAAATAGGAACTTATCTAAAAGCATTAGGAGCATATGATAACAATATCCCTTTTTACGTAGCCATACCAACTTCTACATTTGATTTTGATATAATTGATGGGATAAAAGAGATACCAATAGAACTTAGAAGTGAAAATGAGGTAAAATATATAAAAGGTGTAGCAAAAGATGGATCGATCCAAGAGGTGTTAATCACTCCAAAAAATAGTCCAGCTATTAATTATGGATTTGATGTAACTCCTGCTAGACTTATTACGGGACTTATTACTGAAGCTGGTGTTTGTAAAGCAAACAAAGAGGATATAAAAGAAAAGTTTATTGATGACAACAACTCTATATGTGGGATATAGATTAGTTAAATATAAGTTAAAATTAGTATAATAATCATATAAGATTAGAACAAAGGCTAGAATATGTTAGAATATGGTATTAAAGCAATTACAACAAATCCTACAATTATCACAAAAGCAACAGAGATTATAAAGCTTGTAGATAGTAGAACAGATACTACAAGAGCATTTGTCTTACCAGCTTCTTATGCTTTTTATATACAAAAGATAGATAAAGAGATACAGCACAAAAAGTGGGCAAAAGAGAAAAAGAAAATGCTTAAAAACTCAAAACAAACTGATAGTTTAGGTGATATTTCAACTATAGGTTTAAATAGTATTGATGAATATTTAGAAGGTAACTAGATGTTAAAAGGTGATATTTATCTAGTTGATTTTGGGAAAAGCAAAGATAGTTTTAGTTTTGGTAAAAATCGTCCAGCTATTATTTTTCAAACAAACAAATTAAATTATGCAGTTAAGGAAGAGATATATGATTATTTTCTAGTTATCCCTTTATCTACAAAAAATGATATTGTAACAGATGAATTTAGAGTAAAAATCAAAAAAAGGGATTATCTACAAGAGGATAGTTTTGCAGTAGTTAATAGTATCTGTTTTTTACATAAAAAATATCTACAAACCAAACTAGCAACTTTAGATGATGATGAGATAGTGCAAATAGAAAAAATTATAAAAACAGTATTTGATATATAAGGATAAAAATGAAAAGTTTATGGAACAATAAAGAGGCAAAAAAATACAAAAGCGACTTAGATTTAAGAGTCTATACTTCAAGATTGCTAGGGCAAGATAGTTCACTTGTGCTTCATGGTGGTGGAAATACATCTGTAAAATCAAAAGCGACCAATCTTTTTGGAGAAACTGAAGATATACTTTATGTCAAAGGAAGTGGTTGGGATTTGGCAACGATCGAAGATAGAGGCTTTGCACCTGTAAAGATGGATACACTTCTTAAAATGGCAAAATTAAAAGAGCTTGATGATACCAATATGGTCAAATATCAACGAATGGCTATGATAGATCCATCTGCTCCAAATCCATCAGTTGAAGCGATACTTCATGCAATAATTCCCTTTAAATTTGTAGATCATACCCATACAGATGCGGTTATAACTATTACAAATACACAAGATGGTGCCAAGAAAATAAAAGAGATCTATGGCGATAAAGTTTTGGTTGTTCCATATATTATGCCAGGATTTGTCCTAGCAAAACTTGTTTATAATATTACAAGAACAATAGATTGGAATAATTTAGATGGGATAGTTTTATTAAATCATGGACTTTTTACATTTAATGATGATGCAAAAAAATCTTATGAAAAAACTATAGAGCTTGTAAGCAAAGCAGAAGATTATCTAAAAAATCAAGGCTCAACTTTAGATATCAAAAAACAAACCTCAAAGATAAAACCAATAGATTTGGCAACTATTAGAAAAGAGATATCAACTCTAAAAGGAAGTGCAACTATATCTATACTAAATGACTCAAAAGAGGCTATTTACTTTTCACAACAAGATAGCAGTATATCTCAAAAAGGACCATTAACTCCAGATCATGTAATAAGAACAAAAAGAGTTCCTGCAATATTAAATAAAAACTACAAAAAAGAGTTAAAAAACTATACAAAAGAGTATAAAAAATATTTCAAAACAAATGCTACAAATGAAACTATGCTAAACCCAGCTCCAAATTTTGCAATACTTAAAGACAAAGGCTCATTATCTTTTGGTAGTAGTGTCAAAGAGGCAAATATTATTAAAGATATAAACAATCACACTTTTGAAGCTATCTTAAAAGCCCAGCTTCTAGGAGGCTATAAGGCTTTGAGTGCAAAAGATATATTTGATGTAGAGTATTGGGAACTTGAACAAGCAAAGCTTAAAAAAAGTAGTGCCAAACCTCAATTTACAGGTAAAATCGCTATCGTTACAGGAGCGGCAAGTGGTATAGGTCGAACTGTAGCAAAAGAGTTAAATGCTCAAGGTTGTGCAGTAGTAGCTCTTGATATTGATAAAAAAGTAACTACTATGTTTAACAATACAGATATTATTGGTGTCAAAGCAGATCTTACTAAATCAGAAGATATAAAAAATGCAGTAGAATTTACAGCGAAAAAATTTGGGGGAGTTGATATAGTTGTAAGCAATGCTGGTATCTTTACACCAAGTCAAAATCTTGAAAATCTAACTCAAGAGAATTGGCAAAAAAGTATGGATATAAATCTTACATCTCATCAAAAACTTTTAAAAGAGACTATTGCTTATCTAAAACTAGGAATAGATCCTACAATCATAATGATAGCATCTAAAAACTTCCCAGCTCCAGGAAAAGGAGCAGCAGCTTATTCTGTAGCAAAAGCTGGACAAACTCAACTCTCAAGAGTAGCTGCACTTGAACTTGGAGAATATGGAATAAGGGTAAATACTATCCATCCTCACTTAGTTTTTGATACAGCGATTTGGAGTGATGAAGTTTTAAAAAATAGAGCAAAAGCTTATAATATGACTGTGCAAGAGTATAAAACAAACAATATTCTCAAAACACAAATAGATTCAACAAATGTTGCCGATCTTGTTTGTGCAATGGCAGGAAAACCATTTGCAAAAACAACAGGCTCACAAATTGCCTTAGATGGCGGAAGCGATAGGATAATATAATGATAAGACATCAACCACCAAGTGATTGGGTAGTATATGTAGTAGTAATAGGGGTATCTCTTGCAACACTATTGGGAAAACATCTAGTTATGAAAGGTGATGAACCAATCGAACAAGCGATCAAAGAAGATATAGAAACTATAGAAAATGAGATCGAAGAGATAGAGGAAAAAATAGAGGATAAAATATCATGATAAATCCAAAGATTATAGATAAAATATTTTCATCAGCATCTATTCAAAGATGGAATGATTATCCAAGAATGATGGAGCTAGTAGAACTAGATAAACAAGCTCACAAATTTATCATAGCATATTTTATAGCAAAATTAGAAGATGATGTAAACTATACACATCTTATTGAAGCTGGAATTTTTGAGTTTTTTAGAAGGATTGTAGTTACAGATATCAGACCAGATGTATTTAGAGTAATACTCAAGAAAAAAGGTGCTGAGTTAAACAAATGGGTTGTAGATAAACTTGGAGATTCTATAAAAGATATCGATGATGGTAACTTCTTGAAAAAATTTGAATCTTATCTTATAGATGAAGAGATGTATAAAAAAGAGAGATTTATACTAAAAGCATCTTCATATCTAGCTACTAGATGGGAGTTTAATATTGTTTACCAAACAAGCTCATTTCTACACGATATAGAGGATGTCAAAAAAGAGGTAGAAGCAGAGATAGAGGATTATTATGAGTTAATAGGGGTGCGAAAAATAGCACTAAATAAAAAATTAGCAAAAGTGATTGACCTAAGTGGAAGATTGAGATTTCAAAAAAGATGGGCTCAAACTCCAAGGATACCTGAAACATCTGTATTGGGGCATATGTTAACAGTAGCTATTTTTGGTTATTTTTATTCACTAGAGATAAATGCTTGTGCAAAAAGGATGGAAAATAACTTTTTTACTGCACTATTTCATGATCTACCAGAGGCACTTACAAGAGATATTATAAGTCCTGTAAAATATTCAGTAGATGAATTAAGTGAGCTTATTAGCGAGTATGAGATCACAAAAATAGAGGATGATATTTTGCCAAATGTGCCACATAGCATACAAAAAGAGTTCAGTTATTTACTTGGTTTATATGATGGTGTAAAAGATGAGTTCTTAAATAAAATAAATGAAAAAGGCAAAATCACTATACATGATGAAGAGTTAGCATCATTTAATGAAGACAAATACAATGCCATAGATGGTTTGGCACTTAAACAATGTGATAAATTATCTGCTTTTATAGAGGCTAGTTTATCTATATCGCACGGTATCAAATCAAAAGAGTTGGTCAATGGTAAAAAACAGATTTTACAAACACTAACTACAATCCAAGGTGTTGATTTTCAAAAAATAGCTCAACAAATAGATGAGGAGTTTGGGACAACTGGACAGCTTCAAATAAGAATGGATTTTGACTAGATGAATCCAAAACGAATATTTTTACAATCACATCAGCCTATAAAATTCACTTTCAAACAAAACAGATATGATTTTATAGTAGAAGAGTTGCCTATTAGATTTAGTAATAGTGGTAATTTTATGGTATTAAAAATCCAAAAAGAATACACATCTACTTGGGATCTTATCCATCATATCTCAAATAAACTAAATATCAAACAAAACACAATAGGATATGCTGGACTCAAAGACAAAAACTCAACATCTATTCAGTATATCTCAATACCTATTGGTAAAAGTAGAGATTTTAAAGATATCAATAGCAAACTAATCAAAGTGCTTGAAACATATCAACACAACAAACAGCTACAATTAGGTGATCTAGTTGCCAATAGATTTAGTATCACACTAAAAGATGTAGAACAAGATGATATAGTTCAAATATATAGAGTGATCTCACAAATCCAAAAAAATGGTATGCCCAACTATTTTGGATATCAAAGATTTGGTGAAGATACAACTTTTCAAAAGTGTAAAGAGTTGGTTTATGGAGAGCTATCTTATCCTGATAAAAAACTAGAAAGATTACTTATCAATGCCTACCAAAGCTACTTTTTTAATGCTTGGCTAAACAAAAGGATTTTACTATCTAAAGCACAAAATAAAAATAAATTATTACAACTTGATGGGGATATTTTAAACAATAATATTATCACAGGATTGTTACCAGGTAGAAAAGTAAAAAGAGCTACCAAAGAAGCTAGAGAGATTGAAAAAGAGTTTGATGATATGTTTATGCATCAAAAAGGTTCACGAAGAGATGCTTGGATTTTCCCAAAAAATATATCAAATAAATATATTGAAGATAAAAAATGGCTAGTTTTAAATTTTGATATGCCAAAAAGTAGCTATGCTACAGTTTTTATAGAAAATATAGCAAATCAAAATCTAAAAAGATAATAGAAATTCTTTAAAGGAATTTCTATTGAGCAGATGTATGAACATCCATTTGTGGATAAGGTATAGATATACCTTTTTCATCAAATACAAGTTTTACTTTTTCTAAAGTATCAAAATAAACACCCCAATAATCTGCACTATTTACTCAAGATCTTGTTACGAAATTGACACTTGAATCAGCTAATTCTGATACTGCTTTTATAATAAGAAATTATATAACATTATCACTTATAAAATTATTATATTGTTGCTTCATCAATAAAAGCACAACATAATCAAAAATACACTACAATATAATTCAATAAACTAATACTAAGTATTATTTAATATGGGACTTTAATTATGATAGACTATTTTAATTTTGATATATTGATCACCCCATATATCATAGGTATCATATATTCTCTAGGAGCTATTGTAGTTCCATTTATTATACTATACTATTTCAAAAAATATAAATTCCAAATCAATAACACCAAGATCAAACTATATATATTTATAGCCTTTGTCATGATGGAAATATTTTGGAGAATATTTTGTGAATTTTTTATGGTATATTTTAAAATATTTTTAGCACTCAATGGTGCTAATTAAGTATTATTAAGTTTTATATTTTTTTAAAAAACTCACAAATATCTACATCTAGCGCTTTTGATATTTTATAAAGTTGTTCTAGCTCCATGCTACAGTATGGGGAATATACACTAAATTTATGACTTCATTGTTTATTTGAGTTTTTATATTAAACTATAAAAGCACATAATAATGAAAAATGTATTATAATAACTCATAATATAAATTATACGAAGGAGTTAATATGAAGTATTCAGTAATCATAGAAGAAGATAAACTTGATGGTGGATATATTGCTTATGTTCCTAATTTAAAAGGGTGTTATACTCAAGCTGATACATTAGATGAGTTAAAAAAAAATATTATTGAAGCAATTGAAGTAACACAAGGAGACAATTCTCAAATAAATAATACATTATTTGGTATTTGGGAAATGGAAGTCCAAAATCATGCCGCCACTACCCATTATTAATGCTAAACAATTAATTAAATTTCTTTTATCAAAGGGATTTATTTTTGTTAGACAAAAAGGTTCACACCAAAGATATAAGCATCCAGATGGAAGAGCTATAACTGTTCCATTACATGGAAAAACATCTCTTAAAAGAGGACTTTTAAATGGTATTTTAAATGAATTAAATATATCTGTTGAAGAATTACTTTCTTTTTTAGATTAAAATCAATCTTATTCGTAGTTTTTTTATTATGAGAGTATGCACTAAATTTATGACTTCATTGTTTATTTGAGTTTTTGTATTAAACTATAAAAGCAACTTTCATAAAAGCACATAATAATTAAAAATTTATTATAATGACATATAGAATAAAGTATTTAAGGTATAAAAATGATTGCATCTGAAAATGAGATATTAACTCAATTACAAACTAACATAAATTATATAAAGAATAATTTCGGTGTTGATAAAATAGGTATTTTTGGCAGTTACGCTAAAAATACTTATAACAATGATAGCGATATAGATATATATGTTGAATTTAAAAATAAAACTTATGATAATTTAGCTGGATTATGGAATTATTTAGAAGAGCTTTACAATAAAAAAGTAGATTTAATACATAAGCACAAAAGAGCAAATCAAGTGATATTAAAAAATATTCAAAAAGAGGTTATATATGGATAAAACATCAACTGTTGAATTGTTGAATTTTATACTTGGCAGTTGGTGAAGCACTAAAAAATATTCACAAAAGAGATAAAGAGTTTTTATTGCTTGAAGGAACATCTGATTATTGGAGCAATATTATTCGTTCAAGAGATTTTATATCTCATCATTATGTAGAGTTAGATAGTGAAGTTATTTATATGATATGCGATGAAAAAATAGATGAGCTAGAGATAAAAATTAAAAATTTACTTTTAAAAATAAATAGCTTTTCTTAAAAAACTCACCACAAAACTCACTAAAATTTTGACAGCTTATATGCAGCCACATTCCAAAAAAATGCTTAAACCACTCCATAATCAAAAATACGATATAATCCAACTATGACACCATTTAAAGTAGAAACAAAATATTCTCCAGCAGGAGATCAACCACAAGCAATAGAAAAGCTTGTCAATAGCATAAAAAAAGGGAATAAATACAACACACTTCTAGGAGTTACAGGAAGTGGTAAAACATACACTATGGCTAAGGTTATAGAGGCTTTACAGATGCCTACTCTTATAATGACTCACAACAAAACTTTAGCAGCTCAACTATACTCAGAGTTTAGAGGATTTTTTCCAAAAAATCATGTAGAGTATTTTATAAGTTATTATGATTATTATCAACCTGAAGCTTATATACCAAGAAGTGATCTTTTTATAGAAAAAGATAGTAGTATCAACAGTGAATTAGAGAGATTACGACTATCTACAACTGCTTCGTTGCTTAGTTTTGAGGATATTATTTGTATAGCTAGTGTTAGTGCAAACTATGGTTTAGGAAATCCTGAAGAATACAAAGCAAATGTCCAAAAGCTAGAGGTTTCACAAGAGTATTCACAAAGAGAGATGTTACTCAAACTTGTAGATATGGGATATAAAAGAAATGATAATTTTTTTGATAGAGGAGATTTTAGAGTCAATGGAGATGTTATAGATATATTTCCAGCATATTATGAAGATGAATATATAAGAATAGAATTTTTTGCAGATGAAGTTGAAAGTATCATCAAATACGAATATCTTACAAACAACAAACTACAAGAGCTTGATGAGATTATTATCTACTCTGTAAATCCATTTGTAGTATCGCAAAAACGACTTGCCAAAGCTATAGAATCTATCGAAAAAGAGCTAGATGAGAGATTGGCTTATTTTCAAGAGCAAGAAAAATTTGTAGAGTATCAACGACTAAAACAAAGAGTTGAGTTTGATCTGGAGATGTTAGAAGCTACTGGTATGTGTAAAGGGATAGAAAATTATGCTAGACTTCTTACAGATAAAAAACCAGGTGAAACTCCATATTCACTTATAGATTATTTTGAAGCAATGGACAAAGATTATCTAATCATAGTTGATGAATCACATGTAAGTTTATCTCAATTTCGTGGTATGTATGCAGCTGACAAAAGCAGAAAAGATATCCTTGTAGAGTATGGATTTAGGCTTCCATCTGCACTTGATAATAGACCTTTAAAGTTTGATGAGTATATTAACAAAAATGCTAAGTTTTTATTTGTAAGTGCAACTCCACAAGAACTTGAACTAGAACTTAGCTCAACTATTGCTGAACAAATCATACGACCTACTGGGCTTCTTGACCCTAAGATAGAAATTATGGATAGTCAATATCAAGTTGAAAGGCTACATGATGAGATCAAAAAGGTTGTCGCTAAAAATGAAAGAGTGCTTGTAACAGTTTTGACTAAAAAAATGGCAGAGGAGCTAACAACATATTATTCTGATCTTGGGATCAAAGTAAAATATATGCACTCAGATATTGATGCCATAGAGCGAAATCAGATCATAAGACAACTTCGACTTGGAAAATTTGATGTTTTAATAGGGATCAATCTTTTGCGAGAAGGATTAGATATACCAGAAGCTTCACTTGTAGCGATACTTGATGCAGATAAAGAGGGATTTTTAAGAAGTAAAACAAGTCTTATCCAAACTATGGGAAGAGCTGCTAGAAATAGCAATGGAAAAGTTATACTATTTGCCAAAAAGATGACTGATTCTATGAAGTTTGCTATTGAAACCACTACAAAAAGAAGAGAGTTGCAAGATCAATATAACCAACAACACAATATCACACCAACAACTACAATAAGAAGACTTGATGAAGATCTTAAGATGGAAGAGTATGATGATGTAGCACTTAAACACGATAGATTAAATAAAATGCCAAAAAGTGAAAGAAAAAAACTTCTTATAGAGCTAAATAAACAGATGACAAAAGCAGCAAAAGATCTAAATTTTGAAGAAGCTATTAGATTAAGAGATGAGATAGAAAAAATCAAAAAGTTGTAACAATGAGATATTTAAGTTTAGTATTTATATTTTTATCTATATCTTACGGATATATTATCAATATCAATGATTTGCAAAAAGAGTTTAACAATGATGTGCATACCACTCATATATTTAGACTAAGATACCATTCATATCTACATAAAAAATGTGATGACAATCTAACTTGTATGCAAAATAAAATCAATATTATTAAAAACTGGAAAAGTGTTCAAAATGACACTAAACTAAAATATTATTTCAATAAATTTGAAAATCTATACGATATAGATAGAGAGTATTTTGAACTTATAAATAAAAAACTTCAACAAAAACATATCCCTCTTCAACACACCCAATATGTAAGTGTGATAGATCTAAGCAGACAACTATATATCTTAACTATATGGGATCAAACAACAAATATCTTCCACTATATAGGAAAAGATTATATCTCAAGTGGTAATATATTTAGAGAGTATGAGACAAAGCTAGGAGATGATCATTATTTTAAGACACCATCAGGAGTTTTTCAAATCAAAGGTGGTTGGAGAAGTGATGGAAAGTATAGTAAAGATAAAAAAACTCTAGGTTACGGAGTCAAAAACAGATATATTTTTTATTTTGGAAAACAAAAATCTATAAGATACAATATAAGGGATAAAAACAAACAAAAAATCCAAGATGTAGATAAATGGAAACTTATCACTGGTTATTTAGAGTTTGCTATGCATGCTCACCAATCATCCAAACCTATGGGCAAACCATACTCTCATGGCTGTGTAAGAACAACAGATGAACTAAATAGATATTTAGAGAAACATCATATATTAACTACTACTAAAAATAAACTAATTTATGGACAATATTTAGTTATATTTGATAAAATATAATATATAATACATAAATTATTTAAAAGAGGGATCGATGACATTTGTAGAGTTTAAAAAATTACTTTTAGATGCTGATATATCACTACCTAAGTTTAGTAAACTTATCAAAGTTAGTGAAAAAAATATTCAATCTTACAAACAAAAAGAGATGGTTCCTAATACTATCGCTGTTATAGCACAATGTTTTGCATATATGAAACAACACAATATAAATTATAAGTCATTAGTATATGATCTAAAACTAAAAGCAAAAACAAAAAAAGGGGCAGGTTTCTCATCAAAAGAGAAAAATAAAGATAAAGATAAGTAGCCCTACTTACCTAAACAAAATTCACCAAACATTACATCTAGCATCTGTGTATGCTCATAAGGTCTAGTGATATTAGATATATGTTGTAGTGCTTCAGTAATATGATAAGCAAAAAATTCCAACTCACCTGTTTGAAGTGGTGTAGTTGCTTTATTTATCTCATCAAGAGTAAATTGAACCTCTTGGACTTGATATTTTGATACTAAAATAATATCATCATTTCTAATTGTAGTTTTGTTTAAAATTGATTCTAGTTTTGCAATAATATTTTGAATATTATCTTTAGTATTTACTTCTATATAATTAGGATCTATTTTTTTAATATCAAGCTTACTATTGAGATCTGATTTAGTAACTACAACAATCTTATCTTTTTGAGTTTGTTCTAAAATATCTACAATTTGGGCATCTTCGCCATCAAATTCTCTGCTATTATCAAAAAGTGCTATAATAATATCTGCTTCTTCTATAGCATCTTTTGATTTTTCTATACCAATTCTTTCTATCTCATCACTTGCTTCTCTAATACCTGCTGTATCTATGATTTTAATAATATGAGTGCCTATTTTGATACTCTCTTCTATCGTATCTCTTGTAGTTCCTGCTATATTGCTTACAATAGCACGATTGAAATTTAAAAGCTTATTTAATAAACTAGATTTACCAACATTTGGTTTACCAATAATAGCAACTTTAAAGCCATCTATTAGCCCCTCTCTTTGTTTGCTAGAGGATATTGTATTTGTTAGTTTTGATATAATATTTGAAAGTTTTTGTTCTATTTGTTGATATATATCACTTGGTAAATCCTCTTCGGCATAATCAATATTTACCTCAGTATAAGCTAACATAAAAAGAAGATCTTCACGGATATTATGAACAAAATCTTTTAACTCCCCTTTTAGTTGTTTTGCCAACAATTTTACAGCATCTTCACTTTTTGCATCTATCATTTTTGATATAGCTTGAGCTTGAGTAAGATCAATTTTGTTATTTAAAAATGCTCTTTTTGAAAACTCTCCAGGATTTGCTAATCTTGCTCCATAAGAGATACAACTTTCTAATACTAAATTAGCAATAGCAATCCCACCATGACATTGGAACTCTACAATATCTTCCCCTGTATAAGATGATGGATTTTTAAAGTATATTACCAAAGACTCATCTATTAATTCATCTTTAGCATCATAAAGTTTTGAAAGTGTTGCTAATCTTGGAGTAAGTTTAGTTTGTTTAGATATTTTTAAAGCAATCAGGAGTGAATCTTTACCACTTAATCTTATAATGGCAATAGACCCTACTCCATGAGCAGTAGCAATAGCTACTATTGTGTCATTATTGATCACTGTTTTCTATACTCATTAACTAAAATATATTTTTCACCTTTTGATGTAGTTTTAACAGCTACATACATATCAGGAAATTCATCTCTTAGTTTTTTGAGTGCTATATGAACTAAAACACCATCTAAAAGTTTTGTTTTATAATATCTATCAACTTTAATAGTTTCTATTACAGGTCCTAAATAATTATATATAGCTTCCTCTTGTGTTTCTAAAAATTGAGCAACCTCAAGTCTAACCATAAGGTTATATTTTTCATGAATCCAATTAAAAAGAATATAAGACAATGCTTTATATCTATATCCCTCTTTACCTATTAAAAGAGCAGCATCAGCACCATCAAATTTGATTAAAATATTTTTATCATCTATTATAGATACCTCAATAGGATCAATATCATAACATAGTGTTGCAAACAATCTATTTATATCTTCAGATATCTCTTTTTCCACTTGAGCATTATCTTGGTTATTTTTTATAATAATTTTACTATTGATATGTTTCTCTTGTTTTTGGGTATAAAAATCATCAAAAATTTTATCTTTTTTTATAGGTTTTTTAGAGATTTTAGCACTTTTTTCTTCTGGCTCTTTTGTAGATTGCTTTATCTCTTTAGAAAATTTTTGGTGCTTATGCGGTGGTTTATTGTTTTCACTTTTGGCAGTTGCTATATATCGCACAGATATAATAGCCTCTTTTTTAAAAAATCCTAGAAATCCACTAGATGGCAACTGAATTACATCTATTTCTAAATCAGTTACCGAACATTGAAAATGAGATGTAGCTTTTTCATAAGCTTCATCCAAAGTTTTTTCTTGAAATTGTTTCATCATCAACACCTTTATTTTTTATGTTTATGTTCTAAATGTTCCTTATGTTTTAAAGCTTTTTTTGCTTCAAATAATTTATTGATATAGTATTGTTGCCCTACTGTAAATAAGTTATTTACAAACCAATATAATGTAAGACCAGCTGGGAACCATAAGAAAAAGATTGTAAATATCACAGGCAATGCCATAAACATTTTTTTCTGAGTCTCATCTTGTATCTGATTTGGTGTAATTTTTTGTTGAACAAACATAGTTATACCCATAAGTATTGGTAATACATAATATGGATCCATAGCTGCCAAATCATGAATCCATAATATCCAAGGAGCACCTTTTAACTCAATAGCATTTAATAAAACTCTATACAAAGAGAAAAAGATAGGTATTTGTAACATTATAGGTAAACATCCACCCATAGGATTTGCACCCTCTTTTTTATATAACTCCATCATATGCATAGATGATTTTTGTTTATCACCTTTGTATTTCTCTTGAATTTGCTTAATTTTTGGAGCTAACTCTTTTAGTTTGTTCATACTTACCATACCTTTGTATGATAATGGATATAAAATAAGTTTGATCAAAATTGTAACTATTACAATTGTCCAACCCCAGTTTCCTATATAACTATAAATAAATTGTAAAATATGAAACATAGGTTTAGAGATAAATGTAAACCAACCATATTCTATCACTTTTGTTAATTGTGGATCTAATTTATGTAAAGTATTATACTCTTTTGGTCCAGCATAACCATCTAATTCTAATTTGCCTTTACCATGTATGAAAACTTGTGGATTTTCATCTTTATCTGGCATAATAGAAAGTTCCATACTTCTTTTCATATTATATAGCACAGTTGCATAATATCTATCAAATGATGATGCAACTTTAATACCTACATAATTAGTTGTTTTATCTGCTTTTCCATCTTTTATAACTTCAGTTGTCCCATCATTTTTATATAACAATACTCCATGAACAGTCATCTGATCAGTAATAACATTTGGTCTATAACCATTTGTGATAAAATATGGTTCGTTGTTGGTTACATCTATTGTGATATGATAATGCCCATCTGGGAAAAATTTAATATTTTTGGTTACAACCACTTTAGATAATTTTTGAGTAAGAGTTAAAACAGTTGCACTTTTTGTAACATCCAATTTACTACTTGAAGCTACAACAGGTGTAGTAAAAGCTTCAGTATTTAGTTTTTCATCTGAAAATCTAACCTCTAAAGGTTTAAGTTGCTTAGCAGTAAAAAGCTTTATCTTCTTACCATCTTTTGTTTTATATTGTAGATCATCAAGTGTTACTTGTGCAATTCTTCCTAATTTATCTATTTGAAACTCATTATGTTGTGTTACAATAGTAGATATTATATCTCTTTTATCTACAGATTTTGTATCTGGAGCAGTTGCTATTTTAGCATCTTTTGTATCGCTAGTTGGTGCTATTTTTGTATCAACTTGCGGAGTTTGATGTTTAGCATTAATACTATTTGTTTGTTTCGCTTTTTGTAATGCTTGAGCATGCTCTTGTTGTGGTTGGATATACAAAAAATCATAAGCTATAAAAAAAGCAAACGACAATAAAGTTGCTAATAAAATTCTTTTTTGTGTATCTTGTTTGTTCAATGTGTTATCATTAATTCCCATGTTTAAAATCCTGACTTTGTATTATTAAATAATTATCTTTTTTAGTTGGTATAAACCAATATTTTACATCTATTTTTTTATATTGGACATTTTTCAAATCTTTTTTTATCTGTGGATAATCAAATCCACCTTCAAAAAGTTGATTGCATCTTAAAACTCTAAGAGTTGAATAATAAAACGCCAATAATATATTGTTATGTTCAAACTGCAACTTTGCATAGTGTGAACATGTTGGATAATATCTGCAACTTCCAAATGAAAATATAGTCAAAAACTTTTGATAAAATTTTAAAACTAAAAGTAATAACTTTCTTATCATAGTATTATATCGTTATAAAAATAAATTTAATCTTTTCATAGTCCAGATAAAATCTTTTTTTAAAGATTTATAATCTTTAGTTTTGATCATATCCTTGACCACTACGATATATTTACCATTTTGAAGTTTTGATTCAAATTCTAAAAAAAGAGCTTTTATTCTTCTTCTTGATCTGTTTCTTACTACAGCATTTCCAACTTTTTTGGATGTAACGACTGCAACATCAAGGCTTTTTGTATTACCTTGAAAAAAAGCGATAAAAGAGCTACTATGCCACTTTTTACCGCTTTTATAAATTTTGTTAAATTCTTTAGAATTATTAATTCTATGAGATTTATCTAAACAGCTAATCTTTTTCTACCTTTAGCTCTTCTAGCTTTGATAACTTTTCTTCCATTTTTAGTAGCCATTCTTACTCTAAAACCATGTGTTCTTTTTCTTGGTGTGTTATGCGGTTGATATGTTCTTTTCATACATTTTTCCTTTGTTTAAATTAAGTTTGCGATTATAATTAAATATTGCTTAATTTTAGTTGAATAGTATTATTGCAACATCTCTTTTATACGATTTTCATCTATTTTAGTAGAATCATATTTAACAATCACTAATTTTTCTGTATTATTTATATACCATTCTATACAACCATCAACACTATCTAGTTTGATATAATTATCCTCATTGGTATTATCTACATGGATATATACATTTTTGGTTTTAGCTGGATTTGGTAAAGTTAAAATAAGAGCTATCCATAATACACAAATGATTAAAATACCAATAGCAATAGAACTAAGTGGCATCTTATCTAAATATACTCCACCCACAAATCCACCTATAAAAGTTCCAAAATATCCAAAACTATTAAATACACCTAAAACTGCTCCTCTTTGATTGACTCTAGCATATCTAGTAGTTAAAGATTGCATAATAGGCTCATGCATATTAAATCCTATAAAAAATATAATTATTGCAATAGCAAAAAGTGTCCAGCTTTTATTTGTAGTATCATCTAAAGAGATTGTAGCTCCACTTATACTTATAAGATAATATGACAATCCAAAAAATACAATACCAACAATCAGCACTTGTTTAAACATACCTTTTTTTTCTGATAAAATAGCAGCAGGTGCCATAGCTAAAATACCAGCTATCATAGCTGGAAGATATATTTTCCACAATTCACTTATTTGCCACCCATAAGTTTTAGTTAAAACAATAGGTATTATCATAAAAGCAAATGTCATCATACCTTTTTGTAACATATTTGTAATATTCATCTTGATTAAATTACCATTTACCAAAAATCCAAATCTATCTTTGTTATGATATGTATGTATAATATGTGGAGCATCTGGAACGAATTTGACTAAAACTACAATAGAAAATAAAGCCAAAAAAGCAACTATCCAAAATAAACTACTAACACCCAATGCTGATCCTATTACAGGTCCAGCTATCATAGATACTGCAAAACTCAATGCTATACTTCCACCCATTGTTGCCATAGCTTTTGGTCTTTGTTCCTCTTTTACTAGATCACTAATCATAGCAGTTACTACTGAACCTATCGCTCCAGCACCTTGCAAAAATCTTCCTAAAAGTAGTGTAGGTATATCTGTAGCAATAGCAGCAAAAATAGATCCAATAGCAAAAACTAAAAGTCCTGTAATAATTGTCCCTTTTCTTCCTAGCTTATCACTCATAATCCCAAAAGGCACTTGAAATAACATCTGTGTAATAGCATATCCACCTATTACTATTCCTACTATTGTATTATTTGCTCCTGGCATACTAAGAGCATATACAGAGATAACAGGTAAAACTATAAACAATCCTAAAAATCGAAGTGCGATAATAGCATTTAATGGCATGATAGATTTAATCATATCTTCTCCTAATATATGTTATGATTTGGGGATTATATCAAAATAAGGTTAAAAACTATGAAAATTATTATAGCATCTAGCAATCAAGGTAAAATCAAAGAGTTTGAACAACTTTTACCAAATATAGATATAAAACCATATACACACTATTTGGAAAAATTTGAGATTGAAGAAACAGGATCAAGCTTTCAAGAAAATGCTATTATTAAAGCAAAAGCTATATATGATAAACTTCCAAACAAAAAAGATATAGTTGTTATATCAGATGATAGTGGTATAAGTGTTTGTGCATTAAACAATGAACCAAACATATATAGTGCAAGATATGCCAAACCAGATGCAACAGATGATGAAAATAACCAAAAATTAATCTTTAAACTAAAAGAGAAACATCTTACAAAAACACCAGCATACTATACAGCTTCAATAGCTTTAATATACAACAATCAGATTTTTACCACTCATGGTTGGATGTGGGGAGATGTGATCGATACTCTAAAAGGAGATGGGGGATTTGGTTATGATCCTATGTTTATACCTACAGGTTTTGATAAAACTTTAGGTGAGTTGGATCCTACTATAAAAAAAGGTATAAGTCATAGAACAAAAGCACTAAATCTTGCTTTAAAAATACTCAAATTATTTTAAACTCAAATTTGAAGTATCTAAACTTATAGTATCGCCAATAGATAGACTTTTTATATCTTCACTAGAAAGTTTGATTTGAAAAATCTGTTTGTTTGCTGTTACTATTGCGATATTGTTATTTTTGATAATATCTAATATCTCAACCTCAAATGAAAAACTATCTTTTGTATTTGTTTTTAATAATATATCTTTATTATTTGAATCTTTGATAATTTTACCATCTTCTAAAACTATCGCTCTTGTAGATAACTTATATATCTCACTTGGATCGTGACTTACCATAATAATAGTAGTGTTAAACTCTTTATGTAAAAATAATATCTCATCTTGTAGTTTTGCTCTCATAGATGGATCAAGTGCAGATAATGGCTCATCCATTAACACAAGTTGTGGTTTATTCATAAAAGCTCTTGCTAAACTTACCCTTTGTTTTTGCCCACCACTTAAACTATTTGGAAGCCTATTTTTTAGATTTGTTAGCTCTGTGATTTTAAGTAGATGATCTGCTAAAGTTTTATCATTATTTACAAATAATAAATTATCTTGAATTGTCATATTTTCAAAAAGTGCATAATCTTGAAATACAAAACCTATCTCTCTTTGTTGTGGTGCTAATATTTTGTCTTGATTTAACCAAATATTATTATCTATTTGTATAACTCCATTTGCTTTTTCAAGTCCTGCTAATATCCTTAAAAATGTAGTTTTACCACTTCCGCTTTTACCAGATATTGCTAAAAACTCACCCTTTGATATTTCTATATCAATATTTAAGTTCATAACTCCATTAGCACCATAAAGTTGTTTATTAATATCTATTTTTATCATAATCCAAACTTCTTATTTTGTTTTGCATTAAATATATAAACACTAAGTAAAACTAAAAAACTCATAACAATCATAATCCCACTATATATATGAGCAGTAGTATAATCCATAGTTTCAACCATCTCATATATAGCAACAGAAGCTACTTTTGTATCTGATGGTATGCTTCCACCTACCATCAAAACAACACCAAACTCACCAACAGTATGTGCAAATGTAATAATGATCGCTGTCCTTAGTGCAGGTTTGATATTTGGCAATGCTACTTTGAAAATTGTAGTCAATCTACTTTTACCTGCTATATATGAAGCTTCAATCATACTTTTATTTAAACTTTCAAATCCATTTTGAATAGGTTGCACCATAAAAGGTAATGAATAGAAACAACTAGCTACAACTAACCCTGTAAAACTAAATACCAATTTGATATTAAAAACATCATTAAAAAAAGCACCAATAGGTGAGTTTTGAGATAATAATATAAGAATATAAAATCCCAATACCGATGGTGGCAATACAATAGGCAATGCAGTTAAAGCTTCCAAAAATGGTTTGAGTTTAGATTTTGTTTGAGATAGATACCAAGCCAATGGCAAACTTATGATAAATAAAATCACACTTGTAATAGAAGCTAATTTAAAAGATAATACAAAAGGTGTAAAATCTATAGAAGTTATATCTATCATTAGACAATATATCCAAAATTTTCTAATATTTTTTTGGCATCATTTGTGAATATAAAATCATAAAACTCTTTTACCAATTTTTTATTTTTGCCATTAGATAAGATAACTATACCTTGATCTATAGGTTTATACAAAGTATGATCTACATCTTCCCAATTTATCCCTTTTTTAAATCTTGCCATTTTAGAACTAAAAAGTAACGACTTAGCTACAAATCCAATATTAGCAGCTCTTAAAGTATAAGTTAGAGTTTGCGAAATAGATTGTCCATAAACAAATTTTGATCGAACTTTATCATATAACATACTATTTTTTAGAGCTTGTTTAGTTACAATACCATAAGGTGCTGTTTTTGGATTGGCAACTGCTATTGTCTTAATATTTTTATCTAAAATAATATCTATACCTTTTGAAAAATCTCTTTTTGTTATACTTAAAATTGCTAAACTTCCTTTTGCATAAACTTTTGGTTTTGTTATAGCTTTTTTAGTTTTATACAAAGCATTTGGATATTTCATATTTGCAGACATAAATATATCATAAGGAGCATCTTGATTTATCTGTGCAGTTAGATTTCCACTTGCACCTAGTATCACTTTAATATCTATGTTTGGATGTGATTGTTTAAACTTTTGAACCAATTTAGGTATAACATAACTAGCATTTGCGGCAACTGCAATAGTTATAGTTTGTCCATAAGCAAAATTTATTATCAAAAATAAAAATATAAGTTTTTTGAATATTGCTACTTTCATATATTACTCCACTAATAATAATAATCGCATTATAACAATATAACCTTAATTTTTAGATATGCTTAAACTACTAAATGATACAATGGCGGTATTATAATACAAGGATTATAGATGTCAGAGTCAATTTCTAATATGTCGGCAATACAAAGAGTAAAAAAAGCTATCGAAGAGATCAAAAAAGGCAATATGGTAATAATGCTTGATGATGAAGATAGAGAAAATGAGGGAGATTTAGTTTATTGTGCTACACTTAGCACAGATCAACATGTAAATTTTATGGCTACACATGCTAAAGGTTTAATATGTGTAGCACTTCCTAAAGATACTGCTTTAAGACTTGATCTAAATCCTATGGTAGAAAGTAATACCTCATCTTATGAAACTGCTTTTACAGTATCTGTTGATGCAGCTTCAGCATCTACGGGTATTAGTGCAGCAGAAAGAAATGATACAATCTGCATCCTTGCAAATCCTGTAAGTAGTGTAGATGAACTTGTAAAACCAGGGCATATCTTTCCACTTATAGCAAAAGATGGTGGTGTTCTTGTAAGAACAGGACATACAGAAGGTAGTGTAGATCTATGTAAATTAGCTGGATTTCATGGTGAATCTGTAATATGTGAGATTATGAAAGATGATGGAACTATGGCAAGAAGAGATGATCTTGATATATTTGCTCAAAAACATAATATGACTCAAGTATATATTTCAGATATTGTAGAGTATAGACTAGCTCATGAATCATTGGTAAAAGAGATCTCATCAACACAAGATATATTCTTTAGCACAAATATTACTAAAAAAATATTTGAAGATCATCTAAACAATCAACATACTGTTATTATTTTTGGCGATTTACAACCATCATCAGTAGTAAAATTTCACACTATTGATAGAGACATCAATCTATTTTTAAATGATGACAAACTTAGCTATATGTTAAAAAGTATAGATTATCTACAAAAACATAATGGAGTTTTAATCTTTTTAGATAATACAAATGAGAAAAATCATAATATGAAAGATTTTGGTATTGGAGCTCAAATCCTAAAACAATTAGGTATCACTCAGATCGAACTTATATCTTATGGAGCAAAACACTCATTTATTGGACTAAATGGATTTGGATTAACTATCAAGCAAGAGATTAATATCGCTTAATCTCTAAGTTACTATTAGATCCATATATAAAGTATATCCACTCACATAAGAGTTATCATCAAAATTTGAGCTTATAAGCACTTCAAATGCCATAGGTTTTTTATCTTTTGATAAAAACTTGTGGGTAAAAGTTATACTTTTTTTAGTATGTATCACATCTAGCATAATCTTTTGCATCTTATTAGCATGATCATTTTGATCCTCTATTATAGATATAGATTCACCAATAACCTCATCATCAGTATAGGCAAAAAGTTTATTAAATTTATTTGATACATCTAATATTTTAGCATTTTTATCCATATCTATACGACATATATATTTATTAGCTAATTGTCTAAGTAAAATCAACTCATTTTTATAAATAATATTTTCTTGAGTTAATGACTTGTTTAACTCTTTATAATCTTTTGTTTTTGTAGCTAAAGAGTTGATAAATTGTTGTTTTTGTAGATCACTTTTATATTTTCTAACACTTTTTATAATTTTTTCTGTTAATATTTTTATTTTAATAGGTTTCATTAGATATTGATCAATATTAAGATTTATAGATTCTCTTAAAAATTCATCATCAGTATATGCTGTAATAAAAATTATAGGGATAAACTGATCTTTTAAAATTTGTTTTGCCATCTCTATACCACTCAGATTTGGCATATTAATATCAGATACTATTGCATCAATATCTTTTTTATTGGCTTTAAAAACTTCAATAGCTTCTACTCCATCACAAGCAGTATAAACTTTCTTAAACAACTTAGATAATATTATAGCTGTGCTATCTCTTAATTGATCCTCATCCTCTACATATAAAATCGATATAGTTCTTAAATCTTCCAAATTTACTTTCACCTTATTACTCCATTACTAAAATAAACTATTTTCATTCACTGGTGGAGTTAGCCTAAAAAGTTCATAACTTTTTACACTAGCCACCCTACCCCTTGCTGTTCGTTGGATATATCCATTTGCTAACAAATATGGCTCTATAGCATCTTCGATCGTTCCCTCATCTTCACTTAATGCTGCTGATATTGTGCTAAGACCTATTGGTTTACCTTTATTTGATATAAGAAGTTCTAAAAGTCTTATATCCATCTCATCAAAACCTTGATCGTTTACACCCAATTCATTTAAAGCAAACTGACATCTACTTAGATTGATAATATCTTCATCTTCAACCTCTGCAAAATCCCTAACTCTTTTGAGAAGTTTTAAAGCTATCCTTGGTGTTCCTCTACTTCTTCTTGCTATCTCTAAACTAGCATCTTTTTGTGTTGGCTTTTCAAGTTTTAAAGCCGCTGCTGATACTATTTGACTTAGCTCTTCTTGATTGTAAAATTGCATCCTAAAATTCATACCAAATCTATCTCGCAAAGGGTTGCTTATCATACCAGCTCTTGTAGTTGCACCTATTAGTGTAAATCTAGGAAGATCAATCTGAACTGTTTGAGCTGCTGGACCACTACCTATAATAATATCAAGTCTAAAATCCTCCATAGCAGGATAAAGTATCTCCTCTATTGCTGGACTTAATCTATGTATCTCATCTATAAATAGTATATCTGATTCCTCTAAGTTTGTTAATATCGCTGCTAAATCCCCTGCTTTTTCTATCATAGGAGCCGCTGTTACTTTGATATTTGTTTCCATCTGCTTTGCTATAATATGAGCTAGTGTAGTTTTTCCAAGTCCTGGAGGTCCAAAAAGTAAAATATGATCAAGTGCTTCATCTCGCTTTAAACTAGCTTTGATGAAAACTTGTAGATTTTTTTTAATCTGCTCTTGCCCTATATATTCATCCCAAGCACTAGGGCGAAGTAAATTTTCATTCTCTTTATCATCAAATGATATTTGTTCAACTTCTACTAATCTTTCCATCTATTTTATTACCACTTTATACCATATTTTCAGTATATCTAACCACTTTATTTCTTCCTGTTTGTTTAGCCTCATAAAGTGCAATATCAGTTTGTTTGATATATTTCCAAAAATCTTGTTGTTTATTTGGGGAAAGCGACATCCCTATACTTACTGTTTTACTATTAGAGATTGTTTTAATAGCAATATCACCTACATCGTGCCTATAATTATCATTGACCATATGGGCAGTTAATCCATTTTTAACACTTTGAGCTATAAGTTGAGCTTTTGTATCTGCACTTTGGAATCCAAAATTTCTAAGGTTTACTGTAATATTTATTATCAAAAACAATAACATCACAAACATAATAATACCAATCGTTACTAAAACATTTTTTTTACTATTCACACACTATCCTTAAAAGTTAAAATCTATTTCATTATATCTTATTGTTAGTTAATATATCTCATCGTCTGATGGGAATTTTTTATTTTGCACATCTGAAATATATTGTTTTAAACCATCTTTAATAAGCTTTGCACCATTGAGATATTGTCTCACAAATTTTGGTTTGAACTCTTCAAAAAATCCAAACATATCTGACCACACTAAAACTTGTCCATCGGTATCTACACCTGCACCTATTCCAATCACAGGAACATTTACAGCTTCTGTAATAGCTTTTGCGGCTTGAGATTTAACACCCTCCACTATAATCATAAATGCTCCAGCTTCCTCTACTGCTTTAGCATCTTCTACAAGTGACTCTATTGCATCTTGATCTTTACCTTTTATCTTATAGCCACCTTCACTTCTAAAGTTTTGTGGCAATAATCCAATATGCCCAACTACTGCTATTGAATTTTGAGTAAGATATTTAATTGTTTCAAATTGTTCCTTACCACCTTCTATTTTAATAGCACTAGCATTAGTTTCTTGAAATACTTTTGTTGCATTTTGTATCGCTATATTTTTATCATAATATGTTCCAAAAGGCATATCAGTTATAACAAATGTATTTTTTGCACCATTACATACTGCTTTTGTATGATAAATCATCTGATCTATAGTGGCACTTAAAGTATCATTATTACCAGCAAAAGACATATTTAAACTATCTCCCACTAAAATAAAATCAACCTCTTCATCAAATAATCTTGCAAATAAAGCATCATAAGCGGTTATCATTGTAAGCTTTCTTTGACCTTTTGCTTTTTGAATTGTAGTAATTGTTTGTTTCATCTAATTTAATCCTTTAGAAAATTATGCTACTATTATACCCTAAAATATTTTATATAGGATTAGTTTTGAAAAAATTAGTAGGTTTTATTACATCTTCATTACCAAATGATAGTTTTACAGTAGATTTAGCACTTAGTATGAAAGAAGCAGGTGTTGATACCATAGAGTTAGGGATACCTTTTTCAGATCCAGTTGCTGATGGTGTTGTTATAGAAAAAGCAAGTTTAAAAGCATTGCAAAATGGATTTAAATTAGAAAATCTATTTAATATCTCAAAACAAATAGCTCCCAAAGTAGATACTTTATGGATGGGATATATGAATCCATTTTATCACTATGGGGTAGAGAATTTTTTACAAAAAGCACAAGAGTATGATATCCAAGGTGCAATCATACCAGATCTACCTTACGAAGAATCAAAAAGTTATAAAGATATATTTCAAAAATATGATCAACACCTTATAGATTTTGTAGCTCCAACAGATAATCTACAAAGAATACAAACTATTACAAAAAATAGCTCAAAATTTATATATCTTGTAGCTTATGCTGGTATCACAGGAAGCAATACTCAAGAGGATCTATCTGAAGTGATCCAAAATATAAGGAACTCTACAAACACTCCTATTTATATTGGATTTGGTGTAGATGAAAAAACTGCTAAAGCAAAAGCACAAGGTGTAGATGGAGTGATCGTAGGTAGCACATTTGTTAAAGTACTAATTGATGATACTTTAAATAACAATGAAAAAATTAATAAAATTATAGAAAAAGTTAAAATTATAAAAGAACAAATCAATAGTTAAGCATATATCAATATTGCTTTTACTATAATTTCACTTTTAATGACCCCGTCGTCTAGTGGCCAAGGACTTTTGGATTTCCTCCAAAAAACGCAAGTTCAAATCTTGCTGGGGTCGCCATTTTTAATAAATCTATACCAATTCAAAAAATAACTGCAATTTTTACCAAAATTATACTGCTATTTTCTTTAAAAATGTTTGTTTAATTGTTTTATATAGTCTTATAAGTTATAATGGTTTATAAATTATAAAGGGGTATAAAAATGGATAGAGAATCTATATTAAATTTTCTAACAACTCATAAACAAGAGTTACAAAATAATTATGCTCTTACTAAGATAGGTTTATTTGGAAGTTATGCAAAAAATACTGCAAATGAAAATAGTGATATAGATATAGTGATACAATCAACAAAAAAAGATTTCTTTTAAAAGATGATTTAACACATATTGTAAAAAATAAGATAAATTTAAAAGAAGCAATTTTATATGAAATAGATGAATATAAAAACTTAAATGATGTAACTATTGTTAAATATTTAATGCAGTTAGATTCACTTTTAGTTACATCATAAGTTGCACTTTAAGTATTGATATTTGATTGCTTTACCACTTCAGCCATTTAATAATATTTTTTTGCTAAAATAATTAACATAATAAATACGAAAGGCAATCTTAATGATACTAATAACAGGCGGTAGTGGATATATAGGAACTCATACTCTAATAGAGTTACATAGTAGTGGCTATGATTTTGTAGTATATGACAATCTTTGTAACTCTTCAAAAGAGGCTTTAAAAAGAGCAGAAAAAATTATAAACAAACCTATACCATTTGTTCAAGGTGATATTAGAGATCAAAAAGCATTAGAAGAGTTATTTTCAAACTACGATATTGATTCAGTTATACATTTTGCAGGATTAAAAGCTGTAGGGGAATCTGTAGAACAACCACTAAAATATTATGATAATAATATAAACGGAACAATAGTTTTACTAGAAGTTATAAAAAAATATAATTGTAAAAAAATAGTATTTAGCTCATCTGCAACTGTTTATCAAGAACAAAAAAACCATACACCACTTACAGAAGATATGCCACTTGGTGCTACAAACCCTTATGGTAAGACAAAACTATTTATAGAAGAGATATTAAAAGATCTATGCATAAGTGATGAAGATTTTGAAGTGGTGATTTTAAGATATTTTAATCCTGTAGGTGCTCATAGTAGCGGAACTATAGGGGAAGATCCAAATGACATACCAAACAATCTTATGCCATTTATCTCTCAAGTAGCTGTGGGTAAAAGAGAATATTTAAATATATTTGGAGATGATTATGACACCAAAGATGGCACAGGAGTAAGAGACTATATCCATGTAGTAGATCTTGCAAATGCACATGTCAAAGCTATAGATTATCTTAATTCACTAACCACTAATAACTATCCCCTAATCACTAACATAGGAACTGGTACAGGCTATAGTGTATTAGATATGGTAAAAGCTTACGAAGAAGCATCAAATAGAAAAATACCATATAAAATAACCCCTAGAAGAGCAGGAGATATAGCTACTTGCTTTGCAAATCCATCATATGCAAAAGATATTTTAAAATGGGAAGCTACCAAAAACTTAGAAGATATGTGTAATGATAGTTGGAATTGGCAAAAGAACAATCCAAATGGGTATGAAGATAATGTTTGTTTCAGTAAATGAAAAGAAGATATTAGATATAATACGCAAATATAAGAAAAAGGAACTAAATTTTGCTAAATCAAATTTTATATAAAGAGTATGTAGAACTACAAGTATTAGATGCACTATCTAAAAATAAAACTCAAACTAGTATATCACAAGATCTATCTATGGCTATAGGTAAGATCAACTTTATAGCTCAAGCACTAGCTCAAAAAGGTTATATAAAAATAGGTAACTTTATAAATGAAAAAGATAAAACAAAATATAAATATCTTCTTACAGATAAAGGCTTAGAACAAAAAATAGCAGTAACAAAAAAGTTTATAAAAATAAAAAAAGCTGAATATGAAAGAATGCAAGAAGAGTTAAAAAAGTATGAGAGTAAATAAAATATGAAACAATACAAAATAGCAATAGCAGGTACAGGATATGTAGGTCTTTCAAATGGTCTATTACTATCTCAACACAATAAAGTAATAGCTCTTGATATTATAGCTTCTAAAGTAGAGATGCTAAACAAAGGTATTTCACCAATAGATGATAAAGAGATACAAGAATACTTGAGTAATTCGGGTGCTGGGTTTCAACCCAGCCAAAAGGTCGGACTGAAGTCCAACACCCAAAAATCTATCCAAGGTTCATTTGTAGCCACTCTTGATAAAGAACTAGCATACAAAGATGCAGATTTTATTATCATTGCTACTCCTACAGATTATGATCCAGAAACTAATTACTTTAACACTAAATCAATAGAATATGTAATAGCAGATGTATTAAGTATAAACCCAAATGCTACTATGATTATAAAATCAACAGTACCCGTAGGATATACAAAAGAGATAAATGAAAAGTTTAACACTTCAAATATTATCTTCTCACCAGAGTTTCTTAGAGAAGGTTCAGCACTATACGACAACCTTCACCCAAGTAGAATAATTGTAGGTGAAAAGTCACAAAGAGCTAAAACTTTTGCAGGACTTTTAGCCCAAGGTGCTATAAAAGAAAACATAGAGATACTATTCACAGATTCTACAGAAGCCGAAGCTGTAAAACTATTTTCAAATACATATCTTGCTATGAGAGTGTCATATTTTAATGAGTTAGATTCTTATGCTCAAACTCACAACCTTAATTCAAAAGATATTATAGATGGTGTAGGATTAGACCCTAGAATTGGAACACATTACAACAATCCATCATTTGGATATGGTGGATATTGCCTTCCTAAAGACACTAAACAGCTATTAGCAAACTACAAAGATGTACCATCAAATATGATAGAAGCAATTGTAAATGCAAATAGCACAAGAAAAGACTTCATAGCAAATAGTATAATGGCACGACTAAAGTCGAACACCCAAAGTAACTCGGGTGCTGAAATTCAACCCTCTATGCCAAATGCAAACTCAGATGCTGGGATTCAAAACTCTATGTCAAAAACAAACTCGGGTGCGGGGTTTCAACCCTGCCAAAAGGTTGGAATATATCGTTTAACAATGAAAACAGGCTCAGACAACTTTAGAAGTTCTGCAATCCAAGGTATCATGAAAAGAATCAAAGCAAAAGGTATAGAAGTAATCATCTATGAACCAGCTCTAAAAGATGATGAGTTCTTCCACTCAAAAGTGATCAAAGATTTAGATACTTTCAAATCACAATCTGATATAATAGTTGCAAATAGATTAGAAGATGCATTAAAAGATGTAGAAGACAAAGTATATACTCGTGATATATTTAATAGTGATAGTTAGAGTAAAAATATTGAAAATATTTGTTAAGTTAAAATAATATGAA
>OFBA01000028.1_pt1 | contig 35972 bp, 33 predicted proteins | sample 1520391 | NCBI WGS metagenome assembly OFBA01 (sample SAMEA3696446, study PRJEB22514) | metagenome | biome: water; feature: marine; material: hydrothermal vent | place: Pacific Ocean | collected 2014-08-12 | depth 1521 m
CACCTTGAATATTAATAATATGAGAGTGATGTAAAATCCTATCAAGTATAGCTGTATTATAATGTCCCCATTTGTCAAGACCAATATCAGATCTCTTTTTATTCCACTTTTTATGTTACTCCAAGTAACACATTTTTAGCATCATAGCATCTATTGTTAGCGTTTCCATACTAGTGTAAATAATCAATGTGTAGTGCATACACTACAAACATCAAAAGATTTAAAAACTATTTGTGCTAAATCTATATTATCAAGTCCTATCATAGCTTTTTGACTAGTGCTTTGGTTTTGTTTTGTTCCATTGCTTAAATTCCATTGTGTTGGGGTGATAATATCATATTTTTTGATTATTCCATTTTCTAAATTTACTTTATGTATTAAACTACCCCTTGCAGCTTCTACGATCCCCACTCCACTACTACTGATTTTTGATATATCAATTTTTGGTGCTATAAAAGATGGCTCATCTAAATTTAACTCTTTGATAAGCTTTTGACTATGATTTAACAGTTGTGGTATCTCACAAACTCTTGCTACTATTCGTGTAAGAATACTATCACCATATTTTCTATGTGCTTCTTTTATAAGTGGAGTTTTATTTAACATAGCTCGACTTAATGGTCCTACTTCATAATATTTATCTTTATAGGTTACATTTTTTGCATAACTTTTTTGATTTTCAAACTCTTTTATATCGTTGATATTTAAGTTTTGAGATACTCTTGTATGATTTGCTTTACCACCATTAAAATAGCTATTGTTGCCAAATACTAAAAATCTATCATAACTTTTCCCAACTTGTTGCCAGAAGTTATTTTTAATATCATTTAAAATAGTTGCTAAATCCCCATCTAAAGAGAAAAGTTTTTCAATACTATCACATTGTAAAAAATCTTTACTATTTGCTACAACCATATTTTGTTCAAAATATTTTATCACTTCATCTATATAATTTACAACTTTTATCATATCTAGTTGTGTAGGTTCACATACTACACCTCCAACTATAGCATAAGAGTTATGTGGATATTGACCTCCTATGACTGCTATGGCTTTATTAATAGTAGATGATGGCTTTGTAGCTTTTAATAAATATTGTTTATGTCCAAATAATGGCATAATAGTTAAGTAAAACCACTTGAAATGATTTTGAATTAATTCAAAATTAAGAGTAAGTTCTCTCAAAATCTTTGCTTTTTGTGATATTTGTAAATTTGTATAGCAATCTTCAAGTGCTTTAACTGTTGCTATTAGATGAGCATGACCACATATTCCACACACTCGTGGATTGATCACAAGTGCATCTAAGGCACTTTTGCCTTCTAAAATAGTTTCTATATTTCTAGTGCTAAGAAACTCTATATCCACAAAACCAATTTTTTTATCTTCATCAAAAGAGAAATTTAATTTTGCTTCACCCTCTATTTTTTCTATTAGCTTTACTTTATTCAAAAAAGATCCTCTTCAAGTCGTTTAATCTTAAATGCTTTTGTAACTCCAGCAAGCGTTAGATATGCTCTTTTACCAACTCCAACAGGTAAATTTGCAGGTATTCCCATATGTTTTTTAGTTTTAAAAAAATCATCTTGTGGGAAATCTGGATCTGTGCAACCATGACAAGGCTCACCATTTCTTGTTTTACTATTTACATCATTCCAAAGTATTTTATTACAACTTCCTTGTGTATATGGAGCAGCACACCCATGATCATAAAACATACAACCCTCTTTTGCTCCAAATTTATGATTATCTATTTTATATTCAAAATATTCATTTCTGGTGCAACCGTTATGCACTGTATAGTTAAAATACTCTTTAGGGCGATTAAATTGATCTAGTTTTAAATCAATATCATTTTTTATAGAATAAAGTATATTTGCTAAGATTTGAGGTTGGATTGGACAACCACTTATACTAATAGTTTTCTCTTTTAAACTACTAAATAAAAATGTTGGTTTGTCTTCGTTAAAATGAAATCCTGTTGCATAAGAGTATCCACTATGTTTAAAAATACCACCAAAAGTAGCACAAGTGCCAACAGTAATAATTTTTTTTACTTTTGAAGCATATTTATTTATAATATTAATTATTGGTTCATTGGCTTTTTTATATTCTGAAGAGATTGCACCTTCGATAAGCAATATATCACAATCTAAATCTTTTTGAATAATATCTTCTAAACAATAATCACTTTCAATAATAGGATGATAAATAAACTCAAAATTATCTAAAAACACTTCAAGTTCATTGTAGTTTAAAAATGAATGTGCATTTCCATTGCAAGCAATAGACGTTAACCATAAAAGTTTTATTTTTGACATTGCTTAAACACTTAGCGCCTTATATATATTTAGACTAATATCTTCTATATAATCATTAAGATCTTTAGGAAGTACGTTTTCTCCTTTTAAAAATACCATACCACCTAGATAGCCCATAAAAAGTCCGAAGGCACTAAAAAAATCTTGATCTCTTAAATTACCTTTTGCTACACCCTCTTCAAAATATATCATTATCTCAGTAATAAATTCATTAACACAAATCATACCTTCACAACCATTTTTAAAAACTTCTCGGTTACTTAAATATATTCTTAAAAAATAATCTATCATTTCAGGTTTAACTGATGCAATTTTAAAATACACTTCTATAATTTTTTTTGTTTTTTCTTTTGTAGAGATATCCATATCATTAATATTTTTAAGTTCATTGCCCAAATATTTTGATACAAATGATATAATCTCTTTTGCTAAAATATCCTTAGAACTAAAATAATTATACATATTACCAACACTCATTTTTAGTGCTTTTGCAATATCTGGAATAGTTGTATTATAAAAACCATTAGTTGCAAAAAGTTCTAAAGCTCCTTGCATAATCTCTTCTTTTCTTTTTAGTTTTTTATCTTTGATTTTTGTAGACAATTTATTATCCTTTCATATCAGTTTATTATACAATAAATATTATAAATAATTAATACAAATATAGAGGCAAAATGTATCAAAGAGCATATTGAATTGGTTTTGTAAATCAAAATTCAAAGTTAAATTGGCAAAATAGTATTTAGAAAGTATGTCCCAAGGTATGTCCCTATGAAATCTTAAAACATTTTATAAAAGTAAATATTGATTAAAAGTATGATAAATACTGATAAAAGAAGTGGCGCGGTGAACGAGACTCGAACTCGCGACCTCCTGCGTGACAGGCAGGCATTCTAACCAACTAAACTACCACCGCACCTCATAAATAAAAATGGTGATCCCAAGGGGATTCGAACCCCTATGGTTGGAATGAAAATCCAAAATCCTAACCATTAGATGATGGGACCACTTATATAAATGGTGGTCGCTATAGGACTTGAACCTATGACATCTACCTTGTAAGGGTAGCGCTCTACCAGCTGAGCTAAGCGACCAAAACAATAAAAAAAACTTAACATAAATGGTGACCCGTGTTGGATTCGAACCAACGGCCACCTCCTTAAAAGGGAGATGCTCTACCAACTGAGCTAACAGGTCATCTTGCTAAGTGGATGAAATTATAGTAGAAAAAACTTTTTTTGTCAAGGGTTTTTTGCATAAATTTCAAAAATTTTTAAAAAAGATTGTTTTGCACTCTCTTTTTGTATATTTTTTCTATCACCTTTAAAGTGATAAACTCTTATATCTTCGGCTAAACCTAACACTTTTACACCAATTACAACTGTTCCTACTGGTTTATTTGGTCTTGCACCACTTGGACCAGCTATTCCACTAATTGCTACTGCTGTTGTGGCATTAAATTTATCTAAAACACCATCTAACATCTCTTGAACTACTTCAGTGCTTACTACTCCATATTTTTCAATAGTTTTACTATTGACATTTAACTCTTTTACTTTTACCTCATCAGCATAAGTTACAATAGATCCATTAAATACACTTGATACACCTGAGATCTGAGTAAATTGTGAAGCTACTAATCCACCTGTGCAACTTTCTGCAAATGTAATAGTATGATTATGTTTATATAAAATATCTCTTAAATCTTCTAAACTAAACATAATTATTTTACTACTACTTTATTTCTACCAGTTTCTTTTGCTTCATATAAAGCTTCATCCGCTCTTGCTACAATAGATTCTATTACATCACCATCTTTAAAAGATGTAAGACCAACAGAACAAGTTTTGTGACCTATTTGCTTAAATCTAGTATTTTGAATCAATTTTCTTAAATTATCTACAACTTGAAATCCATTTTCAATAGTTGTATTTGGCATAATTAAAGTAAACTCCTCTCCACCCCATCTAGCAAAAACATCTGTAATTCGAATATTTTCATCAATAGTTTTAGCAAAAGTGATAAGTGTTTCATCACCTATTTGATGTCCATAGGTATCATTGACTTTTTTGAAAAAATCTATATCAAAAATAGCAAAACAAATATCCTCTTTATATCTATTAAATCTTTGGTAATACTCTTGCATATATTCATTAAATTTATTTCTATTATAGATACCTGTTAAAGTATCATGAGTAGCTTTCACTTCAAATTGTTTAGATTTTGTTGTGATACTTGTAATATCTGTTAATGTTACTACAAATTTCTCTGTATTATCTATCTTATTTATATTTATACGAAATGCTTTTGGTTCAAAATTACTAATATCCATAAGTAAAACATTATAATCCCTATCTTTATGATGAAGTATCTCCCCTACCCATCTTTTACCTTCATTTAATACAGATAAAGAAAAGAAATTTTCATACTCCATAAACAATTCACTTACACATTGATGTTGTGATCTAAATTCATCTAATGAGTCTATATGAAAAAAATATAAAAATGATCTATTGACACTCAATATTTTTTCATCATCTCTAACAAAAACAATATTGGGTTGTGCATCTAAAATAGCTTGACTAAACAAAAGTTGTTCATCTAATTGCTTATGATAAGCTCTTAATTTAATATGATTTTCAACTCTTGATAATAATTCTACTTCATTATAAGGTTTTGAAAGGTAATCAACACCTAAAGTAAAAGCTTTTTCTATAGTTTCATCATCTTTTTTAGCAGTTAAGAAAATAATTGGAATATCTTTTGTTTCTCTATTTTGTTTGATAATTTTAGCTGTTTCAAAACCATCAATATCTGGCATCATAACATCTAAAAGTATTAAATCTATATGATTACTTAAAAGTATCTCTAAGGCTTTATATCCACCATCGGCTTGAAAAATATTATATTTATCTTTATACTCATCAAATAAAGCTTCAAGAATAAGAAGATTTGCAGATGTATCATCTACACATAAAATATTATACATTCATCCTCCTATTATAAGATGATATAAAAGAGGACAACTCCTCTTTTATACTAACAAGAATATGTTGATTTAATCTCAAATGCTGTAGGTCTAGCTTCATCAGGCCAAACTTGTCTTTCAAATTGATAATGTTGATAAGTATCTATCATCTCTGCTGTAAATACAGGTTGTAAGAAATCATTATCAGCGATCAATCCCTCTAATGCTTCTCTTAAAGTATGAGGCATTTGTGGTATTTTTTTCTCTCTAATCTCATCAAGAGATAATTCAAAAAGATCTTCATCCATTGGACCAACTGGTTCTAATTTATTTTTGATACCATCAATACCAGCCATCATAAGTGCTGCAAATGCCAAATATGGATTTGATGAAGAATCTGGGAATCTCATCTCAAGTCTAGTAGCAGGTGCTCCAGCTCCATAAGGAACTCTACAAGCAGCAGATCTATTTTGTGCAGAGTATGTTAAAATACTTGGTGCTTCAAATCCTGGGATCAATCTTTTGTATGAGTTTGTGCTAGCATTAGTAAAAGCTGCCACAGCAGCAGCATGTTGAAATACACCAGCTGCATAATGTCTAGCATTATCAGATAAATTCCCATAATTACCATCTTTATAGAATGTATTTACACCATCTTTCCAGATTGATTGATGCACATGCATACCATTTCCATTATCTCCATAGATTGGTTTTGGCATAAATGTAGCAGTTTTACCATTTAGATGAGCTACCATTTTTACTACATATTTAAGTTTTTGAACATTATCAGCGGCTTCTACAAGTGTATTATAAACTATACCAATTTCATGTTGACCTTGAGCAACTTCATGATGACCTAAAACAACTTCAAGACCAACTTCTTCCAATACCATCATAATCTCTGCTCTTAAATCTACACCTTTATCTACAGGAGCAACAGGAAAATATCCACCTTTTGTCCCAGAGATATGAGACATATTCCCACCTTCGATCTCAGATGATAAATTCCACTCACCATCTTCTGTATCTACACTATAGTATGATTCATTTGCACTATCTTTTACTTTTACATCTTCAAAAATAAAAAATTCATTTTCAGGTCCAAAATAAGCAACATCACCAACATTAGCTTCAGCTAAATATTCTAAAGATTTAGCAGCAATACTTCTTGGACATTTTGCATACATCTCACCTTTGTAAATATCATATACACTACATATAACAATTACTGTTGGATCAGCTGTAAAAGGATCTAAAAATGCTGTTTGCACATCTGGTTTTAAAATCATATCTGATTTATTAATAGGTTGCCATGCATCAATACTTGAACCATCAAAAGGCATACCATTATCTAATTGACCTTGATCAACTGCACTCATTCTATAACTAATATGATGCCAAGCACCTTTGAGATCTGTAAATCTAAAATCTACAAACTCAACTTCATTCTCTTCACAAAATTTAAAAAACTCTTCTGTGCTATTTACAAATTTACCCATGGTAAAATCTCCTTAAAAATTAATGTCCTTTATTGTATCAAAAAAGAGATAAATTAGTAGAAATTAAGTGGATAAAAAATATACAATTTTCTAAAATGTTACACTTTGTGCAATTTTATTTTTAAATACCACACATTTAGTATAACCTATTTGTTTTGCTAATAATACAACCTTATCATATCCAAATCCAATCTGATCCAAAGAGTGAGCATCTGAGCCAAATGTGATAGGTATATCTAAATCAAAAGCTAACTGCAAAATATCTTTTGATGGATATTGTTCTTTGATAGGCTTTCTAAGTCCTGCTGAATTAATCTCTATTGCCATATTGCTTTTTTTGATATCGAGCATAGTTTGATACACTATATCTTTGATATTTTTTTTAGGCATAAATTTAAAAACTTTAATAAGATCAAGATGAGCTACAATATTAAAATATCCAGATTTTACCATAGCTGAAACTGTAGCAAAATACTCTTGCCAAATCATATCTATATCTTTTTCTTCATAAGTTGCTATAAATTCTGGATTATCAAATCCCCACTTTTGTAAAAAATGCACCGATCCTATTAGATAATCTACATCTGCTTCTAAGATATAGTTTTCGATATATTTTGGATCACTCATATAATCCACCTCATACCCCAATCGTATATCGATCTTATCTTGATATTTTTCTTTTAAAACTAAAATATCATTTTCGTATGAAGATGTTTGTGCCAAACTCATACGATATTCAGGTTCAAAATCCATAGGAGCATGATCACTAAATCCAAATATATCTATATTTAAACTAATAGCTTTTTGGATATACTCTTCCATAGTTCCTGTTGCATGATTACATAAAGTTGTATGATTATGTAGATCTACTCTCATAGTGATATTATCCATTTTGATATTTGATCTATTGAGTTATCATCTAGATTTTTAAAAGGTGGCATTGTAGATTTTATCCCATCCCATCTATTTTTAGCTCCATGTTTGATACTATTTTTGATTGCATTGATATTATTATGGTATCTTTTTGATATATCTTTAAAAGATGGTCCAACTATTTTTTTATCAACTCTGTGGCAACTAAAACAATTTTTTTGTGTAGCTATTCTTTCCCCTTTTGGCATAGCATTTAATCTATTTAGTGCTTGTTGTGCTTTACTTAGATTTTCAACCGTATAGTGTTCAAATATATATTTTGCTATAGCTTCAAGTTCATCTTGAGTAACTTTACCTTTTAAAGATGGCATAAGTCCATATTGTTTTAAACTTTGTTTATCACAATATGATTTTGATCTTTGTGGATTGATAACATACTCTTTTATAAAATCTATAGCTTTTAATATCTTATCATCTTTTGTAGCCCCATGTATGAAATCTATAAGATGAAAACTAACTGCCATCATAGGTGGTGCTAAATCAGTTTTATCATCTATTTTAGGTGGCATATCAAGATTATGACAAGAACTACATTTTTCTTGTAAAAGTTTTTTCCCATCTAAATTTACAACACTTTTTTTATCTTTATTACTACTATTACATCCACTAAAAACAAATATCAATATTAAACTAAAATACCATACTTTTAACATACCTTATCCTAAAATACCAGCACCTTTAATTGCTGTGCTTCTATCTTTGGCATATACTCTTTTGCCATCAATAATATCATATTTCCAAATAGGTGCTGATGCTTTAAAATCCTCTACAAACTCATCAATTAACTCAAGTGCAACCCGTCTTTTTGGACTACATACTGCACTTATGTAACTGCTTGTATGATTTAAAACATCTCCACGACTATGTGCCATTAAAACTATGGCATTTTTCTCTTTTGCTTTTTTACTCCAAGCTTCAAACCAAGAGTTTAAGATAGGCTCATATATATCAAAACTAAGCCCATCAATACCATTTTCATCACGAACAACACCCACAAAAGTTATAATTGCACCATAATTAGATAATCTAAAATCTTTATACCACTTATTTGTAATTTGTTCTACGGGTAAACTTCCATCATAAAGTTCCAAATAACTCATATCAACCTCCACAAACAGGTGGTAATAAAGAGATTTTATCTCCATCTTTTAAATTAGCATTTTTATCTTTTACTAAAGTATCATTAATAGCTACTGCACTATTTTGTAACCATTGTTTTAACTCTTCATCAGCTTTTAAAATATCAGATAATTGCGATAGATTATCTATATCTAACTCTATTGGCTCTTTTGCTATTGGACCCAAAAATTCAACTCTAACCATTTTAATCCTTTTTTACTATATATTTGGTATTATACCACAATTAAAATAAGGGGCAACAAATATGATATTTGCAAAAATAGATTTTATCAATTTATTACCATTTTATATCTTTATCAAGCAACATATCAAATCATCACAAATAAAGCAAATAATCAACTACAAAAAATCATACCCATCAAAAATAAACAAACAATTTCATGCAAAAAAAATAGATGCTGCATTTATATCATCAATAGCTTCTAAAAACTGTAAATGTTTAGATGTTGGGATTGTAGCCAAAAAAGAGGTTGATAGTGTTTTGGTGCTTACAAACAAACCTAATAAAAATGATTTTCAGTCAAATACATCAAATGCTTTAGCTAAAATCTTAGATATTCAAGGTGAAGTAATTATCGGAGATAAAGCCCTTACATATTTTTACCATAATCAACAAGATGAAAATATAGTAGATTTAGCTAAACAGTGGCAAAAAAAATATAACTTACCTTTTGTATTTGCTAGACTTTGTATCAACAAAGAGTTTAGATATATCAATAACTTAGCAAACAAATTTTTAACCACTAAAGTTTATATCCCTCAATATATACTAAAACAATATGCAAAAAGATCAGGGCTTACAACAAAACAAATTTTAGATTATCTTAATAAAATATCTTATAAAATATCTTATAAAGAGAAACTATCTTTAAAAAAATTTCTCAAACTTAGCGATTAAGAATATAAATTTGGCAACTTCCAACTATATTTAAAAGCTATCAATCTTATAATTATACCTGCAACTAACAATAAACTTAAAGAAATAAATCCAAGAAAATTAATAGTATGTAAAATATATACAGCAAACCCTATAAAAATAGAGATAATCCCATAAAATCCACCTTTTAATACATAAGGAACTACATTTAAAAGTATATCTCTACAGATCCCACCACCAAGAGCAGTAACAAAAGCTAATATTATAATACCTGATAATGAAAAATTATGATCTATTGCTATTAAAGCACCAGATATAGAAAAAGATACAAGACCTATACTATCTATAAAAACAAATAAAGGCTTTCTATCATAATCTTGTTTTTTATGAAATTTTACTAAAATAAGTAAAACAATCATAGCTAAAACAATAAGCATAGGTGTTGTAGTAGTAAGTGAAATAGGATCTATACCAACAATAGTATCTCTTATAATCCCACCACCCAATGCAGTTAAAAATGCACTTATAAAGATACCTAAAATATCTAGTTTATTTCTAACTGCTATATAAAAACCACTCAAAGAAAATGAGATAATTCCTATAATTTCAGCGATCTCAAAAAGCACTAATTCTCTTTTAGTGATCCAATATTTGTTCTAAAAATTGTTTTAATCTATCACTTTGTGGATTGTTAAAAAATTCATCAGGAGTATTCTCTTCCAATATTTGCCCCTCTGCCATAAAAATAACTCTATCGGCAACTTTTTTAGCAAATCCCATCTCGTGAGTAACACAAATCATAGTTTTCTTCTCTTTTGATAAACTAATCATTACATCCAAAACTTCTGAAATCATCTCTGGGTCAAGTGCTGATGTTGGTTCATCAAAAAGCATAATTTTTGGATTTGCACATAAAGCTCTTGCTATTGCAACTCTTTGTTTTTGTCCACCACTTAACTGATTTGGATATTTATCTGCTTGATCTGCAATATTTACTTTTTCTAAATATTTCATAGCAGTCTCTACCGCTTCTTTTTTAGGAATAGAATGCACATGTATAGGCGATAAAATAAGATTATCTAAAATAGAAAGATGTGGAAATAGCTCAAAATGTTGAAACACCATAGCAACATCTTCTCTAATTGCTTTTATTTTTTTAACATCATCTTCTAGTTTTATACCATCAACTATTAGCTCACCTTCTTGAAATTGTTCAAGATAATTTATACATCTAGTAACTGTTGATTTTCCACTACCACTTGGACCACATATTACGATAATTTCACCCTCTTTTACATTTAGGTTAATATCTTTTAAAACATGAAAATCACCATACCATTTATTTAAATTTTTAATCTCTATTATATTTTCCATTATTTCCCTACTTATTATTTGTATTAAATCTATCTTCTAAAATCATACTATATTTTGACATACTATAACAGAATATCCAATATATAAATGTAACAAATACATATCCCTCTGTTTCCATACCTAACCAATGTGAATCATTAGCTGCTAAATGAACCATTGACAACAGATCAAATAATCCAATAATCATAACCAAAGATGTATCTTTAAATAACTCAATCGATATACCTACAATATTTGGTATTGCTACTTTTAATGCTTGAGGAAGTATAACCAATATCATCTTTTGCCAATATCCAAGACCTAATGAATCAGCTGCTTCATATTGCCCTTTAGGTATAGCTTGTAATCCACCTCTAATAGCTTCTGAAATAAATGCTGATTCAACCATAGTAATAACTATTAATGCTCTTAGAAGTTTATTTAATTCAACTCCCTCTTGAAAAAATAGAGGTAATAAAACAGATCCCATAAATAGCATAGTAATCAAAGGAACACCTCTGATAAACTCAATATAAAATACACTTAAATTTTTAATAATAGGTAATTTTGATTGTCGTCCAAATGCTAAAATAATCCCAATAGGCAATGATAATACAATCCCAACTGAAGCAATTACAAGAGTTAATAATACTCCACCCCATTTATCAGTAGTAACTTCAGCTAAACCAAAATAACCACCTTTTATTAATATAAATGCAGCAATAGGATATATTAAAAACACCACTGCTTTTTGTGTAATTGTTTTTGCAACAAACTTAAATAATACTACAGTTACAAAAAATAATACAAATACCATATCTATCCTATAAAGCTCTGCTTTAGGATAAAAACCATATATAAACATACCAATTTTCTCTTTGATAAATATCCAATTAGCTCCCGAACCTAATGCATCTGCTTTTGTATGTCCTACAAATGAAGCATTAAATATAGCCCAATCTAAAAACGGTGGTATTGTCCAAACTAAAAAAGCTATAATTAAAATAGTTTGAACTACATCTAAAGGAGTCGCTAATAGATTCTCCTTAATCCAATGGATTGGTCCTCTTAAATTTTCTGGAGCTGGTCTTGCTACTTTTTCTTGAAAAACTGCCATCTATCGCTCCTTGATTGCTAATTTTTTATTTATAATATTTAATATAAATGAGACAAGCAAACTTATTGTTAAATATACTGCCATAGTCACTGCAATAATCTCTATAGCCTGTCCTGTTTGATTTAGAACTGTTCCACTAAATACTGTTACAATCTCTGGATAACCAATAGCTGTAGCTAATGATGAGTTTTTTATCAGATTTAGATATTGACCAATAATTGGTGGTATCGCTATTCTTATAGCTTGAGGTAATACTACTAGCTTTAAAGATTGATAACTAGAAAGCCCTAAAGATGCTGCCGCTTCTTTTTGACCTTTTGCAACTGCTTCAATTCCACTTCTTACAGCTTCAGCTATTAGTGAAGCAGTATAGATACTCAAAGCAAATGTCAAAGCTAAAAACTCTGGACTAAAATTCATACCACCTCTAAAATTAAATCCTCTTAAAGCTGGATTATCAAAACTAACAGGTGATCCTAGAAGATTAAATACAATTAAAGGTATCCCTAAAATCATCAAAATAACCCAAGGCCATACAATAATCTCATGCCCTGTCTCTTCAAATCTTTTATTTGCCCATTTTACAAACCATATAGCTACACCGATAGCTACAAAGAAAGAGATAATTACAAATGAAAATTGATCACCATATATAGGTTTTGGCACATAAAACCCACGGTTATTTAGGAACATATCAGCACCTAAAACTATACTTCTTTTTGGACTAGGAAGAGCTGCTAAAACTACATTATACCAAAATAATATCTGTAATAATAAAGGTATATTTCTAAAAAACTCTACATAAGCAAGTGATAACTTTGCTAAAAGATAGTTTTTAGATAATCTTCCAACACCAACAATTATACCAATAATTGTAGCAAAAAATATACCTACAAATGATACATATACCGTATTTACAAGACCTACTAAAAATGCTCTAAAATATGTTGAATCTTCACTATATGGTATTGGTGATTCACTTATTCCAAACCCTGCCTTATCGCTAAAAAAAGCAAACCCTGTAGTGATCCCTCTTACTTCAATATTATGTTGTAGATTGTGTATTACAGTCCATATAAAAAAGACCAAACCAATGACTACCAATAACTGAGATACAATATCTCTAAAAAGTTTGTTATAAAATATAGACACGAAAATTCCTTATTGATTATACTAAAAGTTAAAAACTAGATTTTAGTTCTTAACACTTACTATAAATAAAAAAACGGCTTTCGCCGTTTTTTTTATCTAAATGGAGGAGAGTATTGTAATCCACCTTTATTCCATAGAGCATTTAACCCTCTTGAAATTTTAAGCGGTGATCCCATACCAACATTTCTTTCAAATGATTCACCATAGTTACCAACTTGTTTGATAATTCTATATGACCATTTATTATCTAAATGTAAATTTTTACCTAAATTACCATCAACACCTAAAAGTCTTTTTACTTCAGGAACTTTTGAACTTGCAACCATTTTATCTACATTTTTACTTGTTACACCAAACTCTTCAGCAGTTTTAAGTGCATTTAAAGACCATTTAACAATATTAAACCACTCATCATCACCTTGTCTTACCAATGGACCTAAAGGCTCTTTAGAGATAATTTCAGGTAATACTTTAAAATTATTTGGGTGAGCTAATTGTGTTCTAATAGCATATAATTGAGATGAATCAGAAGTGATTAAATCACATCTTCCAGCTTCAAAACCTTTTCTTACTTGATCAGCTGTATCATAAGTGATAGGTTTATAGCTCATATTGTTTGATTTAAAATACTCAGCTAAGTTTAGCTCAGTTGTAGTTCCAGCAGTGATACAAACACTAGCACCATCAAGTTCTTTTGCACTATTTACACCTAAATTTTTATTAACTAAAAAACCTTGTCCGTCATAAAAATTTACACCAGCAAAATTTACACCTAAAGTTGTATCTCTACTTTGTGTCCAAGTTGTATTTCTTGAAAGAAGATCTATCTCACCACTTTGTAAAGCTGTAAATCTCTCTTTAGCAGTAAGTGGAACAAGTTTAACTTTTGAAGCATCACCTAAAACAGCAGCAGCAACTGATCTACACATATCAACATCTAGACCTTTCCATTGTTTATTAGCTCCAACTTCAGCAAAACCAGGTAACCCTGTAGATACACCACATTTTAATATACCAGCTTTTTGAACATCTTGCAATGTTCCAGCACTAGCACTAATAGCACAAGCTGCAAATGCAACTAATGATAACTTAGCAATTCTTTTCATTTAATTCTCCTATAAATTTAAATTCAGATATATTGTATAGCTTATATGCTTATTTTATAGACAATATGATGTTTTTTGAGATGAAGTTTAGTTTAAAGTGTGTAGATTTGTAACACACATAAGAGTTAATTCATAAGAAGAAAATCTCCTCTTATGAATGTAAAATTATAAAGTTAATTACTCATGTGAGAATTTAACTGTTTGATTTCTATAAAGTCCAGTTCCAACAGGTATTGTTCTTCCTATTACAACATTCTCTTTTAGATCACTTAACATATCCATCTTAGAACTAATTGCAGCTTCAGTTAAAACTTTTGTTGTTTCTTGGAAAGATGCAGATGAGATAATAGAATCACTAGTAACTGCCGCTCTTGTGATACCTAATAAAACAGGTTCTGCAATAGCAGGTTCTCCACCCATTCTTATAATCTTATCATTTTCTATTTTAAATCTTTTTTTAGATACCATATCTCCAGCTACAAATTTTGTATTACCAGGATCTACAATATTTACTTGTCTTAACATTTGAGATAAGATAACTTCAATATGTTTATCAGCAATACTAACACCTTGAGATCTATAAACTCCTTGAACTTCAGATACAATAAACTCATTTAATGCTTTTGGTCCTAAGATTCTTAAAATATCATGACTTACAATTTGACCATCTGTTAATTTCTCTCCAGCATGAACAAACTCTCCATCTCTTACCATAATCTCTCTCTCTTTTGGTATTAGATATTCCTCTTTATTACCTAAATCATCTGTAATTATGATTCGTTGTTTATTTCTTAACATTTTACCAAAACTTACTACACCATTAAATCCAGCTAAGATAGCTATATTTTTAGGTCGTCTTGCTTCAAATAGTTCAGAAACTCTAGGAAGACCTCCAGTAATATCGCTTGATTTTGCTACAGCTTTTGGTGTTTTACCAATAATATCAGCTACAAAGATTTTATCTCCATCATTTACTGCTAGTGCAGTTTTTGGCTCAAGGATATATCTATTTACTTTACCATTGGTTCCTTTTACAACAATTGCTGGTTTATATGAAGCTGGTATATACTCATTTACAACTAATTTACTTGTCCCTGTTAATTCATCAAATGCCTCAGCAACTGTTACACCTGGAACTATATCTTCAAATGAGATCACACCATCAATCTCTGCAATAGTAGGGTTAGCATAAGGATCCCAAGCAGCAATTACTACTTGTTCAGATTGTGCTGGTTTTGCAATAGTATCACCTTTTTTAACTGCTTGATCATCAGCTAATTCGATAATAGAATCTCTTGAGATATAAAATCTTGAAGCTTCTCTATCTTCACTATCTACAATCACTGCAAATAAACCTTTTTGTGTTATTTTATCTCCAGCTTTAATATCTTTAAATCTCTCTAAATAATCACCCGTTAGTTTAAAATATTTTACTGTTCCACTCGCATTTGCTATAATCTCTTGAGTAACTGGAGCACCATCTTCTACTAATAATTCTGAAGCATAAGGGATTCTTGAAGGAACATTCCATCCATCTTTGATCATCTCTACTATTGAGTCATTTGCTACTACTGTATCTCCATCTTTGTATGGGAAATAAAATTTACCCTCAATATTTCCACTAACACCTGCTAACTCATTTGGTTTTGCAACTGTATTTTTTCTAAGATAGTAAGTTTTTTCCTCTTTAGCATTTTTAACGGTTACCATAACCTCATCATGCCCAACAGATATACTCAATGTTCCATCAAATGGTGCATTTATCTTAGGCTCTACAAGTAATAATCCAGCATTTCTTCTATTTGCTACTACTAGTTTTCCATCTTTTGATGTAAATGTTTTTACATTGTAGTATCTTAAGAATCCCTCTTTAGTAGCTTTTAGATCTTTTTCAGCTTGAGTTGCACTTGCAGTTCCCCCAATATGGAATGTTCTTAGTGTCAATTGAGTTCCTGGCTCACCAATAGATTGAGCAGCTACAACACCAACTGCTTCACCAGGATTTGCTTTTCTTTGCTCACCTAGATTTAATCCATAACATTTAGCACAAAGTCCATTCTCCTCTTTACAAGTTAGTGGAGTTCTAATTGTTACAGATTTTACACCTGTTTCTACAACAACTTTAGCATCCTCTTCACTTATAAGTGTTCCTTCACTAAATAATATCTCATTTGACATAGGATCAACTATATCATTTGCAATAACTCTTCCTGTAATTCTCTCTTCTAAAGACTCTATTAGTTCATTTCCATCTACAATATCAGATATTTCAATACCCTCATGTGTTCCACAATCCTCAACAGAAATTCTAACATTTTGAGATACATCAATTAGTTTTCTAGTTAAATATCCAGCATTCGCAGTTTTAAGCGCAGTATCAGCAAGACCTTTTCTAGCACCGTGAGTAGAGATAAAGTATTCTAAAACATTTAACCCTTCTCTAAAGTTTGATAAAATTGGTGTTTCAATAATAGATCCATCTGGTTTAGCCATAAGACCCCTCATACCTGCAAGTTGTCTAATTTGTGCTGAACTACCTCTAGCTCCAGAATCTGCCATCATATAAATAGAGTTGAAACCATCTTTATCTGCTTCAACAATATCCATCATCTCAACCCCAAGCTTATTGTTTAATGTTGTCCAAATATCAATAATTTTGTTGTATCTTTCTTGCTCTGTTAAAAGACCTTGGTTAAATTGTTTTTGAACATCAATAACCTCTTTTTTACCTTTTGCAACAAGTCCAGTTTTACTATCAGGTATTTTAATATCATCTACTGAGATTGATATACCTGCATGTGTAGCATATTTGAACCCTAAATTTTTAAGATCATCTAAAAATCTAGGAGTTACATTGTATCCACCATGTTTATAGATATAATCTACTAGATTTCCAATATCTTTTTTCTTCAATACTTTATTCCAAAGTTCAACTGGCACAAAATCAGGTAAAATATTATGTATAATCATTCTACCAACTGTAGTTTTAATAATTTTACCATTAATTACTGTTCTAATTTTTGCATGAACATCAACTTTACCTAACTCTAATGCTATTGTCGCTTCATTTAGATCAGATAATAGTTTATGCTCACCTATTACACCATCTTTTTCTAGTGATAGATAATATATCCCTAAAATCATATCTTGTGATGGAACTGCTATAGCTCTACCAGATGCTGGTAATAAGATATTCATACTACTCATCATAAGAATTTTTGCTTCAGCAATAGCCTCTTGTGATAAAGGAACATGCACCGCCATTTGATCCCCATCAAAATCCGCATTAAATGCTGCACAAACCAATGGATGTAACTGAATAGCTTTACCATCAATAAGAACTGGATTAAATGCTTGAATTGAAAGTTTATGTAGTGTTGGAGCTCTGTTTAATAATATTGGATAATCTTCAACAATCTCTACTAAACATTCCCAAACTTCATTTGTCGCAGCTTCTATTAATCTTTTTGCTGATTTTAAAGTTGTAGCATAACCTTTCTCTTCAAGTTTTGCCATAAGATGTGGTTTAAATAGTTCAAGTGCCATTTTCTTTGGTATCCCACATTGATCCATTCTAAGGTTTGGACCTACAACAATTACAGATCTTCCAGAAAAATCAACCCTTTTACCAAGTAAGTTTTGTCTAAATCGACCTTGCTTACCTTTGATTATCTCACTTAAAGATTTTAGAGGTCTTTTATTTGCACCTTTTACTGCATTTGCTGTTTTTGCATTATCAAATAAAGCATCAACTGCTTCTTGAAGCATTCTCATCTCATTTCTAATAATAATTTGTGGAGCATCAAGTTCTACAAGTCTTTTAAGTCTGTTATTTCTGTTTATAACTCTTCTATATAGATCATTTACATCACTAACAGCAAATTTTCCACCATCAAGTGCTACAAGTGGTCTAATATCTGGTGGAAGCACAGGTAATACTGTAAGCATCATCCACTCTGGTCTATTTCCACTATTTAAAAAGTTTTCTACAACTTTTAATCTTTTTACAATAGTTTTTCTTTTTGCTTCTGATTTAGTAGCACCCATATCCTCTTTTAGTGTTGTTAATAAAGATACTAAATCGATCCCTGCTAATAGATCTTGAACAATTTTTCCACCCATATTAGCTTCAAATCCTGTATCTGAATAATTCTCTTCTATAATTCTATATTGTTCCTCATTTAAAACATCATATTTTTTTACAGGTTTTGTTCTTTCACTATCATAAAAAGCATCTCCTGGTTCATTTACAATATATGCTTCATAGTATAAAACTCTCTCTAAATCTTTTAATTTTACACCTAAAAGTGTTCCTATTCTACTTGGAAGTGAACTAACCATCCAAATATGAGCAACAGGAGCTACAAGATCGATATGTCCCATTCTGTGTCGTCTAACTTTTGAGCTTGTTACTTCAACCCCACATTTTTCACACACTACACCTTTGTATCTCATCTTTTTATATTTACCACAAAGACACTCATAATCTTTTACAGGTCCAAATATTTTTGCACAAAAAAGACCATCTCTTTCTGGTTTTAATGTTCTATAATTTATAGTTTCAGGTTTTTTAACTTCTCCAGATGACCACGATAATATTTTTTGTGGACTTGCTAATTTTATCTGAAATGCTGAAAAATCTTTTGGTTTATCTAGCTCTTGCACCTCAATTGGTTTTAATACTTTTTCTATTTTACTCATCTGCATCCGCCTCTTCATAAATTTCAACATCAAGTCCTAATGCTTGAAGTTCTTTTGTTAATACAAAAAATGTTTCAGGAACACCTGAACTTGGAACATTTTCCCCATTTGCTATAGCTTTATATGCTGCTGTTCTACCATCAACATCATCCGATTTTGTTGTTAACATCTCTTTTAAGATATTGGTTGCTCCATAAGCTTCCAATGCCCAAACTTCCATCTCTCCAAATCTTTGACCACCAAATAGTGCTTTTCCACCTACTGGTTGCTGAGTTACTAGTGAGTAAGGTCCTGTTGATCTTGCATGAACTTTCTCATCAACTAAGTGATGAAGTTTAAGCATATACATATAACCAACATTAACTCTCTCTTGCATCTTTTCACCTGTCATACCATCATAAAGAGTTGTTTTACCATCACTATCGATTTTTGCTAATTCAAATAGTTTTTCAAACTCTTCAGCTTTAGCACCATCAAAGATACTTGTAGCAAATCTAACACCTTTGCTCCAATCTTGCCCATAAGAGATCAACTCTTCATCACTCATATTTCCTAAAAGCTCTTTAGCATTCATAAGTTTTGCAGTATCTGCAATAGTGATCATTTTTTCTCTTAACTCTTTTACAAAATCATCTCTTTTTGCTTCAAAAATCTCTTGAATTTGATTTCCTAATTTTTTACCAACAAGTCCTAAATGAACTTCAAGGATCTGACCGATATTCATCCTAGATGGAACCCCTAGAGGATTTAAAATAACATCTACTGTTGTTCCATCTTCCAAATATGGCATATCAACTTCTGGAACAATATTTGAAACAATACCTTTGTTTCCATGTCGTCCAGCCATTTTATCCCCAACTTTTACTTTTCTTTTAGTAGCAACATAAACTTTAACTTGTTGAATTACACCACCTGGAAGGATATCATCATGCTCTAATATATCTATTTTAGCTTCATACTCTTCTCTTGATATAGCTTTCTCTTTTATAAAATGCTCTTTTATATCATTGTATTTTTTCTGAATATCTTTTGAGAATGAACCAACAACTTTTTTCATAGCAAATCTATTAACATTAGCTAAATCTTCAAGTGTTAATTTATCACCTTTTTTAAATGTTTTATCATTTAATTCAAGAGCTTTTACCAACTCATTTGATACTAGAAGTGTATTTATTTTTAAAGTTTCCTCTCTATCTAAAAGAGTTAATTTATCGTGATGTTCAACCTCTAATTCATGTTTCTCTGTTTCTAATGCTTGTAAGCTTCTCTCATCTTTATCGTAACCTTTTTTAGTAAATACCTTAACATCTACAACAGTTCCCTCCATAGATGCTGGACAATATAAAGATTTATTGATAACATGTCCTGCTTTTTCACCAAAAATTGCTCTTAAAAGTCTCTCTTCTGGAGTTGGTTTAATCTCACCTTTTGGTGTAACTTTCCCAACCATAATCATACCTGGTTTTAAATATGTTCCAATTTTTACTATACCACTATCATCCAAGTGAGCAATAGATTCAGCTTTTACACCTGGAAGATCTTTTGTAATCTCTTCATTTCCATGTTTAAGCTCTCTTGCTTCCACCTCTTTTTCATAGATATGAACAGATGTAAATGCATCCTCTTTTAGAAGTCTTTGATTTAAAATAATCGCATCTTCATAGTTATATCCATTCCAAGGCATAAATGCTACCATAGCATTAAATCCAATAGCTAACTCTCCATTATCCATAGATGGACCATCTGCTATAACTTGACCTTTTTGCACAAATTGACCATCTTTTGATCTATTTCTTTGTGTAAAAGCAGTATTGTTATTTGTTCTTGTATTTTTACTTACTAAATAATGATCTATAAAAGCACCATCTTCATCTTCACCTCTAATATAGATGTTTTTAGAATCAGATTTTTCAATAATCCCTGCTCTTTTTGCTTTAATTGCTGACCAAGAATCTCTTGCAACAACTTTTTCTAAACCTGTTCCAACAACAGGAGCTTGAGGTTTAAGCAATGGAACTGCTTGTCTCATCATATTTGATCCCATCAAGGCTCTGTTGGCATCATCATGCTCTAAAAATGGGATTAATGAAGCTGCAACTCCCATAACCATAGCAGATGAGATATCTATTAGTTCAACTTTTGAACTCTCTATTAGCATAATCTCACCATCAAGTCTAGCTTCTACTAGATTTTCAGCAATTTTACCATCTTTTGTAAGTTTTGTTGAACCAGGAGCGATAACTTTACCCTCTTCCTGAGTTGCTGTATAGTATTCTATCTCATCAGTTACTACACCATTTACAACTTTTTTGTAAGGAGTTTCTATAAAACCTAAACTATTAACTTTAGAATATGTTGAAAGTGTATTGATAAGCCCAATATTTTGACCCTCTGGAGTTTCAACAGGACAAATTCTTCCATAATGAGTAGGATGAACATCTCTTACTTCAAATCCAGCTCTCTCTTTTACTAATCCACCTTCACCCAATGCACTTAATCTTCTTTTATGTGTAACTTCAGATAGTGGGTTTGTTTGATCCATAAATTGTGATAATTGTCCAGATGTAAAAAACTCAATCACTGTTGATGTGATCATTTTAGAATTGATTAGATCATGTGGCATAAGATCTTCAAGTGTTCCACTTAAAGTTGTCATCTTATCTTTGATAGCTTTTTGCATTTTAATTAAACCTGAGTGTAATTCATTTGCTAAAAGCTCACCTATTGATCTAATTCTTCTGTTTCCTAAGTGATCTCTATCATCTATATGTCCATGACCTGCTTTTACTTTAATAAGATATTTAATAGTTTTGATAATATCTTCATGTGTCAAAATTGTAACATATTCAGGAACTTCAATACCAAGTTTATGGTTCATCTTCATTCTTCCCACTTTTGTAAGATCATATCTTTCTGGATCGAAGAATAATTTTTTTACAAAATCATGAGCTGCTTCTTTTGTCACAGGCTCACCTGGTCTCATAACTTTATAAATTCTTATAGCACATAGGTCATTTTCATCCTCTATTTGCTCTGTTTGTTTTAATAATTTTAAACTCTCTGCATCAGTTCTAAAAGCATTAATTATTGAATTATCTACACCTTGTGCTAAATCATTTGCAATATCAAATTCACTAAATCCTAAATCAAGAATTTTTTTCAATTTAAGATCATCAAGTGCTGTTAATGTATCAAATAATATCTCACCTGATTCAGGATCAAAAATTGGATTTGCTGTATGTCTTTCCATCAAAAGCTCAACTGGATACTCAACAAGTTTTAATCCACCCTCTGCTAAAGCTTTTGCTTTTCTTTCAGTCAATCTTTTACCAGCAGCAATTACTAGATTCCCTTTATTATCAATTAGATCATATTCAACTCTACCTGTAAAGTTTTCTGGGATAAAATCTACTAAGAATTTGTTGTTTTTGATTTTGATATTTAAAACAGGATAAAATAATTTTACGATATCCTCTTTAGAGTAATTTAATGCTCTTAACATAATAGTAACAGGAACTTTTCTTCTTTTGTTAATTCTAACATATAAAATATCTTTTGCATCATATTCAAAATATAACCAACTACCTCTATCAGGGATAATTTGACCTGTATAGATTAGTTTATTTTCAGTAGTAGATGATTCTTCCTCTTTAAATATAACACCTGGAGATCTGTGTAGTTGATTTACTACAACTCTTTCTACTCCATTTATTACAAATGATGTTCTATCTGTCATAAGTGGGATCTCTCTAATATATAAAGATTGCTCTTTTATATCTTTCACACCTATTTTTTCGCCTGTTTTTTCATCAAGATCCCATAATGTTAATCGAATATTAATTCTTAATGGAACAGAGTATGTTACACCTCTTACCATTGCTTCTCTAACATTATATTTTGGTTTTCCAACTTCACTACCTAAATACTCTAATGTAAATCTATTTTGAGTATCATGGATTGGAAAACTATTTTTAAAGACTCTTTCAATTCCTGCTTGAGTTCTATCTTGAGCATCTACCATAAGAAAATTATCAAAACTACTTTGTTGTAATTGCAATAAATTTGGTATCTCAATTTTTTGTGGATTTTTTGAAAAATCAACTCTTAACCTATTTCCTGATTTTAATGAGTTTAACATATTATTCCTCTTTGTAAAAAATATATATAAATAAAGTGCCTTGTATTAGTTGATACGAAAGCAAAAACTTGGTATAGAAACCAAATAGAAAAGTATCCTAAATTATATATGTTCAGAATACCACATACATAATTTAAGATACAAAAGTAAGATTAACAACTAGATGATAGATTATCTATCTCTAGCTATTAATAATTTGAACTATTGAAGTTCGATTGTAGCACCTGCTGCTTCAAGTGCTGTTTTAGCAGCTTCAGCATCTTCTTTAGAAACAGCTTCTTTAACAACTCCACCAGCTTCTTCAGCTAATGCTTTTGCTTCTTTTAATCCAAGACCTGTTAATGCTCTGATCTCTTTAATTACATTAATTTTTTTAGCTCCAGCATCTTTAATGATTACATTAAATTCTGTTTGCTCTTCAACAGCTTCAGCAGCTCCACCAGCTACACCAGCTACTGCTACAGGTTGTGCAGATACACCAAATTTTTCTTCAAACTCTTTTACTAATTCAGAAAGTTCTAATACGCTTAGTCCTGAAATATATTCTAATACATCTTCTTTAGAAATTGCCATTTTTATTCCTTTTGTTTTTCTTATTTAATTTTTTATCAATTGTTGATAAGTTATTCCACCATAAGGTGAAAACCATTACAGCTTATGCTGCTTCCTCTTCTTTTTTACTTCTAAGAGCATCAAGCCCGATAGTAAAGTTAGTAATTGGAGCCATCCAAGTAGCTGCAAGCATACCAAGAAGTTCTTCTCTACCTGGTAATTTAGCAAATGCATTGATAGTTTCAATACTAGCTGCTTTACCTTCGATAATACCTGTTTTGATTGCAAATGTATCTTTATGTGAAGATGCAAATTTATCTGCTGTTTTACAAGCAGTGATTTGATCATCAGACCATAAGAAGATACTATTTCCAACTAACTCTAATGAATCTTGCTCTGCATTTTTAAGTGCAATTGAAACAAGTGAATTTTTAGCAACTTGAACTTTTACACCTAACTCTTTTGCAGCTATTCTTAACTCTTCTAGGTCTTTATGTGTTGTTCCTTTATAATCAGCAACAACAATAGCACTAGCAGTTTTAAACTCTTCAGTTAAAGCTTCAACAATCTCATTTTTTCGTGTTCTTGTCATATTCGTTCCTCCTTCCAAACTTCCAACTTCGGTTGGTTTTATAAGATAAAAATCTAACCAACTGTCTTTAGTTTTAATTCAGTGTCCGGATAACACTCAAGCATAAAGATAAATTATCTTTATGCTTGAATATTAAACCAACATAAAAAAGCAAAAAATTGCTTTTTTAATGTCTTATTTTATATCTATCATCTCTTGAGTATCTATTTTTACAGATGGACTCATTGTAAGAGATACAGCAGCAGTAGTAACAAATCTACCTTTTGCACTTGCTGGTTTCATTTTGTTAATAGTTGACATAAATGTTGTAATATTATCTATAATTTGATCTTCACTAAAAGATGATTTACCAACTCCTGCATGAATATTACCTTTTTTATCAACTCTAAATGTAACTTTTCCACCTTTTGCTTCAGTTACTGCTTTTGCTACATCCATAGTTACAGTTCCAGTTTTAGGATTTGGCATTAACCCTTTTGGTCCTAAGATTCTTCCTATTTTACCGATTAGTCCCATTGTATCTGGTGTTGCAATCAATACATCAAAATCAATATTTCCCTCTTGAATAGAAGCAACTAAATCTTCATTTCCAACTATATCTGCACCAGCTTCTTTAGCTTCATCCATTTTTGTTCCTTTTGCCATAACAGCAACTCTTACAGATTTACCTGTTCCAGCTGGAAGAACAACAGCACCTCTAATCATTTGGTCTGCATGTCTTGGATCAATATTTAAATTTAATGCTAGATCTATACTCTCATCAAATTTAGCTGATTTTAACTCTTTAACTAATTTTACTGCATCATTTAATGCATATTCTTTACCACTATCAACTTTTTCTAATAGTGATTTATATCTTTTTGAAACTTTACCCATTATTTTCTCCGCAATTTATTTTTTTAAAATAAAAGAAAAATCTTTTATTCTGCTACCACTATTTAAAAGTCCTATGTGGTGAAGACTATTTTGTAGATCTATTCTACTTCTATTCCCATACTTCTACAAGAACCTTCAACAATTTTTGCTGCTTGTTCTACATCATTTGTATTTAAATCTGCTATTTTTTGCTCAACAACTTGCATAACTTGCTCTTTTGTTAATTTAGCGATTTTATTTTTCAAAGGATTATCACTTCCTTTTTTGATACCTGCTACTTTAAAAATAAGATCAGTCATTGGTGGTTGTTTTAGTGTAAATGTAAAACTTTTATCTGAATAAACAGTGATCTCTACAGGAATTTTAAATCCTGCTTTATCTTTTGTTCTTTCATTAAATGCTTTACAAAATTCCATAATATTAATACCTCTTTGCCCAAGAGCAGGTCCAACAGGTGGTGATGGATTTGCAGCTCCAGCTGGTATTTGAAGTTTTAATAAACCTTCTACTTTTTTTGCCATTTTTTTTCCTTTATTAAAGTGTTAATTCTTGCATTAACATTTGAATTGTTACTTAACTTTATGTTAAGTGCTAAAAAGAACAATCTTAAAATCTTCACCTTAGCACTTAACACTTAGCACAAATTTAAACTACTCTTTCAACCTGTGTATAAGAGATCTCTACTGGTGTGTTTCTTCCAAAAATTACAACATTTAATTTCAACATACCAGATGCTAAATCAAATGATTCAACGATACCATTAAAGTTTGCAAATGAACCGTCGTTAATTCTAACCATTTCACCCTCTTCAAATGAAACTTTTGGTTTTGGTTGTTCTCTCTTATTAATTTTTTCTAAGATTTGATTGATATCTTTTTCAGATAATGGAGTTGGTTTTTTTGACTCACCAATAAATCTTCCAACTTTTGGCATCGATTGTATTCTATGCCAAAGTGCTGTATCTAAATCTAATCTTGCAAATACATAAGCAGAGTATAGAGGTCTTTCTACAATAGTTTTTACCCCTTTTTTGATCTCAATAAGATCTTCAGTAGGAACTAAAACTTGATCAATTCTATCATCCCCCATCTCTTGTGAAAGTTTTTCTAAAGCTCTTTTTATAGCTAATTCACTTCCTGAATGTGTCTGTATTGCATACCAATTATGTGCCATAAAAACTCCTAACTAATTATAGATGATAAACTTACTGACATAATTGCATCAATAAGTGCTAAAAATAACGATATAACTGTTACAACCATAAATACAGACAAGTACGCACTTTTGATTTGTTCCTGTATAGGAAAAATAACTTTATGTAATTCATCTTTTGCTTGTTTATAATAAAAACTTAATTTATTCATCTCTACTCCGTCTGAGTGCTAAGTGCCAAATGCTAAGTGCCAAACACATAACATCCAAACAAATAACAATTATATTTTATACTAAATGGTAAACAATAAGTAGATATCTTATAACTTAACACTTAGTATCTTACCTAAATACTGGCAGGCCAAGAGGGACTCGAACCCCCAACACCCGGATTTGGAATCCGGTGCTCTACCATTGGAGCTATTGGCCTTTGAATTTGAGGTTTGAGGATCAATACCTCTTACCTCAAACTAATTAGATTAAGATTTTAACTTAACTTCTTTATGAGTTGTATGTTTTCTTAATCTTGGACTATATTTCTTTACTTCAAACTTTTCAGTATGAGTTTTTGGATTTTTCATAGTAGTATAGTTAATATCACCACACTCTTCACATTTTAATCCAATTTTAATTCTATCACCCATAATTTACTTCTTATTCGATGATTTTAGAAACAACACCAGCACCAACAGTTCTACCACCTTCTCTAATAGCGAATTTAGTTCCATCTTCTAGCGCAACTGGTGCAACAAGTTCAACTGTTAATTCTACATTATCACCTGGCATAACCATTTCAGTTCCCTCTGGTAATGTAACAGCACCTGTAACATCTGTAGTTCTGATATAGAATTGTGGTCTATAGTTTGTAAAGAAAGGAGTATGTCTTCCACCCTCTTCTTTGCTTAAGATATAAACTTCACAAGAGAATTTTGTATGTGGAGTGATTGTTCCTGGTTTAGCAAGAACTTGTCCTCTTTCAACTTCGTTTTTAGCAATACCTCTTAAAAGGATACCACAGTTATCACCAGCTTCACCTTGTTCCATCTCTTTTTTAAACATCTCAACACCAGTAACAGTTGTTTTAACAGTTTCTCTAATACCAACTATCTCAACTTCTTCACCAACTTTGATTGTTCCTTTTTCGATTCTTCCTGTTACAACAGTTCCTCTTCCTGAGATAGAGAATACATCTTCAACAGGCATTAAGAAATCTTGATCCACATCTCTCTCTGGAGTTGGGATATAAGCATCAACTTCATCCATTAATTTAATGATTTTTTCTGACCACTCACCTAATTTACCAGCTTTTGCTTCTTCAAGTGCTTGGAATGCTGAACCAGCTACGATTGGAGTATCATCACCTGGGAAATCATATTCAGAAAGAAGTTCTCTAACTTCCATCTCAACTAATTCTAACATCTCTTCTTTATCTTCATCATCTAATTGATCTTCTTTATTTAAGAATACAACTATATAAGGAACACCAACTTGTTTAGATAGTAATATATGTTCTCTAGTTTGAGCCATAGGACCATCTGTTGAAGCGATAACCAAGATAGCACCATCCATTTGTGCAGCACCTGTAATCATATTTTTAACATAATCCGCGTGACCTGGACAATCAACGTGTGCATAGTGTCTAGTATCTGTTTCATACTCAACATGAGAAGTTGCGATTGTGATCCCTCTTTCTCTCTCTTCTGGTGCATTATCAATTGCATCATAATCCATAAATGCTGAATTGTTTTTAGTTGCAAGAACTGCTGTGATTGCCGCAGTTAATGTAGTTTTACCATGATCAACGTGACCAATTGTTCCAATGTTAACATGTGGTTTAGTTCGTTCGAATTTTTCTTTTGCCATTTTTTTTCCTTTAAAAATTTTATTGGTTTCCCTCTGAGTAGATATACCGTTGGAATATCTATTCAGAGGGCTACAACTCTGTCAAAGTCTTAAATGTTAAGTGTTAAGTTAAACAACTTACAACTTGACACCTAAAACCTCATATAGTAACTGGAGCCTACGATAAGACTTGAACTTACGACCTCTTCCTTACCAAGGAAGTGCTCTACCCCTGAGCTACGTGGGCTTAAATAGTGTTAAATTAAGACCCTCTTAACAACAATAATATAATTTGGGAGTTTAGTATATAAAAGAGAATATTATACAATTTCTGTGTGTAATAAACTCAGCTCCCAGTTAAATATTATAAATGGAGCGGGTGACGCGACTCGAACGCGCGACAATCTGCTTGGAAGGCAGAGGCTCTAGCCAACTGAGCTACACCCGCAATAATAATGGTGGTGGGAGAAGGATTTGAACCTTCGAAGCCGAAGCGGCGGATTTACAATCCGCAGGATTTGACCACTCTCCAATCCCACCAAAAACACTGGTAAAAGCGCTGATCTTTTCAGATTAACACAATAAAATGGAGCTTCAGATAGGACTTGAACCTACGGCCTGCTGATTACAAATCAGCTGCTCTACCAACTGAGCTACTGAAGCACTCACAAAATTTAAAGTGGTGGCGCGGGGCAGAATCGAACTGCCGACACAAGGATTTTCAGTCCTTTGCTCTACCGACTGAGCTACCGAGCCATCATTCCTTTAAATTTGGATGTGAATTATATATTAACTTATCTTAAACTTTACTGAATATTATACTATTTTTGAAATAAATTGTTTAAATTTATCTCCACGATCTTTATAAGAACTAAATTGATCAAGTGAAGCAGCAGCAGGAGATAAAAGTGCGACACTATTTTGATCATTAAAACTATGAGATTTACTAATACTAGCAACTGCATTTTCTAGTAAATCTGATACAACACATACTATATTATATGAAGCACTTAACTCTTTTAATCTTTTAGCATTAGATCCAATTGAATATATCTCTACATTATAATATTGAAGTTTTTCAAACAAAGGCTTTAAATCTGCCCCTTTATCATCCCCACCTAAAATAAGAAATATTTTTTTATCTTCATAAGTTTTTAGTGCTTGGATAGTTGCATCTACATTTGTAGCTTTACTATCATCTACCCACACTCTATTTTTTTTATCTTTAAACTGCTCTAGTTTATGAGCATCTTGTATAAAACTATTTATTTTTTGATATGAGATAGTATCTTTATAAAGTTTTTCACATACTAAAGCCAAAATTGCATCTAATAAAAAAGGCTCTTTAAAATTTATTTGTGTTATATCTATATTAAACTGATTAGCTAAATCTATACTATTATCATAACAATATACTTTTGCTTTGGTTTTTATATCTTTATATATAGATGGGATAATCGCAATATCCTCTGTGGTTAAAAAACTTAACGGTTTAAGTTTTGATTGTTCATAATCTTTAAATGTTGTATGCCATGATATATGGTCTTCACTAATTGGCAAAAGTATATAGATATTTGGTTTAGCTTGATTTGTATAATGTAATGTAAATGATGATGTTTCTAAAATCAATTTTTTATAATTTTCTTTGATTAAATTTGCAACAGCAATACCTATATTACCACCAAGTTTAAAACCATCATCCTCTAATAATCTTCCAATCATAGAGGTTGTTGTAGTTTTACCATTTGTCCCACTAATCCAAATAGAATATATACTTTTATCTAAAAGCAAATCATACTCACTAATTAGATTTTCACTACTTGTAACCAATCTATTATAAGGGGGAATACCAGGACTTACAACTGTAAGTTCATCACTATTTTGATCAAAACTATCTATATCGTTATCATCATATAAAATTGCTTCAGGATATAGATTTTTAATAGCAAGTGCAGTTTTACCTTTACCTAAAATTCTCATTATCGTATTTTTAAACTCATTAATGCTATTAGATTTGACATAAAAGCTATAATCCAAAATCTTATAATTACCTTGTTTTCATGCCAACCTTTTTGCTCAAAATGGTGATGAATAGGTGCCATAAGAAATACCCTTTTTTGTCTTAACTTAAAAGATCCAACTTGAAGTATAACTGATACTGTTTCCATCACAAATAAAAATCCAATCATAAATAAAAGTATCTCACTTTTAGCTACTATTGCCATATATCCCATAAAACCACCAATAGCTAAACTTCCGCTATCTCCCATAAATATTTGAGCAGGATGTGAGTTATACCATAAAAAAGCTATCAAAGCACCTATAAAACTAGCACCTACGATACTTAATTCACCTGTTATTTTAATATTTGGCATCAATAAATAACCACTTATTATCGCATTTCCTGTAATATAAACTAAAAGTGACAATGTAAAAAATGAAACAATTGATGGCACAGTTGCTAATCCATCAAGTCCATCTGTTAGATTTACTGCATTTGATGATGCAATCAAAACCAATAACCAAAATATTATAGCAAAATAGTGCATATTTAATATTGGATGCTTCAAAAATGGTGCATATAAAGTTGTAGTGTGATCTGCAAATAGCAATATCATCACAACCACAAATGAAGCTAAAAATTGATATATAAGTTTCATTTTAGCACTAAGACCAGCACTATTTTTATTAGTTAAGATTTTTGATAGATCATCTTTAATACCGATATAACTAAACATACCAATAAGTAAAATAGCACCTATTACATAAAAATTATTTAATTTTGCACTTAAAATTGTAGCTATAAGTGTTGTAGAAACAAAAACGATACCACCCATGGTTGGGGTTCCTACTTTTTGTTGATGTGTATCAGGAGCTAAATCATATATTGGTTGACTATTATTTTGATTTTTAGCCCATTTTATAAACTTAGGCATAATAATTATAGTTAAGAAAAAAGCTATAAAAAATCCCAATCCTGCACGAACTGATATATATTGAAAAATATTAATATGAAAATAACTATATAAAAGGTAAAACAATATACTACTCCAGATATTCAATTAGATGAATTGTATCAAAAATATATTTAAAATCTAATTGTATAAGATATATTGACTATTAACAATTATTCAGATAAAATAGTGCTGATATATTTTAAAAGGGGACTATTTTGATAAATATTATAAAATCGATATTTAATAAAATAGATTATTGGCAAGATAAAAACCTGCTTCTTAGGGCTATACCTATTGATGCTTATACCAATGCAAATCTTATATTACAACTTTTGGAGATATCAGGAGCAAATGTATCAAATGAAGATTTAGCAAAAAAAGATATGTGGAATCATCAAATAAGCCAATACAAAATGGGGGATGATATACTTAAAAATGTAGATCCTAAAATTTTAGACAATCTATCATTTGCAAAAAGTGCTATAGCTAAATACAACAGATCTTACATATTTTTAAGCAAACGACTTCGTGCAAGTAAAGAATTAGCTATGTTAACTGCCAAATATGAAGATAAGATAGAAAATACTCATACTAAAATACCCATACTAAAATATATGCCTAAACTATTTCAAGAAGATAGCAAAATCGCTATTATGGCAACTGCTAGATATATAGAAAATCTAAAATATGCAACAATCTTGCAATCAAATAAATATTTTTTATCTGATATGATGAATTTTATAATTGATCCACATATTAAATCAACTATATTAAAATATATGGATCAATCACTGCTTGAAGATAAAAAATTTGTAGCTACTTTGGGATGTTTTGATCATCTATGTGATAACTATCATAATGATATAGAATATGTATCAAATGCTGTTTTATATGATATAAATATATTAAAAAAAACAAAAATGTTTGATGAGCGGATATTAAAAGCTGTCCTTAAAAGTGATGCATATATCAATGATCATCAAAAAACACTAGCTACTATTTTTCATTATATTGAAAAATTTAATGAAGATTTTGAACAACTTAATTCTAAGATAAAAGATAAAACTATCCTTCACAAACTATTCTGGGAATTTGGTGAAATAGTATCAAACGAATTTATTTGGTAAATTTAAAATTATTATTTATCTTTTTTAGTAAATTTAAAATTTCTAAATTTTAATCTTTGACCAAAATCTTTTACTCTATTAAAATCTTTTAAATTCATATTCATATTTACATTTTCTATTGCATTACCATCTTCTATATCAATATTATCTGCTTTTCTTAATGATAATTTTTGAGAGCTAAACACACTTCTATGACCAGTTATCAAAAAAGCTATCACTACACTTATAGCTGCATAATTTGCCATATTTGTTCCAAAAAGTTCAACTGCCATAATAATAGAAGCAATAGGCGTGTTGGTAGTTCCAGCTAATACACTTACAAATCCAAGAGCTGCAAATAATAAGATATGATTACCTACTAAATGACCAAATGTAGCTCCACTAGTAGCTCCTACATAAAATATAGGGGTAATAATTCCACCACTTCCACCAGATCCAAGTGATAAAGATGTAAAAAGAGTTTTCATTATAAAATCCCACCAATTTACACCTTGAATAGCATTTGATGTTGGATCAAGAATCTCATTAATAGTATTTAGACCAAGTCCTAGATATTTTGTAGATATAAAAAATGATATTAATGCCATAAAAGTTCCAGCAGCAAAAGCTATTTGATATTTGTTATAAGGTAATTTTTCTAAAGCCTTTTCTATTTTGTTTACCATAATAGTAAAAAATAAAGCAACTAATCCAAAAAATACACCACCTACTACAACTAAACTAATAAGCTTAATATCTAAATCAAATGAACGATAAAATGTAATATCATAATATGGATACTCTATACCAAAAAATTGTGCTGTCGTAAATGCAGCAAAACCTGCTACAAATGATGGCAATAAAACATCATACATAATAACACCAACAACTAAAACCTCTATACCAAAAATAGCTCCTGCTATTGGTGTTCCAAATACAGATGCAAAACCTGCACTAATACCACAAATTACAAGTTTCTTTCTATCTTTTTTTGAAAATTTAAGCAATGTTGCTATAAATGAAGCTGCACCTGCACCTATTTGAGCTCCAGGTCCTTCTTTTCCTACTGATCCACCTGAGAAAATTGTAATCACTGTTGCTACTAATTTTACTGGAATAACTTTCACATTAATATAACCATTATTTTCATGCACTGCTTCGATCACTTTTTCTGTTCCATGCCCAACAGCATTTTTATCAAATGTATATATAATCCAAATAGTTAGCATAAGACCAAATGGTAAAAAGAAATAATACGGTATAGGAGTTAAGGATTGAGTTGACTCTGCATATTTTAATGTCTTAAGAAATATTGACATTAAATAACCTATTACTATACCTACAGATGTAGATAGAAATAACCATTTCATTACACTAAAAAATATAATAGTCTCTTCTGTTATATGTCGTTTCATAAGCTACACTTCATAATAATTTTCTCTTATGATAACAAATTCATTCTTATTATAAGTTCAAAAATATAATTTTTTCTTACTATTATGTTATAATGTTAAAAAATAGAATATTTTTGGTGGAATTTATGACAAACATAGAATTATTTAAGAAATTGTTACAATTTAAAAGTATCACGCCAGATGATGATGGTGCTTTTGATTTTATTACACAATATTTATCAAATCAGTGGAATTGTATAGAGTTAGATTTTGAAGATGTCAAAAATAGATTTTATTATAAAAAATTTAATAACTCTAAACAACATCTTTGTTTTGCAGGTCATATAGATGTAGTTCCTGCTGGTGAGGGATGGGATACAAACCCATTTGATCCAATACAAAAAGATGGAATTATTACAGCAAGAGGAGCACAAGATATGAAAAGTGGTGTTGCTGCTTTTTTATATGCTTGTAAAAATATTACACAATTTGACGGTATGCTCTCTATTCTTCTTACTTCTGATGAAGAGGGTGATGCTATAAATGGAACTGTAAGAGTTTTAGAATATCTTCAAAAACAAAATATGTTACCTGATTTTGCAGTAGTTGCTGAGCCTACTTGTGAAGAGATATTTGGAGATGCTATAAAAGTGGGAAGACGAGGTAGTATAAATGGATACCTTACACTACAAGGCAAACAAGGTCATGCCGCATATCCACAAAAAGCTATAAATCCAATAGAACAAATATCTACTATTTTACCACAAATATCGGGTAAAAATTTAGATGATGGAGATCAATATTTTGCACCTTCTAAATTAGTAATTACTGATATAAGATCGGGAATGCAAGTTACAAATGTAACTCCTGATAAATTAGAGTTAATGTTTAATGTGCGAAACTCTACAAAAACATCACAAAAAGATATTCAAATATTGATCAATAAACTTTTTAAAGATTTAGATTATAGTTTTAAAATGACTCAAGGTTCATACCCTTTTATGACAAATCAAGATTCTAAAATTGTTAGAAACATAACCAAATCTATTGTTAAGAATCTAAATATACAACCACAATATAGCACTGCTGGTGGCACAAGTGATGCTAGATTTTTTGGGCAATATAAAATTGATACTGTTGAATTTGGTGTGATAAATGATACTATTCACTCCATAAATGAGAGAACAACTATCGATGAAGTTGAAAAATTAACAGAAATTTTTATAGATTTGATTCAGGAGTTTTAAAAGCTAGTCTTTTGACTAACTTTTAAATTATGCAGTTAAAGCAGATTTTGCAGTTTCTACTAAAGATGCGAATGATTTAGCATCATTCATAGCCATATCAGCTAAAATTTTTCTATCTAGCTCAATATTTGCTAATTTTAGACCGTTCATAAATCTTGAATAGCTAATATCATTTAATCTACAAGCTGCATTGATTCTAATAATCCAAAGTTTTCTAAACTCTCTCTTGTTTTGTCTTCTATCTCTGTAAGCATATACAAGTGAGTGTTCTACTTGTTCTTTTGCTTTTCTAAAATGTTTTCTTCTTCCTCCAAAAAAACCTTTTGCCATCTTTAAGATTTTTTTGTGTCTTGCTCTTCTTACTGTTCCAGTTTTTACTCTTGGCATATTTTTCCTTTCTTTACCGTCAATTATTTAAAATTTTAGGTGTTAGCTTTTGCTAAACTTGTCCGTATCTAAACGGAGGGACTATCGAAACTAAATCTAAAAATTAGATTAAGCTTTACACAACATTCTTTTTACTCTTGTAACATCTCTGCTATCAACAGTTTGTGGACCTCTTAGATCTACTTTTCTCTCTTGAGATTTTTTAGTTAATATATGGCTTCTAAAAGCACTTCCTCTTTTTATAGAACCATTTTTCTTAACTTTAAATCTTTTAAGTGCACCACTATTAGACTTCATTTTTGGCATTATTAGAATCTCCTTTCGTAAATTTTGTATATTTATTTATACTGTGAATGCGGATTATATCTAAATCAAACTTTAAATTATATTAATTATATCTTTATATTAATTATATCTCTTTGCAAATATACCAAATAGGTGTCAATATCATCTGTATTGACTATACTACTAATAGCTTGTTTATAATATTTTACTTGTTTTTTATTACTTCTCCGAAACGTTTTGGCTTAAACCCTTTATTTATTAAATGAACAAATGCGTT
>OFBA01000030.1_pt1 | contig 33847 bp, 38 predicted proteins | sample 1520391 | NCBI WGS metagenome assembly OFBA01 (sample SAMEA3696446, study PRJEB22514) | metagenome | biome: water; feature: marine; material: hydrothermal vent | place: Pacific Ocean | collected 2014-08-12 | depth 1521 m
GTGAACTTCATACCCTTGCAATTGCTATGCAAACATTTATAGCAATTTTAGATGAAATAGCACAAATAGAAGAAGTTGTCAATAGAAACGAGGATTTTACTGCAATAATCGGTACATTAAGGGATATTACTCAAAGATTACTTGGTTTTAGGTGCGAAAGTTAAGATATCAAAATTTACTTGAAATTTAAAACATTTTATATGATTATTAGATATAATATAGCAAATTAAACAATAACAAGAGAGATAATATGTGTGGTATAGTAGGTTATATTGGAGAGCAAGAACCAACCAAGATTTTATTGGATGGCCTAAAAGAGCTAGAATATAGAGGATATGATAGTGCTGGTATTGCTATTTTTCAAAATAGAAAGTTTGCTAATTTTAAAGCAATAGGTAAAATTGTCAATTTAGAAGAGAAAATAAAAAAATCAAATTTTTCAACAGATGCAAATAAACCATCAGTAGGTATTGGTCATACAAGATGGGCAACACATGGTAAACCAACAGAGTTAAATGCTCACCCACATCTTGGGCAATACTCTTATGTTGTGCATAATGGTATCATAGAAAATTATAAAGAGTTAAAAGAGGATCTAATTAAAAAAGGACATAAGTTCGTATCTCAAACAGATACTGAAGTTATAGTTCATCTTTTTGAATATTTTTTCAACAAAGATAAAAATGCTACAAAAGCTTTTAAAGATACTATTGAAAAGCTAAAAGGTGCCTACTCTATCCTTCTTATAACTCAAAGTGAACCAAATACAATATTTTTTATAAAACATGGTTCCCCTTTAGCTGTAGCAAAAGGTCTTAATTCCGAAGAGATATTATTTGCTTCATCTGATGCTCCACTAATAGGTATAGCAAAAGATGTAGCTTATTTAGAAGATGGTGTTTATGGAGTTGCTAAACCTGATGGAGTTGTATTTAATACTGATGTAAATTGGACTACACTTCCAAGCTCAAAACAATCAGCTCAAAAAGATGGTTTTAGATATTTTATGGAAAAAGAGATATATGAGCAAAAAGATGTAGTAACAGATACTATGATAGGCAGAATGGATGATGAGCATATTATTTTTGATGAGCTAGATGATAAGATTTTAGATGGGATCAATGAGATTAAAATCTGTGCTTGTGGGACAAGTTATCATGCTGCACTTAGTGCTTCTTATCTTTTTGAAAGAGTAGCAAAAATCAGATGTAATGTAGAGATAGCTAGTGAATTTAGATATAAACAACCACTTTTAACTAAAGATATTTTATTTGTCGTTATTAGTCAAAGTGGAGAAACAGCAGATACACTAGAAGCTTTAAAAATGGCAAAAAAAGCATCTTTAAAAACACTTACAGTTTGTAATGTAGATAACTCATCTATGACAAGAACTGCTGATTTTACAATACTTACAAGAGCAGGTATAGAAAAAGGTGTAGCTAGCACCAAAGCATTTTCTACACAAACAGTAGTTTTATGGATGTTATCATTATATTTTGCTCAACTTAAAAAAAATATTCCGCAAAAAGAGATTGCCAAAAATATAGATATTTTAAGAACTATTCCAAATAGTTTAAAAGTGGAAGATTCTTTACATGAAAAATGTAGAAGATTGAGCAAAAGATATCTTCACGGACATGGTTTTTTCTTTATTGGTAGAGATATTTTCTTCCCATTGGCACTAGAGGGTGCTTTAAAACTAAAAGAGATAAGTTATCTACATGCTGAAGGTTATCCAGCAGGGGAGATGAAACATGGACCAATAGCTTTAGCTGATCCTGAACTATTTACTATAGCACTTATGCCAGAACATCTATATTATGACAAAATCAAATCAAATGTAGAGGAATTAAGTGCAAGAGATAGCACTATTTGTGCTATAAGTCCATTAGATTTTGAACTTGCTGATGATTTTATTAAAGTGGAAAAAACAAAACATTATATGAATGAATTTTTTGAGATGTTAGTTGTATTACAACTATTTTCTATGGAGGTATCTATAAGATTAGGAAATGATGTAGATATGCCAAGAAATTTAGCAAAAAGTGTGACTGTTGAATAGATGAAACATCTCAAAGGTTTAGGTAAACGATACTTTTCACTAGCAATAATTGCTATGTATTCTACTATTCATAAACTATGCAATGTAGATGTAAAGTATCAATACCATATAAAAGCATTTGAATATGATAGAAAAAATAATTCGCCACCATTGGTGCTATTACAACAATCATATTAAAAAATAAAACAAAAAGGAAAAATTATGCATATAGAAGCAGGAGTAGTAAGCGGAGCAAAAATGCTCTTAAGTTATGGAACAGCGGCAGGTGTTTTAGGTGCAACAGCAAAATTAGCTATAGAAAATATTAAACAATACGGAGTAATATCTCTTGTATTAAAAAGTATTATAGCTACAATAATTGTATTTTGTTGTTTTGAAGTATTACCACACTATCCAATAGGCATCAGTGAAGTTCATCTAATACTTGGAACAACAATATTTTTAGTATTTGGAATAGCACCAGCAGCTATTGGATTAGCAACAGGTCTTTTAGTGCAAGGTTTATTTTTTGCACAATTTGATCTTCCACAATATGGTATCAATGTGACAACACTTTTAGCTAGTATGTTGGTTTTACACTATGCGGCTAAAAAGATTATCCCACAAAATATAGCATATAAAGATATTAGCTATACTCAAATGTTAAAAATGTCTATCGTTTGGGAAGGTTCTATTGTATCTTGGGTTGCTTTTTGGGCATTGTATGGACAAGGTTTTGGAGCTGAAAATTTACATGAAATATGGACATTTGGTGTAGCATATATGAGTGTTGTTATCCTTGAACCACTTGTAGATTTAGCTGTATTAGCTGGAGTAAAGGCATTTAATAGTGGTAAATGTAATATATTCTTTGATAAAAGATTAAATAACTGCAAAGCTATATAGATGAAACGATATAGACACTATAAACAAGACAAGGCTATTGTGTTGTCTTGTTTTGGATCAATTATCGATCAAGACAAATATCTTGATCTAAAGAAATTAGTTGAAGAAAATTTTGAGCAATATGAAGTATTTTTGTCATTTAGTTCAAGAATGGTGATCAAAAAATTAGCACAAGATGGTGTAATTTATAAAAATTTACCACAAACTTTGGCTGACATTGATATGCTAGGATATAGAAATATTATAGTTGTATCTGTTAATTTATTTCCAACTGATGAGCATCAAGTTATCAAAAATATTGTCAAAGGGTTTAAAAAATTTAGCCCTGCTAATATTAGATATACAAATGCAATATTAACTAAAACAAAAGATACTACACTATTTCTAAAAGATTTAGATCAAAAAGTTACACAAGAAAATGTAGCAAATCTATATATAATACATGGAACTCCAGCATTAGAATTAGGTGGAATTGAATCTATTACTTATAGTGCAAATTTTTTAGAATTTATCTCTGATACAAACTATACTTGCTCTCTTGAAGGTGCTTTTGCTTATTATGCTACTAAAGATAGGCTAATTCAAAAAATGCAACAAGATAAAATCAAAAATCTTCAAATTATCCCTATGTTGTTAGTAAGTGGTAATCACTATATTAAAGATATGGTAGAGATAACCAATGAACTAAATGAGTATTTTACTACATCAATAGTTCCAACACAAACGAAAGCACAAAGATTTAATCTAATAGAGTTAGAAACTACACAAAATATTATATTAAATAATATCAAAGAAGAGATTATAAAACTTGGATAAGAAACTATATATGGTCTCTTTGGGGCCAGGTGATATAGATCTTATCACTGTAAAAGCACTAGAGGCTCTTAAAAATAGTGATGCTATTTGTGTACCAACAAAAAGTGATGACCATAGTTTTAAAAAATCTATGACATATAAAATTATTAAACAACTTATGGAAAAACACAATTTTGATAAACCAATAGTTGCCGTTTATTCCCCTATGCATTTTAAAAAAGAGGATTGGCAATCCCAAGTGAATATAATACAAAATACACTTCAAACAAATCATATAGTATCATTTGTTACTTTAGGTGATGCAGCTGTTTATAGCACTGTATATTATCTACTTAATATTATCAAACAACAAGATAAAAGACTGTATGATAATAGTGAAGTTATAGCTGGTATCACTTCATTTTCAAATGCAAGTGCAAGGGTTAAAAAACCACTTTGCGTAGGAGATAGTGGATTTAGCGTTGTTCCTCTTTTAGGATATGATGTAGACAATACTACAGTTTATATGCGACCAAAAATTGGGATGGATACTAATATTATAGATCAAAAAGGTGATATTTATACTTTTGAGGATCTTAACTATAAAAATGAAAAAATTAGCTCATATAAAATATCTAAGACAAATAGATATATGAGTTTGTTTATAGATTTTTTTAAATTCTAAACCCCTTTTATATATCATAAGGAAAATTTCAACTAAATTTAGATAAAATCTCAATCCTTTTAATAAGGTAACTCACATGTAGCAATTCTAAAAAGGGTTGCAGATTTATATCTGTGAATGGCTACAGAGGAATACAAACCCCAAAATAATCTGTCTATAAAGACAAAAGAAGGAACAATTATGGTTACAATGAAAGACCTACTAGAATGTGGTGTTCACTTTGGACATCAAACAAGAAGATGGAACCCAAAAATGAAAAAATTCATTTTCGGTGTAAGAAAAAATATCTATATTATAGATCTACAAAAAACACTTAGATACTTCAGATACACTTACAATGTAGTAAGAGATATGGCAGCTGAAGGTAAAACAATGATTTTTGTTGGAACTAAAAAACAAGCAAGTCAAGCGGTAAAAGATGCAGCTATATCTTGTGGTATGCCTTATGTAAATCACAGATGGCTAGGTGGTATGCTTACAAACTACCCTACTATGAAAAAATCTATCAGAAAACTTGAGATTATCAAAAAGATGAGAGAAGAGGGGCAATTAGACCTACTTACTAAAAAAGAAGCTTTAATGCTTACTAGAAAAGAATCAAAACTTGAAGATTATCTAGGTGGAATAAAAGATATGAAACAACTACCTGATATGATGTTTGTAATAGATGCAGTTAAAGAAAAAATTGCTATATTAGAAGCTAAAAGATTAGGAATTACAGTAATTGCACCACTTGATACAAACTGTGATCCTGATTTAGTTGATTATCCAATTCCAGGTAATGATGATGCTATTAGATCTGTTCAATTATTTTGTTCAGAGATGGCAGCAGCTATGAATGAAGGTAAAGCAGCACTTGCTGAAGAGGAAGGTGTTGAAGTAGAAGCATCTGAAGTAAGTGAAGAGGAAGTTGCACAAGTTGTTGAAGAAGCTGTTGCTGAAGAATCTGATGCAGTTGAAGCAGAAGCAACTGAAGAAACTAAGGAGGCGTAAATGGCAGGTGCAACTCCAAAACTAATCAAAGAGTTAAGAGCAAAATCTGGTGCAGGGATGCTTGATTGTAAAAAAGCTTTAAATGAGTGTGATGGTGATATAGATAAATCTATGGCATATTTAAGAGAATCTGGTTTAGCAAAAGCAGCTAAAAAAGCTGGAAATGTTGCTGCTGAAGGTTTGATTAGTATGAAAATCAATGATGATTTCACAAAAGCTACAATGGCTGAGATCAATGCTCAAACTGACTTTGTTGCTAAAAATGATAACTTTATCGCTTTAACAAAAGAGATTACAGAGCATATTGATACAACAGGTGTTTCAACTACTGAAGAGTTATTAACTACTACTATTAATGGAACAAATTTTGAAGAGTATCTTAATAACAATATAGCTACTATTGGTGAAAATATAGTTGCAAGAAGAATGATCACAGTTGCTACAGACAAAGGTGTAGTAAATGGTTATGTTCATGCAAACAAAAGAGTGGGAGTTCTTTTAGCTGCAACTTGTGATGAAAGTGCAAAAGAGAAAGCAGTAGCACTACTAAAAAATATCGGTATGCATGCAGCTGCTATGAAACCAACAGTTATTAGCTATACAGATTTAGATCCTGCATTTGTAGAATCTGAAAATAAAGCTATTATTGCTGATATTGAGAAAGAGAATGAAGAGTTAAGAAGATTAGGTAAGCATGAAAAAAATATACCTGAATATGTTTCTATGTCTCAATTATCTGATGAAGTAATAGAAGCAGCAAAAGAAAAAATGAGAGCTGAGCTATTAGCAGAAGGTAAACCTGAAAAAATTATCGATAATATTTTAAAAGGTAAGATTGCTAGATGGATTGAAGATAATACACAATTAGATTCAACTCATGCACTTTTAACACAAAAATATGTATTAGATGATAAAAAAACAGTAGCACAAGCTATTGCAGATACTGATTCTTCTATTACTTTAGTTGAATATGTAAGATTTGAACTAGGTGATGGTATCGAGAAAAAAGAGGAAGATTTTGCAGCTGAAGTAGCAGCACAAATGGCAAAATAGATATAAAATGAAGAGTGAAAATGAATAACCTAACTTCAGATCACTCTTCAGATATCTTATTAGAAGCACATAATATTAGTCATCACTTTGACTATGATCTATTTGATAATATCAACTTAACACTACACAAAAATCAATCTATTGCTATTATGGGATCAAGTGGTAGCGGTAAATCTACACTATTAAATATATTGTGTTCATTACTTACTCCTATTAGTGGAGAGGTTATTTTCAATGACCAGAATATATTTAATCTATCACAAAAAGAGATTTTAAATATCAGAAGAGATTTTTTTGGTATCATTTTTCAATCACACTATCTTTTTAGAGGCTTTAATGCTATGGAAAATTTAGAGATAGCTAGTTTGCTTACAGATGAACCAATAGATCATAATATCTTAAAAGCACTAAAAATTGACCATGTTATGACTCAAGGTATAGGGGAACTAAGTGGTGGGCAACAACAAAGATTATCTTGTGCTAGAGTTCTTACAAAAAAACCAGATATTATTTTTGCTGATGAACCAACAGGAAATCTTGATAGCACAACTGCTTTTGAACTTATGGATGTATTGTTTGATTATATACAGAAAAATGATGCGGGTATGATTTTAGTAACTCATGAAGAAAAAATTGCTCAAAAATGTGATATAATATATGAACTAATTGACAATAAACTAATAAAGAAAGAGTTATGAATCTATTACTATTAACTAAAACTGCTATTATTAAACAGATTTTTAATCTAGTTTCACATAAATTAGATATCAAAATCACAATATCTACTGATACTCAATACAATAGTGTAGATTATGATTTAGTAGTTGTAGATGATGAACTATATAATGAAGAGTTATCAAAAGGTGATACAAATAGATTTATTATCATATCAAAAGATGTAGATTATTATAAACCAAAAGCTGATCTTGTTATACAAAAACCATTTTTACCATCTTCACTATTAACTATATTAACCAAACAAATCAATCAAATCACAACAAATATAGATAGTATCAAAGATAATACTACAACTTCAATAGATGATGAAGAATCTCAACAATCTATAGATTATATACAAACATTAGCAGATGATATATCAAATGAGATAACTAATGAAACAGATGAGAGTATTGTCCCTAGTTCATTTGTAACAAATGGTGGGATTTTGGACACAAATGAACTAAGCAATATCCAAAATATATTAGATGATACATCTTCAATACAACCTCAAACAAATGCTACCAATCAAAATCAAGATGATAATGAAGATGATTGGCACGATCTAGCACAAATCATAGACCAAGCTATAGATGAAGTAAATAGTTACCACTATGAATCAAAAAAACCTATTAAACTTATACTAAATAAATACTCTATCAATGAACTTTCTCCACTACTTAATAAACTTGATCAAAACATTATAGATGCTTTAACAAATAGCGAAGAGATAGAGTTACAACTAAAAATGGAGTTATAATGAAAAAGATATTAAATAAAGGTGCAATCTTACTACTTTCAGGACCTAGTGGGTGTGGGAAAAGCTCTTTATTAAAAAATCTATATAAAAATATAGATAACTACTATTTCTCAATATCTACAACTACAAGATCTCCAAGAGATGGTGAGCAACATGGAAAAGAGTATTATTTTGTAACAAAAGAGGAGTTTGAAGAGGATATCAAAAAAGATAATTTTCTTGAGTGGGCAAAAGTTCATGATAACTACTATGGAACATCTTTAAAACCTATTGTTAAAGCTTTGGAAGAATCAAAACTTGTAATCTTTGATATCGATGTACAAGGGTTTAAAATAGTAAAAGAAAAGCTTGATTATCTTACCACTTCTGTATTTATTACTACTGCAACTTTAAATGAGTTAGAAAGTAGATTAATCAATCGTGCAACTGATTCTGAAGAAACTATAAAAGTTCGTTTAGAAAATGCTTCACAAGAACTACAAGATCTAAATCTATACGATTATCTAATAGTAAATGATAATTTGCAAACTGCATCTAACAATCTTCTAAATATCGCTAATATTGCAAAACTAAAAACATCTACAATAGATATTAAGAGTTTTTTACAAATATGGGATAGGCAATAACTAATCTATTTAACTCTTGATATATGACCTGTTCTTGGATTGATCTGTATAATAGAAAAATTACCATTTTTATCTTCTAATTTGACAGTGCATATTGATTTAATCTCATATTTATAAATATCTTCAGGATCTGTTCCAAGTCTTGAATAGACCCTACCATCATATCCAAAACTAATCTGTCCCAATGTAGATGTATCATTACAGCTAATATCTATATTTGTAATACCATACTCTTTAGTTAGCAGTATATATTTACTTTCATCTTGAGATGGATCACAATCATAATGACTATATAGATATTTATTGCTTAATGGATCTTTTAAACACTCTATTTTATTTGGGCTTCCTTTATGATTAAGATCTCTAAAAACTATAAAATATAACCCACCTATATTTTTGGAACATTTTTGAAATTTGATAGTCCATCTCTCTTTAAACCACATATCATCATCTACACTATATCTATTATCAAACATAGCTTTATATCTAGTATATTTCATATAAAATATAAGTTTCTTAGTAGCTAATTCTAGTTTGGAGATATGATTTTTATATTGTGCTAATGATAAAACAATAGATATTAAAAAGATTACAAAGATAAGTTCAAGTAAAGAAACTGCTTGTCGTTTCACAATATTTTATATATAAAAAAAGTCACCCCAAAGTGGAATGACTAAGCTTAGATATATTGCAAAGAGATTATATCTCTTCAGCAACTTGCACATCATAAAGTATATCATCCATTGGATGTCTATACATAGGCATAGCAAGTCTTTTTTCATCTAAGATATGTCCGATAAATCCTATAGATCTACCTACAATAAAGAAAGCATTTAATGTTCCAGATTCGATAAACTCATCAATCTCACTTTCAGGATAACCCAATGCTCTCCACATATCTACCATTAAAATACCGATAGTTCCATCAACATTAAGGATAAGATTCTCTTTTTTACTTGTTGTAAGAGCTTCAACTGTTCTTGCATAATCAAGAAGTGGAGTTGATGGGAAATGCTCTGCTGCATAATTCATAAGACCTGTTACTCTTAAATCTGGATTTTTAAGTGATTTAATTCTATGTCCAATACCTGGAATTGGCACACCTTGTTTTTTCATATAACCTAAAAATTCTGCTGGAGTTAAGTTATTGTCATCCGCATATTTAAAGTATTTTGCTGCACCATCAATAGCACCACCAAATCTAGGACCAATAGTAAGAAGTCCTGTAACCAAACTCTCAACTACAGATTTACCAGCTCTTGCTGTTACTTTTGCATTGTGAGCTCCTGAAACTGCTGGACCATGATCAGCAACAGTTTTCATCACTGTTTCAATAAATTGTGTAGCCCATTTTGGATATTGTTTTTTAAACCAAAGTAAAGATACTACATCACCTATACCTTTTCCTGTATCAGGAGTAGCAACACTTGATATTGGGAATCCTGCATAAGTTGCTTCTTCACCTCTATCATCAGAGATAGTACAGATAAATTGTTTGCTTCTTCGCACTTTAGGGCATACATTCATCTCTGGCTCTTCAATATCTTGAATTACACCTTTCTCTTTTAGTTCTGTATAAACTTTGTTGATTGTTGCTGGAAGATCATTAAATGATTCTGGCACATAGATACCAGCTTCTGCCATAGCTTTATTTTTTGCTGCTGCTGTTTCAGCATCTGCATTTGCACTAGCTCCTGCATGACCAAATTGAACTCCTGAAGAGAAATGTTTAGCAATAGTTCCTATACACCAAGCAACTACAGGTTTTGTGATTTCACCTTTTTTGATAGCTTCTATAATTTTATACTCTTCTGTTCCACCAACTTCACCTAAAAGCACCATATATTTTACATCTGGATTTTTTTCCATTCTAAGCATATTGTCAATAAATACAGATCCAACAAATCTATCTCCACCAATAGCAACACCCTCTGCGATACCATCTGCATTGATAGCTATGATGTTTGAAAGCTCATTAAATAATCCACCAGATCTTGTAACTAATCCACAAGATCCACATCTGTGAAGTTTGCTTCTTACGATATTTTCAATAGTTCCACCAATATTTGCTATTTTAAATGCACCTGGAGAGATTGCTCCAACTGTAGCAGGTCCTATTACTGTAACACCAGCTTTTCTTGCAGTATTATTCATTTTTCTTGCAAGTCTTTCAGGGATACCTTCTGCTGTAACCATAATAGTTTTAAATCCACCAATCTCAACCGCTTCCATAGTAACATCATAAGCTGTTCTAAATGAAGCAAAGTTTAGTAAAACATCAGCATTAGGAAAATCTTTTCTTGCATCTGCTGTTGATTTGTATAATGGAACCATAATCTCATCTGGACCATAGAAGAATTTTTCAAACTTATTTCCACTTGTAGGTGCAACTATAGCAGCAACAGATGGAGTTTCTCTTTTGATTGTATAATCATAATCCAACATTCTTTGAATTGCAGTTTTGTTGTTATTCCAAAAAATTGCTTGTGTATCTTTAGTAAATAATTTATTCATCCTATCCCCTTATTTCTCTAATGCCATTCTAACAATATCAGTTACATGAGTATCTGGTCCGTAAACTTCTATACTTAAACCTAATCTATTAGCTGCTTCTTCGATATCTTTTAGACCTTTTTCATAGTTTGGTCCACCTCGTCTTACATAAATTTTAGTATTATGCTCTTTTAATTTTTCTGCCCATGTTTCAAATGATTGGATAATACCTGTAAATGTTTTTGCTACATCTGTAAAGTTAGCAATAGCTCCACCAATAATAAGTATCTTATCTAACCCTTTTGGATCTTTATGTCTTGTCATAAGATCAAAAATAGTATCAGCATAAAATTTTGTTTCACCTGTAGTTGGCCCACCACTATATTCACCATAGTTTGCAAGATCTGCAATTGAACCACCATTTGCTTCTGCAAAATCAGCAATAGTATCAGCATAAACAACAGATGCTCCACCACCTGCTACCATAGTCCAAACTCTACCCATTGGATTTAAAATAGTAAGTTTTAAACTCGCTCCTGATTTACTATCAGCTTCAGCAATAGCTTTCTCTTCATCAGATTGATCTTCCATACCAAAAGCTGTAGGGTATTCAATATCTCCCCATACATCTTTCATCAAAAATCCTGCTGTATCATCAAGTCTAGCAACAAGATCTAAGATCGCCATATTGTTACCATCTAGCATAACTATTGGATTTATCTCAAGATATGCAAAATTCATATCTCTGTAGAATTTGAAAAATGCTATAGCAAATGCTGTAAAACTAGCTTTATTTTCATCTGGAATATCTGCAGGAACATTTGCTTTTACTGCATGTTCCATATCTGCATCACTCATATCGATTGAGATTACAACTTCATTAACTTTTTCATCCCAACCATCTTCTACTTCCATACCACCTTCTGCTGACATATAAAGAACATCATCTTCACCAACACAAGTAGCACTTATATAATACTCTTGATCTTGGGTATGTGGAGTAAATGGCTCAACAATAAAATGTGTTAATAGACCACTTTGACCTGAAAGTAAAGTAGTTGTATGTGCCATCTTTTCATCTATCCAAGCAGCAGCTTCCTCTACTGTTACATCTCCTGGTTTATTTGTTTTAAATAAAACCAGATCATTTTTTCCTCTTTTACCAAATAACATATCTGGTTTTGCAACTAATGGTTCTTGTTTTAACCACTCAAAACCATGCTCATTTGCTTTTTCTAATAACTCTGCCCCACTTGTAACTAGAACAGATTTGAAACCATAGTGAAATCCACTAAAATAGTTTTCCCATTGTTTAGAAAATAATGCTTTACCATCATATTCTCGTATTGCTTTTTGTGCCATACTTTCCCCTTGTTAGAATTTAATTTATCAATTTTATCTTTTTTTAGATTATAATTAACACAAAACCAATATATAATTTATACTACTAATCTTGACTGTTTAGTTTAGTAACATTTTTGTTTTTGAATTTAAAAGAATGTTCATCCATATAATATGTGTAGATTGTTTTATTGAGATATTTAATTTTTATAGGTAGATAATCTTTATGATAAATAGATGTTACATATATCTTGTTACCATCTTCAATACCATAAAATTTTAGCCGTTTTTGAAGTTTATAATCTTGACACAACACTTTATGTATATTATGTGCTTTTAGATATAAGACTAACTCTTTTGCAAAGTGATATTTTATCGCAAAGTGTTTATTTGGATTTGGCAAAATAAAATATAATGGTTTATTGAAAATTAAAATTAAAAAATTTAAACCCAATATCAACAACCCAAATATAGCAAATCTTTGATGATTTTTTCTAAATCTAGGAAGTCTTACATTATATGAGTGTAGAAAAAGTTTTACCATCAAAGGGATAGATATTACAACAAAAGGGGCAAAATCATCTATTAATATCTTTTGTCGAAGTGATAAAATAAGTGAAAAAATTAAAGCAGTAAAAGAGATATACCAATATAGATCTTTTTCCCCCTTGATCCCAATCCTATAAAGTGTATAGAAAAAATATAAAAATATTACAGGGGAAAAAATAGATGCATACATATTAAATGTATCGATAAAATAACCTTTTGGTTTTCCACCACTATCAAACCCATACATCTGCATAGATATACCAAAAAGGATTAATGATACGATTAGTAACATATTGTCTTTTTTCTTTAATGAATAAAAAAACAAAGCTAGATACATAATAGCAAATGAATTATCAATAAACAACATAACTACTAACAACCAATAATGCTCTTTTGATGTCAATTTAAATAAATAAAGATACAAAAGAATAAAAAATATAACCATTATCGCACTATTTACAAGTAAAGCAGCACTTACAACACCAGGAAGAAGCATAAAAATTATTATCAAAATTAACCTATAACTTTGTTTTTTAAAGTAATCATCTGTAAGTAGATATGATATGATTACACTTCCTATATAAAATAAAATAAATGGTAATCTTAATGCTATATCATTTTGACCAAAAATAGATGTAGATATATCTATAAGATATGATAGAAGTGTATTGTTTTGAAAAAAGATTGTTGCTTCACCATAAGAGATACTAAAATCATTAGCACTGAAAAGCAATACTAAAAAGTTTAAAAATAACAACCCAACAAATATAAGATTATATCGTAGATTATTCATAATACTATATTTTGAGAAAATTATTTAGTATCTCATGTCCATATTCTGACATAATAGATTCTGGATGGAACTGCACTCCATAAATATTTTTATCTTTGATTTTCAATGACATAATTTCATCATCATCTAAAGATTTTGAAGTAACCACTATATCTGATGGGATACTATTTTTATCAACGGTTAAAGAGTGGTATCTAGTTTCAATCATAGTTTTTGGCAAATCTTTAAATATTATATCATCTTTTATCACTTCTATTTGTGAAGTTTTACCATGCATCATATTTTTTGCTTTTATAACTTTTGCACCAAATACTTGCGCAATAGATTGATGTCCTAAACAGATACCAAGTATTGGCATAGTGCTATTTTTTCCAAGTTTATCAATTACATCAAGACAAACTCCAGCATCATCTGGTGTAGCAGGCCCTGGAGATATAATAATTTTCTCAGGGTTTAACTCTTGAATTTGTTGAACTGTAAGCTCATCATTTCTTATTACTTTTAAATTAGCTCCAAGTTCTAAACAATACTGAACAATATTGTATGTAAAACTATCGTAGTTATCTATCATTAAAATCATATTAAATTATCCTTGTAAAATCTATGTTATTATATCAAATTTAAAATTAGAGCGTTGTTTAAGTTTAAATATTTATTAGTGGAGTAATACTTATAACTTCTCTAATAGTCTATCAAAATCACTTTTATACAGCTTATCCTGTATAACTCTATATTTTTCATATTCACTTAGTGCATGATCTTTCGCAATTTGTGCTGTTATTTTTCCAGCATTTTGAAGTATCTGCCTATCATCAAATTCTAAAAACATATCAAGTCGTTTAGCCCAATCTTCCATAGTCATAGGGATATTTCTTTTTGCTCTTTCTTCTGCAAGGTCAAGATAAGCACTCACAACTCTACCTAATGATTCTAACTCATCTTTTGACAAATAGTTTTTTGCTACAGCTTTTTTGGAATTTACACGATAGCCCACAGAGATTATTGCATCCAAATTATAATATTTTGTAGTATAAGTTTTACCATCATTTGCAGTATGTCGGAAATTGCGACATACTTCTTTTTCATCTAGTTCACCATCTTCAAAAATATGTTTTAAATGCTCTGTTATAGTGCTTCTGCCCTTTTGAAACAACTTGGCAATAAACTTTTGAGTTAGCCAAACAGTTTCATCTTCAACTTTAACTTCAATACTATTTTCACCAGCTTGAGATGTAAAGATTAAAAATTCTGTTGTTGAGTTTCTTATTTGTAAATTTTTATCCATTGTCTTTTTCCTCTTATGCATATAGGTTATCTAAGGCACATTGTGTACCTTAATTTAGCTCTACTTTAAAGTTGAATGTATATTTTATGGAATTAATGGTATCTGAAAATTTGTTATAAAACCATTAAATAAGGGGCTTGTAAGGATTGCCTATCATTAAAATTATAGTGTTATTCAAAAGTAAAAAATCTATTAAGTTACAGATGTAAAATTTAGTTTCCACTAAATTTTACTAATGCAGATCCCCAAGTAAGTCCACCACCAAAAGCATCCAATAATATCATATCACCTTTGGTCATTCTTTTATCTTCATAGCATTCATTTATTGCCATAGGAATAGATGCAGATGAAGTGTTACCATATTTTGCAACGGTAACCACTTTTTGATGGTCATCAAATTTTAAAGCATCACCTACAGCTTTGATAATTCTATAGTTAGCTTGATGTGGGATAAAGAGATCGATATCTTTATTGGTAAGATTATTTTTTTCCATAATAGATCTAACATCACTAGTAAGTGTTCTTACTGCTACTTTAAATGTTTCATTCCCTTTCATTTGCATAAAAGGTTTCTCTTGACTTTGAACACCAGGAGTTAAAAGTAGATCTTGCATACTACCATCAGCACTACATTGGATATCCAAAATAGCTTCATCTTTATTTTCTGTAGCACTAATAACTGCTGCTCCTGCTCCATCTCCAAAAAGCATACAAGTAGTTCTATCTGTATAATCAATAATTGAACTTAATTTTTCAGCACCTATGATTAATACATTTTTTTTCATACCAGATTCTATAAATGCTTTTGCAGTTTGCATAGCATAGATAAATCCTGTGCATGCTGCACTTATATCCAATGCCATAGTATCTCTAATACCTAACTTTTCTGCTATAAGACAAGCTGTTGATGGCATACAAAAATAATCAGGTGAGATAGTAGCACAGATGATTAGATCAATATCTGATGGTTCTAATTGAGCTCTTTGAATAGCAATCTTTGCAGCATTTGCCCCTAAATCACTTGTAGTTTGATCATCTGAAGCAATATGTCTTTGGTTGATCCCTGTTCTTTTTGTAATCCACTCATCACTTGTATCCATCCTATCTACAAACCATTGATTTGTTCTGATCTCATCTGGAATATAAGCACCTATTGATTTAAACGAAGCATACATATTTTATCCCTTATATTTAGAAATACTATTTTCTATATCATCACTTAGATTTGAATCAGCAGAGTGTAAAGCTTGGAAAATAGCATTTTTAATAGCTTTTGCATTTGATTTTCCATGAGCAATAATAACAGGTGCTTTTACCCCAATAAGCGGAGCTCCACCATATTCAGCATAATCAACTTTAAGTTTTAATTTTTTGAAAACTTTTCTCATCAAAACTGCACCAGTAATAGATACAAGTGATCTTCTTAAATTATTTTTAATAATTTTTCCAATCGTATCTGCAACACCCTCTGCAGTTTTTAACATAATATTACCTACAAATCCATCACAAACAACAACATCTACTGAACCATTGAAAATATCACTACCCTCTACATTACCTATAAAATTTGGTAATTGTTCCAATAATGAAAAAGCACTTTTAGTTACTTCATTACCTTTTGATTCCTCTTCACCATTTGATAACAACCCAACCAAAGGGCTATCTATACCTAAAACATCTTCAGCATATGCTTGTCCCATAATAGCGAACTCTTTAAGATTATTTGCATCACAATCTACATTTGCTCCAACATCTAACACTAAAGTAGTGCTATCTGCTGTAGGCATCAATGTAGCAATAGCAGGACGACTTACACCTTTAATTCTTCCAATTCTTAATGTAGCTAAACTCATACTAGCACCACTATGCCCAGCACTTACATAAGCATCAGCTTCACCATTTCTTACTAGTTCAATAGCTTTATAAGCCGAACTCTCTTTCCGTTTTAGTGCATCAGTTGCATGATCTGACATACTAATAACATCAGTAGTATGTAAAATAGTTATTCTTGAATCAAATTTATGAGGAATTAAAGGTAGAAGTTCATCTTTATCGCCTACTAAGATAGCTTCAAAATGTCTATCTTTTTTAAAGGCTAATAATAATCCATCTACAATAGGTTTGCAACCAAAGTCGCCACCCATTGCATCAATCGCTACTTTTAGCATTATGATTTATATTCACCTGTAGTTGGATTTACATTATGAGGCATTTTCCATGTCCCATCTGTATCTTTTACTGGTCTTTTTAAAGTAATTTTATAGTGAGTTCTTCTTTTTGCACTTCTTGAATGACTCACTCTTCTCTTTGGTACTGCCATATCTTATCCTTTGTATTAAATTAAAACTCGATATCGAGTTTTGTATCACTGTTTTCGCAAGATTTACATATATGATAATCACTACGAAAAGATTCTAATTCACTTTGAAGTAACTCTTCAAAATCAATTACACCGCCTTCTACTTCTATTATAATTTTATCAAGATCTCTTTCATCATCTGATGTATATAACCCATCACACAATAAAAAATTGATGTTTTCTTGTAATAATTTAGAAAATTCCTCTCCACATTTACAACAAGAAACATCTACATTGCCTTCTATTTTAGAATTAATATCTACTAACTTTGATGATATTTTACTAAAACTACCTAAAAACTTAACTGAATTAGATTCAATTAAAAAATCTTTTTTTTGTAAAGGCACCTTTCTAAAATCTATTTTCATTATAATTTCAACAAATTTCTAGCAAAGTTCTCTTTGAGCAAAGAAGAAATCAATCTCAATTTTTGCATTTTCTAAACTATCACTTCCATGAACAGCATTAGCATCAATAGAATCAGCAAAATCAGCTCTAATTGTTCCAGGTTCAGCTTCTTGTGGATTTGTAGCACCCATAAGTTCTCTATTTTTTGCCATAGCATTTTCACCTTCTAAAACCGATACAACTACAGGTCCAGAGATCATAAACTCTACAAGGTCATTAAAAAATGGTCTTTGATTATGAACAGCATAAAATGCTTGAGCATCAGCTTTACTTAATTGTATTTTTTTTGTTGCAGCGATTCTTAACCCTGCACTTTCAAATCTGTCTAAAATCTTACCAACTACATTTTTAGCTACTGCATCTGGTTTGATTATTGATAATGTTTGTTCCATTATTTTATCCTTCTATTTTATTAAAGTCGCACATTATATCTAAAAAATAAAAAAAAGGCAAGAGAAATTAATCTCTTGCCTTTTGAAAAATCAATTTTTTAATAAAAATTAATCTTCTACTACAGGTTGTCCATCAACTGCACCATCAGTTGTAGGGTTATCCCATACAATACAACCTTCAGTTGGACATGCTTCAGCACAAGCTGGACTATCATTACTACCAATACACTCAGAACATGTTTCAGCATTTACATAATAGATATCTTCCCCAGTTGGGTTCTCATCATTATCAACAATTGACTCAGTAGGACACTCATCTAAACAAGCATCACACGAAATACAAATATCAGTAATTTTTACTGCCATATTAATCTCCTAATTTTAAGTTGATTAACTTTATCATATAAAAAATTAAATTTTACTTTAATTTGAATAAATTATTGACAATTTTTACAAATTCCTGATAAAACTAGATCACTTTTATCGATTTTAAATTGATTTTTATTCGATATATCATCTATGATATTATTTATATCTACATCTATATCTATAATATTATGACATTTGTTACACAATAGATGAGAGTGATTATGTTTGATTGTCTCATATACAGATTTCTGATTTGGTAATTTTACCTCTAAAAGTAGTTTCTCTTTTATCATTGCATTTATATTTTTATATATAGTAGCTAATGATATAGATTGATACTTATGTTTTATATTCTCATATAGTGTATCTATATTAATATGACCAAATGACTCTATCAAAGTCAATATCTCTATCCTTTGCGGTGTTGCTTTTAAATTGTGTGTTCTTAATATATTTGTATAATTATTCATAGTGCAATTATATAGAATATTATCTATTTGAATAATAATAATTATCTTCTAGTATTATTTATTAATAAATATTTAATTTTATTGCTATATAATTCCATCACAAAAACAAAATAAAAAGGATTAACAATGTTAGTAACAAAAAAAGCTCCAGAATTTACAGCAACAGCTGTATTAGCAGATGGTTCAATAGTAGATGATTTTAAATTGATGGATAATTTAGGTGAAAAAGGTGCGGTTTTATTTTTCTACCCACTAGATTTTACTTTTGTATGTCCATCTGAGATAATTGCTTTCTCTCATAGAATAGAAGAGTTCAAAAGTAGAGGTATCAATGTAATTGGTGTATCAGTAGATAGTCAATTTTCACATTTTGCATGGAGAGAAACTCCAATCAATGAAGGTGGTATCGGTAGAGTTACTTTCCCATTAGTTGCAGATTTAACAAAACAAATCTCTAAAGATTACGATGTTCTTTTAGATGGTGGAGTAGCACTTAGAGGAAGTTTTTTAATAGATGCTGATGGAACAATTAGACATGCAGTAATCAATGATCTACCACTTGGAAGAAATATTGATGAGATGATAAGAATGGTAGATACTATGATATTTACAAACGAACATGGTGAAGTTTGTCCAGCAGGTTGGCAAAAAGGTGATGAAGGTATGAAACCTACAACAGATGGTGTAGCTAACTATTTAGCTGATCACGAAGCTGAACTATAATATATAGAACATTAAGAGAAAACTTTTAAAGTTTTCTCCATAAGTTCTATATGATAATTTTCTTGATAATTAATAAAATCAAAAAATTTAGATAACTCTTCGTCATCAATAGCTTCAGCTAATTTTTTACACTCCTCTTTCGCAGCTTTTTCCTCATCTATACCATCGATTAAAAACTGTTTAATATCAATTCTTTGATACAACTCTTTAAATAAACTTCTAGGAATAGATAACAATCCCATTTTAGCCAACATATTACCAAATGATTTAAGATGAAATTGTGATTCATCTACCAAATCCTGATAAACATTGTATTGAATTATATCATCTGTATAGTTTTGCATATAAGCATATATTAAAATTAGTTCATACTCTTTATATGTCTCTTCAAATAAAAATATAGTCAAAGCATCAGTTGAGAGTTTGTCTAATTTTTTACCTTCATAAACTCTTTGTTTATTAAAAGCATCTATACTGTAATCATTTGATTTATCTTGAAGCCAAGATTCTAAAACACTTATAAAATAATACTCATCACTTAATATCCTTGCATATAGTGGATCTTGTGGATCATAATATTTCATAACTTGTTTGATTTGATTTATAATATAGTGAAAATAATCAAATGAGCTATTTTGTTGAATATCTATAGAATCATCTTTGTTGTAATTATATTCTATATTTTCATCTTTTAATTTATTTGACAACCATTTCATATGTCTAAATTCGATATTTGCCATATCGTAAATATAAGACTTATGTTTCTCCTCTTTTAGAGCAAATGAACTAAAAAGTATTTTTAACCATAATTCATGTTTAAGTTGATATATTTGATCTAAACTCATAATAAATCACACCCTTTAGCTCCAGATTTAATCTCACCTATAATATATCCATCAGTTTTGTTTAATACCTCATCTACTTGTGAAGGATCTACTACAAATATCATACCTACACCCATATTAAAAGCTCTAAACATCTCTGATTCTTCTACATATTTTCCCATAAGTTCAAATATAGGCAATACTTTTACTTTATCTTTATAAACTACTGCTTTTAGATTATCAGGTAATACTCTTGGAAGATTTTCAACTATTCCTCCACCTGTTATATGAGCTAGTGCATTGATATTTTCTTTACAATCTTTAAACTCTTTTACATATATTCTCGTAGGCTCTAAAAGTGTATCTATTAGTGGCTTACCATTAAAATCATCTTCAAATTTCATACCTAATTTTTCAAATAAAAGCTTTCGCACCAAACTAAAACCGTTTGAGTGGATACCACTGCTAGGAAGTGCTATAAGAACATCGCCCTCTTTTACTTTTGATACCCTATCCATTTGTGATTTTTCAGCAATCCCTACACAAAAACCAGCAAGATCAAAATCACCTGACTTATACATACCTGGCATCTCAGCAGTTTCACCACCTATTAATGCACATTGACTTCTTATACAACCTTGTGCTATACCTTGGACAACAGCACTAGCTTCATCAACTTCAAGTTTAGCTGTAGCATAATAATCTAAGAAAAACAAAGGCTCTCCAAAATTACATATAAGATCATTTGAACACATAGCTACAAGATCGATACCTACTGTATCAAATTTTTTAGAATCGATTGCTAATTTTAGTTTTGTTCCAACACCATCAGTTCCTGCAAGTATCACAGGCTCTTGGTAACCACTTGGTAATTCAAATGCACCAGCAAATGATCCAATACCACCTAATACTCCATCAATTTTTGTAGATTTCACAAATGGTTTTATATTTTCTACAAAACTATTTCCAGCATCTATATCTACTCCAGCATCTTTATATGAAATTGAGCTCACTATTTTTCCTTTATTATATTGTGCATTTTTTAGTAATTATACATAATGGGCAAAATCCTGTAATCCCAGCAGTAAAAGGGATAACTCCTAATGCAAACCATAAATTATAAAATTGATCTTCTGCCTTGAAATAAAACCCTAAAGCTACAAGAACTACACCAAGAACTATTCTAAATTTACCACAAAATATTTTTATTTTATCAAATGTATTCATCTTTACCTCATCTATTTTTTTATGTATATTTAAAAAATATTCGCTATTATATCTAATTAAAAATTAAAAAATTAAAAGGTTAGATATGCAAGATGCAAATTATAGAAAAAAATTTGGATTAGATGAGATGATGATACATATACCTATGTGTTCACATAAAGATATTAAAAAAGTTTTAATCGTAGGTAAAGTATCAGATGATTTTAAAAATGAGATAGCAAAACATGAATGTAAAGATATAACATATAAAGAAAATATTCAAGATTGTGATGAACAATTTGATATTATTATATATACAAAATCAACTCCCAGTCAACTAGAAATGGCAAATATAAATAGATCACTAGAGCCTACAAAAGGGATATTAGTAGCTCCTAGTGTATTTGTATATAAAAATATAGAGCAAGTAAAAAAAGATATTTTAACTATAGGAAAAGATTTTTGGATATGTATGCCATATAGTTTTGGACATAATACTTTAATTTTTGCTTCTAAAAAATACCATCCTCAAGCTGAGATTGTTTTACAAGTTTCTGATCTTCTTGAGGATTGCCAATATTATAATACTGAACTACACAATGCAGTATTTATCCACCCAACATATATCACAAAAGAGCTAACTACTATAGCAAAAAGATAATTTTAGTATCATAATCAATTTAAATTTATTTTGATTATGATACAATTCAAATCTTTAATTTAAGATCTCGTAACTCAGTGGTAGAGTGCCACCTTGACATGGTGGTGGTCGGCAGTTCAAGTCTGCCCGAGATCACCATCTCCCTATCGCTCAACAGGATAGAGCAATAGCCTCCTAAGCTGTAGATTCAGGTTCGAGTCCTGATGGGGAGACCACTATTTTAAAAGATCCTCCAAACTTTTTAATACATTTTTCCCTTCAAGTATATATTTAACCTCATTTGCTATTGGTGTATATATATTGTTTTGCAAAGCAAGTTTATATATAGCTTGACTTGTGGCTACCCCTTCTGCTACTTCTCCTAACTCTTCTAAGATCATATCTAATGTTTTGTGTTTAGCCAAACCAAGCCCTACTCTAAAATTACGACTTAGAGGACTTGAAGCAGTCAAAAATAGATCCCCTGCCCCACTTAATCCTAAAAATGTTTCGTCATCAGCTTTATAGTATTGCCCAAATCTTCTCATCTCAACCAAACCTCTTGAGATTAAACTAGCTCTAGCATTATTTCCCAACTCTAACCCTTCACATATTCCACTTGCTATTGCTAAGACATTTTTATAAGCACCAGCTATCTCCGCTCCAATCACATCACTACTATAATATGTTTTGATAAAATCAGGGAAAAAAGAGCTAAATTGATCATAAAATATTTGACTACTTGAGTTAATAACCAAAGCAGTAGGTAAACCTTTTATCACTTCAGCTGCAAATGATGGCCCAGAGATAAATCCTAGGTTTTCTTTTGGAACAAACTGCTCATAAATCTCTTGTAAAAACTCTCCACTATTTGCATCTATCCCTTTTGATGCTACTAATATTTTTTGATTATTATAAATAAAATTCTCTTTTAGCCATTGTTTAATACTTTGTGCTGGTATTGCTATTACTAAATATTTTGATTCTAAAGCTTTATCTAACGATACAAAATTATCTATTTGTTTAACTGTTCTATTTGTTATTGAACATTGTTGTTTATTATTAAGAGCATAGTGGAGTGCTTGACCCCATTTGCCTGCTCCTATTACAGATATATTTGACATATTTATCCTTTTTGTTATATCCCTAAAATTGATTTGGATTAAATCCAAAATCTAAACCACCGCCAAAATCAGTTATCAAATTTGGATTTGAGTAACCATATTGAACACTCTTATTTCGTAGTTGCATAATAGCACCTTTTATATCTATTTGCTCTGGACATACCATATTACAATTACCACATAATGTGCAACTAAAAACTCCATTTTTTTGTATATTATCTATTATAGTTTTTGGTTGTTCTAGTTTTTTATCCTCTATATATCTATAAGCACGAGTTAATGCAAAAGGTCCTATAAAATCACTATTGACACTATACACAGGGCAAGAACTATAACAACTACTACACAAAATACAACTACTTACTTTATCTATTTTCTCTTCATCAGCTTTAGTTATATTATCATTATTGATATTGCCAATATTATTTTGAGCTTTATTTAGTAAATTTCCAATATGGTTATTAGTGGTTACCAGACTTGTTATAACTGGTAAATTTCTCAAAGGCTCTACTATATCATCATTTGATACTTTTGTGATACAAGCTAATCTTTCTGTGCCATTAACAACTACTGCACAACTACCACATACACCGCTTCTACAACCACTTTTAAAAGTTAAGCTATTATCTTGATATTTTTTTATATCTATTAGTGCCTCTAATAGTGTATCTACTTTTTTTTCAAGAGTATATTGTTTATTAGCAATAGTTAATCTCATATATTACCCTTATATTCTAATATAGTTTCTTTTTCATATTCTTGATTTTCATCTGGAAAATCTAATCGATAGTGGCTACCCCTACTCTCTTCTCTTTGCAATGCACTTTTTACAATAAGACTAGCTAGATTTACTATATCACAAAACTCAAGGAACTCTTTTAGATTTGTATTATAAATCTTATTTTTATTGCCTATTCCCATTTGTGGTATTTTCTTTTCAATATTTACAATTTGCTTCAAAGCTTTTTGCAAACTTTCTTGATCTCTATATATACCACATAGATCATACATAATATCACCAAGCAAATCTTTATATTCATAAAAATTTATCTTATTTTCATACTCAAAAATCCGATCTATTAAATTTTGATTTTCTAATAATTGCTTATACTCTTTTTGCTCTAAATCTTTATTTTCAACTACTATATTATTAGCAATATTTTTACCAAAAACTACAATCTCCAATAAAGAGTTTCCACCTAATCGATTTGCTCCATGAACTCCACTATTTGCACACTCCCCTATAGCATATAGATTTTTTATATTTGTAGAAGAGTCTATATCAGCTTTAATACCACCCATACTATAGTGTGCAGATGGTTTTATCTCTATAATATCTTTATGCAGATCTTTATTGGTAAAAATTTTAATCAACTTGCACTCTTGAGGCATTGTTTGTTCAATCTTTTCTTTAGGTATATGTCTTAGGTCAAGATATATTTTATGCCCATCTTTTCGTTTTTTAAAAATCTCTCTTGCTACAATATCTCTAGTTTGCAACTCATCTACAAAACGATTACCGTTTTCATCAATTAGATATCCACCCTCACCTCTTGCACTTTCACTAATAAGTATAGAGTTTTTTGCTAAAGATGTTGGATGAAATTGTATAAATTCAAGATTTGATAATTTTACACCATTTTTATAGGCTTTATATATTATATCCCCTGTTGTATCTGTAGAATTTGTGCTATGGTTATGATATATTCCACCATATCCACCACTTGCTAAGATAACTTTTTTAGCTAATATTTGTATAACTTGAGTTGTTTTGATATCAAGTGCTACTACTCCATATATTGTTTGATCCTCTACAATTAGATCCAAAACCATATAACTATCTAAAAACTTTACACCATATTGTAAAGCTCTATCATACAAAGTATGTAAAATTTTCAATCCTGTATAATCACTACTATAACAAGCTCTAGCAAAAGATGCTGCTCCTAATTTTCTTTGAGCAATATTGCCTTTTTCATCTCTTGAAAATGGCACTGCTAATCTATCAAGCCACATTATTGTATCTTGTGCATTTTGACACATAAATTTTATAGCTTGAATATTAGCTACTTTATGTGCTGATTGTATTGTATTTTCTATATGATCATCTACTGAATCTTCACTATTTAAAACAGCATTTATCCCACCTTGAGCTTGTGCTGTTTGAGCAGATGTTGGATCAGATTTTGATAAAACTAAAATATCTAAGTTTTGATCTTGCTCTTTTATACTTATGGCACTACTAAGTCCAGCACCGCCACTTCCTATGATTAAAATATCAGTTGTTATCATATCTATTCCCAAAACTCTTTTAGAGGAACTTTTTTACTATCATCTTGCTTTTTAGTTTGTAAAGTATTGATTTTAAGTGTTGGTTTTGTTTGAGCTAATTTATCTTCAATCTCTTTTTTAAACTCATCATCAAAACCTAATTTATCTAAAATATCTTCTTGAACAGATTCCTCTTCTATAGATATTTCATCCTCTACAATATCATCTTGTGCTTTTGGTGTAGGTGGAACTACTTTTGCAGGATTTATTTTTTCTTTTATCTCTTTTGGCTCTTTGATCTGTTGAGTTTCTTGTTTTTGTGTTTGTATTGTAGTTTGTTTTGTAGTTTGCTTTTCTTTACTACTTTTCTTTTGCATCTTATTATAAGCTATCATAAATTTTTCATATTTATCAAAATCAACTAAAATAAAACTAGGCTTTCCATCCCGTAATATAACAGCTTTACTAATCTCATTGGAAGATATCTTATCAAACACCTCTTTATTGTGTCTGATAAGATGAGTGGAAGAATACATCTCTTTTGAGCTATAAAATAAATTGTTCATATCAAATCCTTATACAAATTATAATATGTATTATAGCACAAAAAGTTAAAAATTAAAAATCATCAAAATCGATACTACCTTTTGAGTAGTTTACAACATTTCCTTCAAAAAAGTTTGTTCTTTGATCATTAAATGAAGCATATCCATCTACCCAAGGTATTGGATGTTTTACCCCATATTCTGGTTCATATCCAACAGCAGTAAGTCTTTGATCTCCTAGGTATTGGATATATTGTTTAATAATAGCATCAGTAAATCCAAGAATTTGCCCTTGAGTGATATATGATCCCCAAGCTGATTCTATCTCAACTGCATCTCTTACCATCTGTCTAACTTTTGCTTCAAGTTCATTGGTAAATAGTTCTGGTCGCTCTTTTTTAGTGCTTAATATTAGATGTTGGAATAACAATAGATGTGTAACCTCATCTCTTTGGATAAACCTAATCATTTGAGAACTTCCTAGCATTTTACCAGATTTACCAAGTGCATATATAGATGCAAAACCAGCATAAAAATACATCCCTTCTAAAATCTGATTGGCAAACATACCTAAAACTATATTTTCATCTGTTGGTTCCCAAGCATAACAGTTAAAAGAGTCAGCTATAAATTTATTTTTATTTCTTAATTGTGTATCTGTTTTCCACATATCATATATCTCATCTGTATTATCTGAGATAGACTCAACCATAACTGCATAAGATTTACTATGATTTGCCTCTTCATAAGATTGTCTTGAAAGTATTGCATTGATCTCTGGTGCAGTAATAAGTGGGTTCATATTATCCATAATATTGTTGGTTTGCAAACTATCCATAAATATTAGTTGGCTAAGCACTAAATCATACATCCGTTTTTCTGCTGGAGTTAAAAACTTATAATCTTTAGCATCTTGAGTCATCTGCACCTCTCGTGGAAACCAAGTATTTCCCTCCATTACATCCCATAACTCAGTAGCCCAAGAATATTTAGGCTTAGTAAAATTCAACATCCCATCTGGATTACCACCAAATGTTTTACGATCATTTAATGATTCTTTTGAATCTGGGTTATATATGATTTTTTTATTATTTGTTTCCATTATTTTTCCTTATTGACAACCAACACACTCTTGGCTTCTATCTGCAACATCAGATGCCGCCTCTGGTGATTGACTTCTTAGATAATATGTAGATTTTAATCCTAATCTCCAAGCTAATGTGTATAGTTCATGAAGATATTTCCCACTTGCTTTATCTAGGCTCATAAAAATATTTGTGCTTTGACCTTGATCTATCCATTTTTGTCTAACAGATGCTGCTTTGATAATATCAAACTGATCTACATCATAAGCTGGAACATAATGTGCCCATGTTTCTGGAGATAGTTTTGGAGCTACTACTGGTATTAATCCACTCATATTCTCTTCAAACCATTTTCTTTTATATACAGGCTCGATTGCTTGTGTAGTTCCTACCAAAATTGATATAGAACTTGTAGGTGCTATCGCCATAAGATATCCATTTCTAATACCTTGTTTTTTAACAGTTTCTCTTAAACTTTGCCAATCACAACCAGCATCAAAAAGATCTCTTTGTATCAAAGCATCAACTTCACTAGGAGCATGATCCATAGGCATTATCCCTTTACTCCATTTACTACCTTCGTAAGTTGGATATACACCTTTTTCTACAGCTAAATTTGAAGATGATAAAATAGCATTGTAACTAATATTTTCCATAATAGTATCTATTTTTTTAAGATGTTCATTTGATCCAAATGTGATATTTGATTCTGCTAACATCTGAGCTTCACCCATAACACCAAGCCCTATCGATCTTGTTTGAAGATTTGTAGCTTTTACTTTTCGTAATGGATAAAAATTTAGATCTATTACATTATCTAACATTCTAATAGCAGTAGGCACTACCCTTTTTATATCTTCAGATCTATTTATTTTACTTAAATTGATACTAGCAAGATTACAAACTGCTGTTTTACCATCAATTTTTTCTTTTTCAACTATAAATACTTGAACACCATCAATCTTATCAAGTGCTGTTATTTTATTTGCTTTTTTTGTTTTACCATTATTCACTACAACAATATCATCCTCTTCATAAGTTTTTATTGTTCCATCTACAAGTTCAAGTTTGATTTTGTAATGATTTGGCTCTGTATTTTGAAAAATCTCTGTGCAAAGGTTACTACTTCTAATAAATCCTGTATGATCATTCGGATTAGCTTTGTTTGCATTATCTTTAAAACATAAAAATGGACTTCCAGATTCAAAATATGATGTTAAGATCTTTTTCCAAAGCTCTTTTGCGGCCATCTGTTCTTTTGTAATATTTGGATCATTTTCATACTCTTCATATCTTTTTGTAAATTCATCACCACTTAATGTATTAAGATCTCTTACCTCATAAGGATCAAAAAGTGTCCAATGAGAGTTTTCTAAAATTCTTTGCATAAATAGATCATTTATCCATAGTGCAGGAAATAGATCATGTGCTCTTCTTCTTTCTTCACCACTATTCTTTTTTAGATCTATAAAATCTACAACATCCATATGCCACGGCTCTAAATAAACTGCTATTGCACCTTTTCTTGTTCCTAACTGATCTACTGCTAATGCTAAATCATTTTCAATTTTTAAAAATGGTATTGTTCCACCAGCAGCTCTTTTATGCCCATCAATTACACCACCTAAGGATCTAATACTATTCCAATCCCAACCGATTCCACCACCAAATTTAGATAATAGTGCTTTCTCTTTATAGCTATCAAAAATACCTTCAATATTGTCAGATGATGATCCTATATAACATGAGCTTAGTTGATGTCTATTTGTTCTTGCATTTGATAGTGTAGGAGTAGCAAGCATAACCTCAAACTTAGATATAACATCATAAAACTCTTTTGCTTTTTCTTGTTTGTCTTTCTCATTTTGAGCTAAAAACATAGCTATTGCCATAAACATTTGTTGTGGTAACTCTATAGGTTCACCATCACTATTTTTTATAAGATATCTATCATATAAAGTTTTTATACCCAAATAGTTAAATTGTAAATCTCTTGTATGGTCTATTTTATTATTTAGATCATCTAAATCATATCCATCTTGCAACTCTGGTATAATTCTTCCTATCTCTTGTCCATACTTTATATAATCTTTTAGATGTCCATAAGCATTACCTTTTATACCATGTGTAACTTTTCCAACTCTATGATATAGATCATATAAAAATAATCTTGCAGCTACAAATGTCCAATTTGGCACATCTATATCTATTTTTTCAACAGCAGTTTTAATCAGTGCATCTTGAATATCTGCACTACTCATACCATCTATAAATTTTATCTGAGCATCTATCTCTAGTTCACTTTGACTGACACCCTCTAAATCTTGAGTTGCGGCTATTGTATTTTTTTGGATTTTGGTAATATCCAAAACCTCTTTTCTTCCATTTCTTTTTTGGATCATAATCGACATTATTCTTTACTCCTAAACACTAAACTATTTTTTAAAAACTCTTTTGAAAATATTATCTACATTTTTAGTGTAATAATCATAATTAAAACACTCTCTTATTTGTTTTTCGCTTAATTTACTTCTTAATTCATCATCACTTAATAGATGATTTAGATATAAAGACTCACCTTTTTTATTAACTGTAGGTTTTCCTTGTTTTATCTCTTCCCATACTTTCATAGCATTTCTTTGCACTATTTTATAAGCATCTTCTCTGCTTACTCCTGCTTTTGGAAGCTCAAGCAATACTCTTTGTGAAAATACAAGCCCACCTGTAAGATTTAAGTTTTTCATCATATTTTCAGGCATTACTGTTAAGTTTGCAATTACATTATTCATTCTATGAAGCATAAAATCACTTGTAATAAATGCATCTGGAAGCCAAAATCTCTCTGTTGAACTATGCGATATATCTCTTTCATGCCATAGAGCAACATTTTCCATAGCTGGAGTTGCATAAGCTCTTATGATTCTAGCAAGTCCAGTTATATTTTCAGTTAAAATAGGATTTCTTTTATGTGGCATAGCAGAGCTTCCTTTTTGCCCTTTTGCAAAAAACTCTTCCGCTTCATATACCTCTGTTCTTTGCATATGTCTTACTTGAACTGCAAATTTTTCTATAGTTGAAGCTAATAGTGCAAGTGATGTAGCAAGTCTTGCGTATCTATCTCTTTGGATAACTTGATTTGAAGCTGGTGCTGGTTTTAACCCTAACTCTTTACAAGCATACTCCTCAAGCTCAAGAGGTGCATGAGCAAAATTTCCCATAGCTCCACTTATTTGCCCTACAGATATAACTTTCATAGTCTCTTTTAGATTTTTAAGATGTCTTTTTAACTCATCATACCAAACTGCCAAAACCAACCCAAATGTGATAGGCTCACCATGTATCCCATGACTTCTTCCTATCATCAAAGTAAATTTATGTTCTTTTGCTCTTCTTTTTACAGATTTCATAAGCATCTTTACATCTTTTATGATTATTTTAAGACTTTCTCTCATCTGAAGTGCAACTGCTGTATCAACTGTATCTGATGATGTCATACCATAATGGAACCATCTACTTTCTTCCCCTAAACTTTCACTTACACTTGTAGTAAATGCTATTAGATCATGTCTAGTAATAGCCTCTATCTCATCTACTCTTTTTTCATCAAAATTAGCATTTTTAACTATTTTGTTACAATCATCATCTGGAATCAATCCTATTTTATTCCAAGCTTTAACTACCGCTATTTCCACATCTAGCCAAGCTTTGTATCTAGCATATTGTGTCCAGTTTTTTTTCATCTCTTCTCTTGCATATCGTTCAACCATATAAAATCCTACTGATAATTTTTAGTTTAGAATTATATCTAAATCTTACTTAAAATTTGTCGCTTGAATTTTATATAAATTTATGATATATTTTAAAAAAAATTATAGGAACTATTATGCCATTTATATTAAAAGAGTATCCAGCAACTAAAGGTAAAAAAATTCAACAATTTTTACTAGATGAAGTTGCTCTTAGTTTATCATTGTCTCAAAAATTATTAGCAAAGGGTAGAATTTTTGACCAAAATAACAAACGATTTTCAAATGGCGAAAAGCTAAAAGAGGGTCAAGTGGTCAAAGTTGCTGTTTTTGAGGGGCAAACTAGAGGATTAAAACCAATTTTTGATACAAAAGATTTCGCAATTTTTGATAAACCATCTGGTATTATGGTGCATCCTATATCAAAAGATACCCAATACACACTACTTGATGAGATCAGATACCATTTTGGAGAAAAAGCAAATCTAGCTCATAGAATAGATTTAGAAACATCAGGCTTAGTATTAGTTACAAAAAATAAATATGCTGATATAGTATTAAAAACTATGTTTGAAGAGAAAAAATATACCAAAAAATACTTAGCTTATGTAGAGGGTAAAATCGATAAAAAAATCACAATTCAAACACCAATTACAAAAGATGATGGACCTATTGGTGTAAAAATGAAAGTTGATCCTAGTGGGAAAGAATCGACAACTATAGTAGAACCGCTACAATATAATCAAATCTCAAAACAAACTCTAATACAAGTTACAACACTAACAGGAAGACAACATCAAATACGAGTTCATCTACATAGTATTGGTCATAAATTAGTAGGTGATCCAATATATGGTGTAGATGATAATATTGCTGATAGCTACTTAAATAAAACACTATCAAAAGAGGATAGACTTAAATATATAGGTTATCATAGATTGATGCTACAAGCACAATATTTAGAGTTTAAATATGAAGATATTGTATATAAAATACACTCTAAGCAAAAATTTTACTTATAATATTCTAATATTTTTACTAATCTCTTCTATTAATTTACTATCTATACCATATTCTTTTGCCCTATCTTCAAATGATTTAAAAATATCTAAAGTTTTATCTATGATATTTTGAGCATCTTTATTTTTTATAGAGTGTATTTTTGCAATTTCAAGAAGATCTTGTTTTGTAAAATCATTTACTTTCCCCATTAACGATAACTGATGATTTTTTGTATATCCTGCACCATTTGCATATGTAATATCATAAGCAGGTGATATATTCCAAACTCCATCTTCATTCATTATAAAAGAGAAATTTTTAGCATGATCATCTTGGTTTCGTCCTATTATATTAAAAACCATTCTTCTGTATTGTTCTATTACATCTTGTTGATTGCCTGTTAAATATCTTGTTAATCTAAATAGTTCATCATAAGAGTAATGCATAGGAAGATTAAAATTTGAGTGAGTTATCCCTGCTACACTATGTAGATGAACCCTTTTATTATCTACTCTATCAAATCTTTTAATTAAATAATGATACAAATTACCGTGTTTTAAAAGCTTGATTTTAGGTATATTAATTCCAACTTCTTTTGCCATACTCATATAGATATATTCTAGTTTTGTAAAATCACTGCTATTTCCATTATCTTTTTGTATATCAAATTTTATCAAATAATGATGAAAATCTTTTGGTAAAGTATCACTTAATCCACTTATCATCTCTTTTGTAGTTTCATTATATGCTATAACAGCTTTTGCTCTAGCACCTCCAGCACTTGCAGCACTATCCATAAAATGCAACATCTCATCTACAACATCAATAGATCTACCTTCGATCACCCTCTTGGCACTATTATAAAATTCATTTAATTCAATTAATTGATTTTGTGCAGTATTAGATATATTCAAAGATGGTTTATATGTTATAGCTCCAATTGATTTATCACCTATAAACATTAGTTTTTGAATCACATTTAAATTATAAGATGATATCCCTTTGGATTCAAAATACCTTTGTATAATTTTTGTTCCAAATTTATCTGGCAAACTATCATAAAATACTCCAGGAAGTTGTTCAAAATAACGATCATCACGATTTGTATATATACCATTTAATGTTAATGGCAATTTTAAAGGGGATATTTCTAAATTATATTTTTTAAACTCCTTATCATATTCAAAATATACTGTCTCATCTTTTAGTAAAAGTGTTCCTATTTTTTTATCATAAATATATGCATCTACTTCATAGATATTCATTTTACTATCCTTTTTGGCAATAGATTATTGTTCTTTATATCGTTTAATGATAACACTTGTTGCTCTTTTAATAATCCTGCTATATTATCAAATAATCTTAAAGCTATTAATAGTTTTAATAAATTCTCAAATGATATTCTTTTTTTATATAAAAAGTCCTTATATGTAGGTAAAGGTATATTTGCTTTTAATACTAGCTCTTTCTGTTGAAGTTTTTGTTTTTTACGACTATTTTCTATAAGTAAAACAGTTTGCTCTATTAGTTCATTTGGTGTAGAAAGCTCAATCATTATAATCCTTAAATATGTAATATCATCTTTTAATCATATAATTATATCATAATATATGTTATAACATCTATATTTATTATAAAATAATAAA
>OFBA01000031.1_pt1 | contig 33695 bp, 34 predicted proteins | sample 1520391 | NCBI WGS metagenome assembly OFBA01 (sample SAMEA3696446, study PRJEB22514) | metagenome | biome: water; feature: marine; material: hydrothermal vent | place: Pacific Ocean | collected 2014-08-12 | depth 1521 m
ACATTAAAAGTTTTGCCGGAATTCTTTTAGCTCCGCTTATGAATAAAATATCCATATTGTGAAAAATTTCTTTATTTAAGGCTGGTTTAATATAAACATCTATTAATTTAAACCCTCTTAAATAACCTTTGGTTGATAGAAGGTATCCTTTTTTAAGCTCGTTATGGTTGATGTTTAGATTAATCGCCACCCTTTGGTGGGTATAAGCTTCTTTAACATCCTCTCCATGCACCTGCAGATTTTTAACGGTTGTGAGAGTTTTCGTTTCGTTTATGTAGATATTATCTTTTAGTTTTACTTTTCCGCTTAATACCGTCCCTGTTACAACAGTTCCTATACCTTTAAGTGGAAAAACTCTATCTATATAATATCTAAAAAACTTAGAATGAGTTATATTTCTAGGCGGCAGGTTAAAAAGATAGTTTTTTAGTTTTTCAATTGATTCTTTGTCGTAAATAGAGGTTGTAAATATTTCCATTAAATGTAAATTAGGAAAATTTGAAATTAATTTTCTTATTTCTTATTTCTTATTATTTCGGTGATATAATGGCTAAAATAAGTGCAATGGATATTTACAAATTACTTCCGAAAACAAACTGTAAAAAATGTGGGGAAGCTTCTTGTATGGCATTTGCCACCAAATTACAAAATAAAAAAGCAATGGTAGAAGAATGTCCTATAATGAATGCTTCAAAATTTGATGCAAAAAAGAAAGAGCTTATAGAATTATTATCTCCCCCAGTTAAAGAGGTATGGTTTGGATATGATAATAAAAAACATAGGGCAATAATGGGAGGAGATGAGGTAATGTATAGGTATGAATTAACCTACTACAACCCTACACCATTTGGAATAGATATATCTGACAATTTATCGGACGAAGAAATAAAAGAAAGAGCAAAATACATTGAAAATTTTGTATTTGAAAGAACAGGAGAGCGATTAACTCTTGATTTTATAGCACTTAGAAATGCATCAAACGACCCAGAAAAATTTAAAAATGCTTTAAAAATTATTCAAGAAAACACTAAAATGCCGATAACATTATGTTCTATTAATCCAAAAAGTGTGGAAGAAGCTTTAAAAATAATAAATTCTAAACCATTAATTTATACTGCCACAGAGGACAATTTCGAAAAGATGCTCAATGTTCTTTTAAAACACAAAAAAGAAACCAATAAAGAATTTGCATTAGTTTTATCCTCAAAACAGGTAAAAACATTAAGGGGAATGGTAAAAGAATGTTTAAACCATGGTATTGACGATTTAGTATTGGAGCCACACACTCACCCAGAAAATATATCCGAAACATTGGACAAATTCATAGCAATGAGAAGAAGTGCCATTGAGAAAGAAGACAAATTATTGGGATTTCCATTATTAGGATTACCAATAAACACTTATTTTTATACGCTCAACAACAACTCGATTTCCCAATTTATTGAAGAACCAGATAAAGCTGCGGGAATAATGGAGGCAAGAACGGCAAGCACCATGCTAATTAGATATGCTGATGCTATCATACTACACGGATGTGAAATTTGGGAGCTCATGCCAGTATTGACTCTCAGACAGGCACTATACACTGACCCAAGAAAGCCACAGGCAGTAGATGCTGATGTATATCCAATAGGAAACCCTGACGCAGATAGTCCAGTAATTATGACTACAAACTTCTCTTTAACATATTATACGGTTACTGGTGATTTTGAGAAAGATGGCGTTAAATGTTGGTTAATTGTATTGGATACAGAAGGTAAAGCCGTAGATGTTGCCGTAGCTGGTGGTCAATACAACGGTGAAAATGCTAAAAACTTAATAGCGGAAAAAGGATTAGCTGACAAAGTAAATCATAATGCAATTATATTGCCCGGGTTGGCAGCTCCTGCACGGGGAGATATTGAGGAAAAAACAGGTTGGAACTGTGTAGTTGGGACAAGGGACTCTTCCCAAGTTGGAGACTTTTTAAAGAAAAACTGGGAAAGTATATTAGAAAAAAATAGGAAAAAATAATTAAATATCATTTATATCTCATTTATTTATTTTTATATTATTCTATTATTTTATTAAAATACTTCGATTATAGAAAAGTATTTATATTAGATTTTCATTATTACAGTATGCTCTGATTAGCAGAGAAAATTAGCCCGGTGGTGTAGTGGCCAATCATACGAGACTTTGAATCTCGTTACCGCGGTTCGAATCCGCGTCGGGCTACTTTTTATTTTATAACTCTATATCGATATATTTATATAAATTTATTTGGTGTAATTATGGTGTATGAGAAAACCGAAGATTTTCAATATTATGGGAGCTCCAAAAAAGTTTTGAAAGACATATTAAATATATTAATTGTTTCAGAGGGAAAATACGGGGAACGGGCAGTTAAGGTAATAGGGGATAAATTTAATTGCGATTTTATGAAATTAAATTATTCAGGGGATTTTGAGGATATTGAAATTAATAAAAGTCAATTAAAAGAAATTGAAAAATATGACCTTGTGATAACATATTTATTAAATCCTGATTTAACATATTGTTTATTAAAAGAGCTATCAAATAAACCAATATTTACAATAGTTGGGGCTTGGAGTGGGGAAGGATTTAAAAAACAGCTTGAAAATTTTGGAAATGTGATTTGTCCAAATTTAATGTGTGATTTTAATGAGGAGGGCGTAAAAGATAAATTAAATAAATATCCTCAATTAAAAGAATTTTTAAAATATTTCGGAGCTCCCAAAATAAATATTTATTTGAAAGATAATAAAATTGATAATATCGAGATATTAAGAGGAGCTCCCTGTGGCTCGACAGATGAAACATTAAAAGAATTTATTGGAAAAGAATATTCTAAAAAAACATTAATTGATATTGGTTTAAGAGTTCAGCACTTTTGCAGGGCTGGAAAATTAAGAATTTTTGTAGAAAAAGAAGGTAAAAAAAGTAAAGCTGGAAAATGTTTAGTTGAAGGAATTAAAATAATATGAATTATATAAATATATAATTATTTTTTAATCGTATTCTCTCCAAGTGTGCGCACATTTTGTGCATTTATAGAATCTTGTCTCAGGTTCATCTGCACATCTAGTTTGTTGAAGCCACCAATATACCTCCATATTTCCACAATTTGGGCATTCAATTCTTGTTGTTGGAAGTGTATTTACATCCTCTATAACTACTATTTCTTGTTTTGTTTCCAATTTTTCTTTTAATTCGTATGATTCAGTTTTTTCAAGTTCATCCTCAAATCCACAAACTGTGCATACCAAATTACCCTCTCGTGGAAGCATAATATTTTTACATTTTGGACAGAATTTTACCATATCATCACCGTTTTTTATTTTTATTTTTATTTTTTTAGTATGTGTTATTTATTTTATTTTTATAAAACTTATCTAAATAATCATCAAATATTTTTTTATGGTCGAAGGCAAGATTCAACTTTTTTATGTCATCGATTTTAAAAAGTTCTGCATCCTTGGCATCATCACCACTTTTTAACAAACCGTCGATATATTCTAAAACATAAACAACTGAAACAGTATGCCCTCTCGGGTCTCTATCGGGATGGGAATAAACACCAAGCAATCCTTTGATTTTAGTTTTTAAATTTGTTTCTTCAAGGAGCTCCCTCAATACTGCACATTCTGTTGATTCGCCATAATCTACAAATCCACCGGGGAATGCCCAAAAATCTTTATACGGTTCGTTTTTTCTTTTTATTAGAACAATTTTTCCGTCAATTTCAACAATTCCATCCACTGTTAGTGATGGCGATTTATATGTCATTGTATCATTCCCACATAACCTAAAATATTTAATATAAAATAATAAATATTATATAAATCTATATAACAACAATTAATTTTTATTTAAGCAGAATTTAATTATAATCCCAAACTTTAGATTGAAGGGCGACATTAGACGCGACCTTTCTTTGAAACTATAAAAAGGAGATGTGATGAAAAAAGATATCCATCCAGATTACAAAACTTGTCAAGTTAGTTGTGCATGTGGAAACTCATTTGAAACAAAATCAAATGTAGAAACAATGAGAATTGATATTTGTAATGCTTGTCATCCTTTCTTTACAGGTGAGCAAAAAATTGTTGATGCCGCTGGTAGAGTAGAGAAATTTAAAGCAAAATACTCAATCAAATAGTGCTAACTTTTATCCCTACACCTATAGGAAATCTATCAGATATATCTTATCGATCTATAGATTTTCTAAAGGAAGCGGATATATTCCTTTGTGAAGATACAAGGGTAACAAAAAAACTTCTTAATCTTATATCTAATAAGTTTGATTTTCAAATAGATTTTAATCAAAAAACTTTTATCTCAGTTCACTCTCATAATGAAAAAGATTTTATAGAGTCTGCCGATACTTTAGAGCTTCTTCAAACTCAAAATATAGCATATTTAAGTGATGCTGGTATGCCATGTATTAGTGATCCTGGTGCGTTAATTGTTGATTTTTGTATCAAAAACAATATACCTTATGATATCCTTCCTGGAGCAAATGCTGTTTTAACTGCTTATGCTATGAGTGGTTTTACTCTAAATGAATTTAATTTTATAGGTTTTTTACCACATAAAAGCAAAGACAGGATCAATAAACTTGAAAATGTTTTACAAAATAGCTCTATTACAATTCTTTATGAATCTCCACATAGACTAATAAAGATGTTAAATGAGCTACAACAACTTGACCCAAATAGAATAGTTTTTATAGCAAAAGAGTTAACTAAAAAATATCAACAAACATTTAAAGATAGTGCTAGAAATCTATACGAGGTATTATCTACAAATACTATAAAAGGGGAGTGGGTAGTAGTTATAGATGCCAAACCAACATCTAAAGGTGAAGCTATTACATATAGTGATATTGAAAAGCTTGATATTGCCCCTAAACAAAAAGCAAAACTTTTATCAAAACTTACAGGTGAAAATACAAAAGATATTTATGCTAGATTAAGCATATAAACTATTATTTTTAGATATAATCGCGATATGATAGTATATGGCAAACAAATAGTTTTTTCTATTTTAGAAAAATATCCAGAGATTATAAATGAGATTTATTTAGCAAAAGAGTGTGATAAAAAAATATTTTCAAAATTTGCTAAATTAAACAAAAAAATAATCCGTCCCGATTCTAAGAAAGCTCAAGCTTTAGCTCATGGTGGCAATCATCAAGGTTTTTTATTAGATATTAATGAGTTTGGTTTTGTTTCATTTCAAAAAATAAAAGAATCTCGTTTTATAGTTATATTAGATGGATTAACAGATATAGGTAATATTGGTGCTATTGTAAGAACATCTTTTGCATTAGGAGTTGATTCTATAATAATATCTGGTGTTAAAAATATCAATATGGCAGGTGTTATTAGAACAAGTGCCAGTGCTGCTCTTGATATTCCAATTTGTCTTATCCCAAATAGTGCTGATGTAGCAAATGAATTAAAACAGATAGATTTTAAACTTATTGGAGCAAATATGGATGGGATAGATATAAAACAATTCCAACCTATATCTCAAGATAAATATGCTCTTTTTTTAGGAAGTGAAGGTCGTGGATTATCAAATAAAATTATTAAAAAACTTGATCATACTGTATCTATAAAAATGTATAATGATTTTGATTCACTTAATGTATCTGTAGCAGCAGGTATTTTAATACATTCATTGGTATAAGGTAGTTTGATGAGATTATTTAAAGTTTTATTTTCTATATCTTTTTTTATCACATCTATTTATGCTAGTATCCTTTTTGATAAAGTTGAAAATCTATTAGGTTCAGATAAATCTAATCTACACAACAAACTACTACATCTAGTTTTTAAAGATCAAGAGCAGTTTTATTTAGATAACAATACAACATTGGACTATAAAAATATTTTAAAAGTATTAAATAACAATGGTCTAATAGATCTAAAATACAATGCTCCAGCAAATATATCTATAGAGTTTGAACTAAAAAATAGTGCAATCAAATCTTTAAAAATTCTAAATGAAACACTAAGAGGTATGGGGTATGCTTTTTATTTTACAAAAGAGATAAAATATGATACCAATAACAATAATCTTATTTGGATCATCAATCTCAAAACCGAATATATGTTAGATCCATTTTTATTTATTCAGGAACTTAAATCAAAATATTGTAAAATACTAGATGTAACTAGAGTAAATCAGTTTTATTGGAGATATAAGCTCAATCTAGCTAATGCAAAAATATTAGAATCTAAAAAAGTTGAAAATGGAGAAAAGATAATATTTCAAAAACCATTAAGGGCATATTTTTTAGAAGTTAATTCACCAAAAGAGTTAAAAATAATAAGTAGAAAACTTAATAATTGGTTTCCATATATCGTATTTTATGACAAAGATCTAAATATTTTAGATACGATAAAGAAAAATAGAGTTTATAGAGGTTTAAAATCAAATGTTCCATATGGAACACACTATATTAAAATTACAGATAGATATACTTTAATCAATATAAAAAGAGGACTAAGTATTACAATAAAATAGGAGTAAAAATGTTTGACGAGATAGAATTTGACAGGATAAAAAGATTACCAAAATATGTATTTGCAGAAGTAAATGAATTAAAAATGGCTCAAAGAAGAGCAGGGCATGATGTTATAGATTTCAGTATGGGTAATCCAGATGGAGATACCCCTGAACATATTAGACAAAAGCTAATAGAATCTGCCCAAAAAACAAAGACTCATGGTTATTCTGTATCTAAAGGTATCCCAAAACTTTTATTAGCAATATCAAATTGGTATAAAAGAAGATACAATGTCGATCTTGATCCTCAAACGCAATGTGTAGCTACAATGGGAAGCAAAGAGGGTTATGCACATCTTGCTTATGCTATTACTAATCCTGGTGATGTTGCTGTTGTGCCTGATCCTACTTATCCTATACATAGCTATGCTTTTATACTTGCTGGTGGTAATGTTGTCAAATTTGGACTTGTATTTGATGAGGACTATCAGGTTGATGAAGATAAGTTTTTTGAAGATTTAGAGATGGTATTTAAAAACAACTCTCCAAAACCAAAATATGTAGTTGTTAATTTTCCACACAATCCAACAACTGCAACAGTAACTCCTCAATTTTACCAAAGACTTGTTGCTATGGCTAAAAAAGAGAGATTTTATATCATAAGTGATATTGCTTATGGAGATATCACTTTTAATGGATATAAAACTCCATCTATTATGGAAGTAGAAGGTGCTTTAGATGTAGCAGTTGAAAGTTTTACATTAAGCAAATCGTATAATATGGCAGGTTGGAGAGTTGGATTTTTTGTAGGAAATACTAAACTAATTGGTGCTTTACAAAAAATAAAATCTTGGCTTGATTATGGTATGTTTACCCCTATTCAAGTTGCTGCTACGGTAGCTTTAAATGGAGATCAAGAGTGTGTAGCACAAATCACACAAAAATATGATCATAGACAAGATGTATTAATAGAAAGTTTTAACAGAGCAGGATGGCCTATAAGAAGAAATCAAGCTAGTATGTTTGTATGGGCTAGAATACCTAAATGTGTAGAGCATATGGGTAGTTTAGAATTTTCTAAACAACTTCTAACACAAGCAGGTGTTGCGGTTGCTCCTGGTATAGGATTTGGAGAGCATGGGGAAAACTATGTTAGAATTGCTTTAATTGAAAATGATAAAAGAATAAGACAAGCTGCAAGAAATATAAAAAAATATTTACAACAATTTAAAAAGGATAACTAGATGTTAAAAATTGGAATTATTGGTGTTGGAACAGTTGGACAAAGTGTTTGCCAAATATTAGAAGAGAACAAAGATATCATAACTGCAAGAGCGGGTGTAGAGATAAAACCAATGATTGGTGCAGTTAATAATCTATCTAAAAAAAGAGATGTTAATATCAAACTAACTGACAATATTGATGATATTTTAGAGGATAAAGATATAGATATTGTAGTAGAACTTATGGGTGGTATAGAGGAGCCTTATAAAGTTGTAAAAAAAGCTTTAAAAAATGGTAAAGCAGTAGTTACTGCAAATAAAGCACTTCTTGCTTACCATAGATATGAGCTACAAGATATAGCAGGAGATACTGCTTTTGAATTTGAAGCAGCAGTTGCTGGTGGTATTCCAATTATTACAGCTTTAAGAGAGGGATTAGGAGCAAATCATATCCAAAGTATCAAAGGGATCATAAACGGAACTTGTAACTATATGCTAGATAAGATGATCAAAGAGGGAATTGAATATGATATTATTCTAAAAGAAGCACAAGATTTAGGTTATGCTGAAGCAGATCCAACTTTTGATGTTGGTGGATTTGATGCAGCACATAAACTACTTATCTTAGCTAGTCTTGCTTATGGAATAGATGCCAAACCTGAAGATATTTTAATAGAAGGTATAGATAATATTCAAAAAGAGGATATAGAGTTTGCAAAAGAGTTTAACTACTCTTTAAAACTTTTAGGTATTACTAAAAAGATCGGTGATAAAGTTGAATTAAGAGTTCATACAGTCTTGATCCCAAATAGTGAAATGATCGCAAAAATAGATGGTGTTATGAATGGTGTTAGTGTAGTTGGAGATAAAGTTGGTGAAACACTTTATTATGGAGCTGGAGCTGGTGGAGATGCAACTGCTAGTGCTGTTATAGCAAATCTAATAGATATAGCTAGAAAAGGTAAAGGCTCTCCTATGTTAGGATTTACCAAATCTCTTGAAGATGGATTATCTTTAGTTGATATAGATGATATAGAAACTAAATACTACCTAAGACTTGAAGTAGATGACAAAAGTGGTGTTTTAGCTAAAATTGCTCAAACATTAGGAGATAATAATATCTCAATCAAAACTATGCTACAAAAATCAGCTTCAAATAATAAAGCAAATATATTATTATCAACTCATACTTGTAAAGAAAAAAATATAAAAGATGCTATAAAAGATCTTGAAAATAGTAAGGTTGTTTTATCAAAACCTGCCATGATAAGAATTGAAGAGTAATATTTAATCTATTTGTAGAAGTAGATTAGATACTACTTCTACGAATTTTATACTACTCTTTTCCAAAATTTTGCGATATCGCTACTTCTAATCGCTTGATAGTTTCCTCAATACCCAATATTGCTATAATATCATATACTGATGGTGCTTGTGTTCCCCCTGTTAAACTTATCCTAATTGGTTGAAAAAGTTGTGGAAATTTTAACTCATTTTCTTGAATAAATGGCTTTGTTACACCTTCTATATCAGTTGGAATATGAAGATTTTGCTGATTATCTTTTAGTATTTGAATATAGCTATTTAACATATCAATGGTATTTTCTTTGATAAATTTCTTTACACCTTTTTTATCATAAGATGTAGGAGTTAATAAAATATTTTCAATAGATGTTTTTAACTCTATAAGTGTGTTTGCTCTCTCTTTACATAGATCAAGAAGCATCTCTTTTTTATCGTGTCCATCAATTTTACAATCAAAATACTCTAACTCTTTTATAAGTCTTTGATTTGTTACATTTTTGATATAGTGGCTATTTAACCAAAGTAGTTTTTCTGCATTATATGATGAAGCTGATTTATTTATATTGTTTGGATCAAAAAGCTCTAGCATCTCATCCATACTAAATATCTCTTGATCCCCATTGCTCCATCCTAATCTAACTAAAAAGTTTAACAATGCTTCAGGAAGATAACCTAATCTTTTATACTCCATCACATCCATTGCACCATCTCTTTTTGATAGCTTTTTACCTTGTGGATTATTTATCATTGGCATATGGTAAAATTTTGGTATTTTAAATCCAAGAGCATTATAAACTACAATCTGTTTAGGAGTATTTGTTAGATGATCATCTCCTCTTAAAACTTCATCAATCCCCATTAGACTATCATCAACTGCTACTACAAAATTATATGTTGGCACACCATTACTTCTTGCTATAATAAAATCATCAACCTGATTTGCATCAAAACTCATAAAGCCCTTGATCCCATCATCAAACTCTATTTTGCCCTCTAAAGGTGCTTTTATACGGATCACTGGATCAATATCTTTAGGAATAGGTGGTAAAGTTTTACCATCTTCTGGTCTCCAAGTTCCATCATATCTTGGGGTTTGTTTATTCGCCTCTTGTTTTGCTCTTAGTTGTGCTAACTCATCTTTTGACATATAACATCTATATGCTTTACCCTCTTCCAAAAGTTTATCAATATATTTTTTGTATATATCAAATCTTTTAGATTGATACTCTATAGAACAATCACTTGGCATTCCAACCCATTGAAATGCTTCTAAAATAGCTTTGACTGCATCTTCACTATTTCTTGCTTGATCAGTATCTTCTATACGAAGTTTAAACTCTCCATTTGTTTTTTTTGCCCATAGATAACTATATAATGCAGTTCTTAACCCCCCTATATGTAAATATCCCGTAGGACTTGGTGCAAATCTTGTTATTGCCATATTGTTACTCCTCTTTTGTCATAAAATAGTATAGTGATCCTAAACCAACTACAAATACTACTGCTAAAAATATTAGCATTATTATATCTAATGTTCCCATTGTTATTTATTACTCCAAATTCTCTTTCTCTTTTAATTGCCCACATGCAGCACTAATATCTAATCCTTTTGATTCTCTTATTGTGCAAACTACACCTTTTTTGATTAGATGATCTTTAAACTTTTCCATCTTTGTTTTAGATGGTCTTTGATATGTCGTGCCTGGATATGGGTTGAAATATATTAGATTTACCTTTGCTTTTATCCCATCAAGTAGTTTTATAAGTTTATCGGCTGATTTTATATCATCATTTTTATCTTTTATCACTAGATACTCAAACATAACTCGTTTTCTAGTATCAACAGGAAATTTTTTAACAGCATCTATTATAGATTGAATATTATAAGCTTTATTCATAGGAATTAGCTCTGATCTTAATTCATCATCAACAGCATGTAAAGATATAGCTAGTTGAATACCTAAATTCTCTTGAGCAAGTTTATCAATTTTTGAGCTTATTCCACTTGTTGATATTGTTTGTCGTCTTGTATTGATAGATAATCCACTCTCTTGCGATATAATTTTAATAGCCTGAATAACATTATCATAATTATCCAATGGCTCACCCATACCCATATAAACGATATTAACACTTTTATCTTGATCTATATTGTTTAATTTTTTTAAATAAACCACTTGTGCCACAATCTCTGCTGCACTAAGATCTCTAGTAAAACCACCTTTTGCAGTCAAACAAAAACTACATCCAACCTTACAACCTATTTGTGATGATATACAAAAAGTATATTTTTCACTTTTGATTATATTGCCCTGCTGATCTTTTTGTTTATCTTTCATCAACAACAACACACTCTCTACAGTTGTATTATCTTGTAGTTTAAAAAGATATTTTATGCTACCATCTAAACTTTTCTCCTCTTTTATTACAGATAAAATATCAATAGGATAGTTCTCTTGTAAAGTTTGTTGAAGTTGTTTAGGTATATTTTTCATATCTTCATATTTGGTAATATATTTTTTATATATCCAATCATAAATCTGTTTTGCTCTAAACTTTGGTTGAATTAAATTTTCTAATTCATCTAGTCTATAATCATATATAGTTTTTATATTTTATCCTTTTTATTTTTAGATGTTTCACATGGAACAATTATATTTTTTGATTCAAGATATCTTATAAGTTTATCAATAGCTTTAGTATGATTTGATATAAAATCTTTATGAGCATCTTTATTTGTATAGTTCGTAATAACAAAGATTCCTTGTATCTTTATATCAAATTCTTGAGCAACTTTTACTAAAGAATAAAACTCCATATTTTCAATTCCTATACCATAGTTGATCAACTCTTTTGAAAGCTCTTGATTTGTAGATATATAGTTTGAACTATTAACAATAGTCTCATTTTTTAGTTTTGGATCATCTATTTTAAGAACATTATCTATTGGAGTATAACTATCATCTCTTAAAAATGACAACTCAATATTTGAAGCACTAGAACTATGCACTATATCAAAAATATCATAATTACCATAACTACCTGCACTTCCTACAAAAATAAGATAATCTGGTTTATTAAATAAACAAAGTCTAGTTAAATTTATAGCAGACTCTATTAAACCTACTCCCATAGGTGTTGCAAAACTAAAAACCTCATTTTTACCTGCTGATATAATCATATAAATTCTTTATAATCTTACGGGAATATTATTTTGTTGAAGATATCTTTTTAGATCCATAATATCAATCTCTTTATAGTGAAAAATGGAAGCAGCAAGTGCGGCTTCTGCTCCACCTAGTGTGAAAGCATCTTTTATATGCTCCATAGTCCCCGCTCCACCACTTGCAATCACAGGAATATCTACTATAGAACTTATCTGTTTAGTAATATCTAATTCAAATCCAGCTTTTGTGCCATCAGCATCCATAGATGTAAGTAAAATCTCTCCAGCACCACGATCATATACCTCTTTTGCCCATTTTACTGCATCTAAACCTGTATCTTCTCTACCACCTTTGACAAATATATGATAGCTTCCATTGGCAACTTTTTTAACATCAAGTGCAACTACAATACATTGAGATCCAAACCGTTTAGCACTTTGGTTGATAAAATCAGGATTGACAACAGCACTACTATTGATACTTACTTTATCGCAACCTACATTTAGCAGATTATAAATATCATCTAGTTTTCTTATACCGCCACCTACTGTTAATGGTATAAAAACCTCTTTTGCTACTTTTGCAACAACATCTACAATAGTATCTCTTTTTTCATGAGATGCTCCAATATCTAAAAAAGTGATCTCATCAGCACCCTCTTGATTATATCTTATAGCAACCTCTACAGGATCACCAGCATCTTGAAGCCCCACAAAATTGACACCTTTTACAACTCTACCATTGCTAACATCAAGGCAAGGTATAATTCTTTTTGCAAAATAACTCATATAATTCCTTGTATTTATATACATACTACAATACAAACATATTATAGTATCAAATCAAATATGAGTTATTATACTAAAAATTCACTATTAAATATATAAATATTTTTATTAGTTTTATTTTTTATATTATTTATTGATAAAGTGACAAATAATCAGACTATAAGAATTATTTTGATAAAATAGTTTAGAATGAAAAATATAAAAGCAAAGAAAAAATTTGGACAAAACTTTTTAAAAGATGAGTCGGTCCTATTTAAGATCATCGAATCGATGCCCCACAATGATAACCACATCATAGAGATAGGGCCTGGATTAGGTGATTTGACAGAAAAATTAGTCAAGTGCAAAGATGTAACTGCTTTTGAGGTAGATAAAGATTTATATTCTTTTTTGCAAGCCAAGTTTATTAAAGAGTTAGATTCCAAACGATTATCACTATATCTAGGTGATGTATTAGAATTTTGGAATACAAATTCAAGCTTATATAATGGTAGATATGATTTAATAGCAAATCTACCATATTATATAGCTACAAATATTATATTAAAAGCACTAGAAGATAATAATTGTGAGCATATTATCGTTATGGTGCAAAAAGAGGTTGCCAATAAATTTTGTGCAAATAGCTTAGATAAAGATTTTTCATCTTTATCTGTAATTACAAAACTTATAGCAAAACAAGCGCGAATAGTAACTATCGTGCCACCACAAAGTTTTAATCCACCACCAAAAGTGGATTCTGCAGTTATCTATATCAAAAAAGATATGTCTAAATCTGTAGATCAAAAGTTTAAAGCTTTTTTGAAAAAATGTTTTGTGCAACCAAGAAAAAAATTAATAAAAAATTTATCAACATATTATGATAAAGCTTTATTAGAAAATATATTCAATAAACTTGATATAAAATTAGAGATTAGACCTCATGAATTAGAAGCAACTTTGTTCAGCCTTTTATACAAAAATATACAACAATAAAAAATATTACTTATTGTTGTATTTATAAAGGATTATAAATATGGAAGAAAATATTGGACAAGTGCAAAGTAAACCTGTAGATAATATACCACAGAACGATACTAATGCAAACAAAGAGAATAGCAATAAGCCAAAAGAGAATGTTGGTAAAACAGTAAAACAAAAGAAAAAACCACCAGTAAGTGGAAATGGTTGGGCAAACGATCTTAGAAAAACATTTGACTCAAATGAAAGAATGCACAAAGAAAGATTAAATCCACACAATAAACTAAATCTAAAAACAAATGGTAAAATCAGAATCACACCACTAGGTGGATTGGGTGAGATTGGTGGAAATATGATGGTAATCGAAACAGATAAAAGTGCTATCATCCTAGATGTAGGTATGAGTTTTCCAGATGATTCTATGCATGGTGTAGATATATTAATACCAGATTTTACATATCTAAGACAAATAAGAAGTAAAATAATAGCTATTGTTATAACTCATGCACACGAAGATCATATAGGTGCTATGCCTTACTTATTTAAAGAGATTCAAGTTCCTATATATGGAACTGCACTTCCTTTAGAGATGATAGGAACAAAATTTGATGAACATAAAATGAAACAACATAGAAGTTATTTTAGAGGTATTACCAAAAGAAAAGTGATAAAAATAGGGGAGTTTGAAGTTGAATGGATGCATATTACACACTCTATTATAGATTCATCAGCACTTGCTATTAGTTGTGAAGCTGGAACAATTATCCACACAGGAGATTTTAAAATAGATCATACTCCAATAGATGGTTATCCTACTGATCTTCAAAGATTTGCTCACTATGGAAGCAAAGGGGTATTGGCACTATTAAGTGATAGCACCAATTCTCATTCAGCTGGATTTACAAAATCTGAAAAAACAGTTGGTCCAACTTTTGATATGCTATTTGCAAAAGCAAAAGGTAGAATCATTATGTCAACTTTTTCATCAAATTTACATAGAATTGTTCAAGCAATAGATAGAGCTTTAGAACATAATAGAAAAATATGTGTTATTGGAAGATCTATGGAGAAAAATATAGATGTAGCTTTAAGCTTAGGATATTTAAAATACCCAAAAGATAAATTTATTGAGCCACATGAAGTTAATAAATATCCAGATAAAGAGGTATTTATAGTAACAACAGGAAGTCAAGGTGAGCCTATGAGTGCATTGTTTAGAATGTCAATTCATGAACATAGACATATCAAAATAAAACCTGAAGATCTAGTGATATTATCAGCAAAAGCTATCCCTGGTAATGAAGGAAGTGTATCTGCAATTATTAATCAACTTCAAAAAGCAGGAGCAGATGTAGCTTATCAAAACTATGATAATATTCATGTTTCAGGTCATGCTGGACAAGAGGAGCAAAAACTTATCCTAAGACTTGTGCAACCAAAATTCTTCATACCTGTTCATGGTGAATATAACCATGTTAGACGACATGTCCAAACAGGTATAGATTGTGGTGTTTTAGAAAGAAATACTTATATATTAAGTGATGGTGAGCAAATTGAGATCACCCCTAAATATCTTAAAAAAGTAAAAACTGTAAAAACAGGAAAAGTTTATATAGATAACCAAAGAAACAAAAAAATCTCAAATGGTATAGTTATGGATAGGCAAACTATGGCAAATGAGGGTGTAATCATCATTGTTGCACAAATTAGTGAAAAAGAGATGAAAGTTAATGGTCCTGTAAGAGTTAGTTCATTTGGATTAGTAGATGGTAAACAAGAGAGTTATTTTGTAAAAGAGGTAGAGGATATTTTAGCTCACTTTGTAGATCATATAAAAGAGAGCCTATTACAAAATCATAGAGCAGTAGAAGAAGAGTTACGAAAAGTTGTTAGAAAACACTGTATTAGAAAATATAGAAAATATCCTATGATAGTTCCAACAATAATAGTAGAATAATAATGTTTCACATGGAACATAAAGGTAAAATATGCAAGAGTTAATAAGATTAAACAAATTTATATCTCACAATAGCAAATATAGCAGAAGAGAAGCGGATCAACTAATAGCAGATGGTAAAGTAAAAATCGATAAAAAAACGATTACTGATCTTGCTACAAAAGTTAGTTCAGATACTGTTGTAGAAGTTAATGGTAAAAATATAAAAATAGATAGAAAGAAAGCACCAACAGTAATAGTTTACAACAAACAAAAAGGGGAGATAGTATCAAAAAAAGATCCTCAAGGTAGAAAGATCATATATGACTCTTTATCTAAAAAATTTGCCCATTTTATACCTATTGGTAGATTAGATTATGCAAGTGAAGGTGTTTTACTTCTTACAGATGATATTGATATTGCCAATGCACTTATGCACTCAGAATTAGAAAGAGTGTATAAAATCAAAATAGCTGGAGATATTACACCTTCGATTATCTTAGCTATGGAAAATGGATTAACCCTAGAAGATGCTAGAGCAGGGGGATATGAAAAAAGCAAAATTACATCTATGAGTTTTGCACCTTTTTTGTGGTATCAAATCCAAAAAAATACAGAAAAATTCTCTATTTTAAAAGTATCTATTGCTGAGGGTAAAAATAGAGAACTAAGAAGATTCTTCGCACATTTTGAAAGACAAGTTTTAGATCTAAAAAGGGTAAATTTTGCAGGTATTGAACTAAACAATCTTCCATCTGGTAAAACTAGATATTTAGAAAGAAGAGAGTATCAAGACCTAAGAAATTTTATCAAACAACTAAAAAAAGATGACCTATCTAAATAACCTACTACAAATAGAATCTCTTGATGATTTTATAGGTCAAGAGCATATTATAGGTAAAGATAAAGCTTTATATCAACTAATCTATAAAAAAGAGCTTCCACATCTCTTTTTTTATGGAACACCTGGAACTGGTAAAACCACTTTAGCTAAACTTATAGCAAAGATACAAAATACAAATTTTTACCATCTAAATGCAACTACTTTAAAAATAGATGAGTTAAGAGAAATATTTAAAAAATATAAAAATAGCCTAATCAAACCATTGATTTTTATAGATGAGGTGCATAGATTAAATAAAACTCAACAAGAAGTTTTATTGCCAATTATGGAAAACTACCAAGCTATTATTATAGGTGCTAGCACTGAAAATCCATTTTTTACACTTACAAATGCTATACGATCAAGAAGTTTTTTATTTGAATTTAAACCTCATCAAGATAAAGATTTAAACAAACTAATAACCAAAATAGAATCAACTCTACAAGATATAAAAATTGACGAACAAGCAAAAGAGTATCTAATAAAAAGTAGTGCAGGGGATGCTAGAGCTTTGATAAATTTACTAGATTTTGCTTATAAAATCGATAACAATATAACCATAAGCACTCTTAAACAACTTAGACAAACGAATATATCTGATTCTTCAAATAACAAACAATCCCACTATGATATCGCAAGTGCTATGATCAAATCTCTAAGGGGAAGTGATATAGATGCCTCACTTTACTATTTGGCAAGATTAATAGATGGTGGTGAAGATATAAAGTTTATCACTAGAAGACTTGTTATATTTGCAAGTGAAGATATAGGCAATGCAAATCCAAATGCACTAAATCTAGCAGTAAGCACAATGTTAGCTTCAAATCAAATAGGATTACCAGAAAGTAGAATTATCTTAGCTCAATGTGTAGTTTATTTAGCTTCATCACCAAAATCAAATAGTTCATATAAAGCTATCAATAAAGCTTTAGATGATATTAAAAATGGTAAAATTCTAAATATACCACAATCGATAAAACAAAATCATACCAACTATCAAAACCCACATAATTTTAGTGGATGGTGTGATCAAAAATATCTAAGTGAAGATCTAAAATTTTATCATAGCAATCAAATAGCTTTTGAAAAAACTTTAGAACAATGGATCAATAAGATCAAAAACCAAGGAGAATAGATGCAATACTATACATATATATTAGCTTTTCATATTATGGCGGTGCTATCATGGATGTCTTTACTTTTTTATATGCCAAGACTTTTTGTATATCATCAAGAAAACAATGATAAAAAAGACTTTACAGATGTTGTAAAAATCCAAGAGTATAAAATATATAAAGTTATAGGTTATCCTGCTATGTGGGCTACTATCTTAAGTGGATCAGTTATGATATATCTTAATCCATATCTTTTAGAACAAGATTGGTTTCTTGCAAAACTAACTATACTTGCTCTTCTTATATCTTACTCATATAGTTTAGAGTATTTTAGAAAAATATTAGAACAAGATAAATGTAAAAAAGATGGACAATTTTTTAGAGCATACAATGAAGTGCCTACACTTTTATCTATTTTAATTGTAACATTTGTGATTACCAAATCTATTCCTATATATTTTTCTATAGGTATTACAATATTTTTTAGTTTTATAATCTATAAGATTTTGACACTTAAAAAATAAAAACATCATAAGGTAGATTTTTATAATTTATATAAATTCTCTATCTCTTGTTGCCAGATTGTATCATCTATAGTTTCTAAAATAAGTGGAATATCATCCATCCTATCATCATTCATAATAAATCTAAAAGCATCCCATCCAATTTCACCTTCACCTAAACTATGATGTCTATCAACTTTACTTCCAAGTGGTGGTTTGCTATCATTTATATGCATCCCCATAAGAAATTCAAAACCTACAATCTTATCAAACTCATCCCAAGTTTTATCATAAGCCTCTTTTGTTCTTATATCATATCCACTTACAAACATATGGCAAGTATCTATACAAACTCCTATACGACTTTTATCTTCAACCTTATCTATAATATATGCTAAATGCTCAAACTTATATCCTAAATTTGTCCCTTGTCCTGCTGTATTTTCTATTACTGCTTTTACATTTTTTGTTTTATCAAGAGCAATATTGATAGACTGAGCTATAGTTTCAAGACACTCTATCTCAGCACTATGGATACTATCTTCTAAATTTGGATCTTTTTTTGAGAATTTTTGCAGATGACTACCTGGATGAAAATTTAATCTATCTAGTCCTAATATATCACATCTTTGAAGCTCATCTATAAATGCCATACGACTTTTTATAAGTTTTTGCTCATCAGGATTACCCAAATTTATAAGATAACTATCGTGTGGCAATATATGTTTTGGTAAAATACCACTTAGCTCTAGATTTTTAAACCAAGCATCTAAAGTTTTTGTATCAAATGGTTTAGCATCCCATCTTTTTTGATTTTTTGTAAATAATGCAAATGCTTTTGCACCTATTTGCATAGCATTCAATGGTGCATTTTGCACACCTCCACTACTACTTACATGAGCCCCTACAAATTTAGCCATTCTCTTTCCTTATCTTTATTAAAATATGATTTTGTTTATCTTTGAAATATATTTTATCTTTTTTTAGTAAATTTGGCAAAAAATTATCTTGATAACTACTACTTAAATATTTTTTATTAAACTCTTTTAAACTCATACATTGAAAAGTTGATTTACACACCTCATCTTTATATATTTTGATATCTAAAACTATTTTTCCCACATTGAAAACTTGCAGATGTGTATAATCATCATATTTTGTAATAAACCCTTTATCATATAGTTTTAATGTAGGAGTTTTAAAGACAACTATTACACTTTTAGATTTGATTGGTTGCTTAGTAGCACACCCAACTATAAAAATACTCAAGATTAAAAAACCAATATATCTTAACATATCAACTCTTTATGTCAAAGATGAAGTTTGATACAGATCCATCAAACTTTCATAAAAATCATGTGTTTTAAAATCATCTATCAACCCACTTGATGGGCAAAGATGTTGATGTATCTTATTTAAAATCTCAGTTTTTTCTGGGAACAGATCACTAAGTATGATACTACTTATCTCTTTTCTCATCAAAATAGCAGGAGGAATAATACCTAATTCTAGTAGATCAAGTATAGATTGGGAATGATATCTTATATGATGATGTAATCCATGAGGACATGTATTTGTGCTCACTAAAGTATTACATTGATTACAATAAACAAATTCACTTAATATATCAATATTAATATCAATACCCTCAATACTATCCAAAATCGTGCTAAATTCAACTGTGCTTGTATAAAAAGCACCCAATCCAGCATGATTTTTTCCTATTACTAAATTGGTGCATCCAAAATTCTTAGCTACTAAAGCATTAAGTATTAGCTCATTAAATCCACCAAAAATATAAGTATTTTCCAATGGAATTAAAACAACTTTACTTTTTGGCAGATAGTTATTACAAAAATATTGAACACAATTATATCTAGTTTCATAAGATAAAAAATCATTAATATAAGGTTTTAGAATAAATATAACCATAAGATCTGTTTTTACAAGTGCTGTTCTTATAAGTCTTTCATGAACTCTATGAAAAGGTTTTCCAGATATCATCATAGATGATATTCTTTTTGCTCCTGTTTGTTCAATAGCTTCTTTTACCATCTGTTTATGTTTTTTAATATCTTCAAACTCTACATGAAAATCTCCACAAATAGAATAAGACCCCAACCTTTTATAAGTATCTCTTACCCCTTGATGTTCAGGATTATTTGTTCCATATATTGTTTTGATTCTCTCATCTTTATTGACATGATAAACCTCATCTGTGATAATATATCCACAAACTTTACCATCACAAACCAGATCTAATCTTTCACCTTTTTTAGCACTTAGTAAAACCTTTTCATTTTTATCTCCGCTTGGAGCTAACATAAAAGAAAATGGATAGCTTACCCCTTGATATTTTTTTGTTTGATCTACCTCATAAGCCTCTTTTTCATTCATCAATTTTGTTACAGGATAAAGCAATCCCTCCTCAAGTAAAGAGAGTGTAGCAACCGCTTCCTTATCAATATGTAATTGTTTTGTTAACATATAATAGCCTTTAATCAATTTTATGTTATATTATCATAATAAATAACAAAAAAAGGTAAAAATTGTTAGTTCATATATGTTGTTCAGTAGATAGTCACTTTTTTTTACAACAACTTCGCAAAGATTATCCCGATGAACAAATTGTAGGTTTCTTTTACGATCCAAATATTCATCCATATAGCGAATATATTTTAAGACTTGAAGATGTGAAATATAGCTGTGAAAAATTGGGTATTATTTTATATGAAGGGCAATATGATATAGAAAATTGGCTACAAAAAGTCAAAGGGTTTGAAGATCAACCAGAAAAAGCACACAGATGCACAATATGTTTTGATAGAAGATTAGATATTAGTGCTAAAAAAACTATAGAATTAGGATTTGATAAATTTACTACTACACTTTTGATGAGTCCATTAAAATCTCAAGAAAAACTAAAAATCATAGGAGATAATCTAGCACAAAAATACGATATAAGATTTATCTTCAAAGATTATAGAGCAGGGCAGGGATCACATCTTCAAGCTTTAGAAGTTAAACAAAACAATATATATAGACAAAACTACTGTGGATGTATGTTCGCACTAAATCAGCAAAGAGAGTATCAACAAAAATTATGTGATGAGTTAATATCACCTATTAATCAACAAATTTTACCAGAATCTATTGAAGAGAGATTAAAACTTTATAGACAAAGAACAAAACTAGAAAATCAAAATCAAAACTATAAAATCATAAAAGAGCGATTTTTAAATTATAGATTATTACAAGCATATGTAAAACACAACAAACAAACTATCCCATCATATTTTTTATTTTATTCAACTTTACAAAAAAAGCAAACAAAAGGCAAAGTTGAGTTTATACAAAATAATATTGGTTATTTTAATAAAAATGAGGTTAAAATTATATCTTTACAATACCTCAATCAACTATTAAAAACCAACTATAAAAATATTTATCAACTAATATACCTGCCACCTAATATAGAACAAGAGATACAATTAAGAGATACTATCTTATCAAATCCTTATGATCTATGCACTATAATTGTATTAGAAACTATTACACAAGACAAACTTGAGATATATTGTGATAGTAAAATCTATGAGGATGTCAAGGAGAGAATAATTTGAAACTTTTAGTATCAGCACTAGAAACATCATCAAATCTTCATCTAAAAGAGCTAAAAAAACATCTTAGCGATGATGTTGAATTAGTAGGTATATTTGATAAACATCTTGGCAATGCCACTTACGATATAAGTCAATTAGCTGTGATGGGTTTTGTTGATGCTATTAAAAAATTACCTTTTTTTCTAAATCTAAAAAAACAGATGACTCTTTTAGCTAAAGATTGTGATAAAGTTTTACTTATGGATGGATCAGGTTTTAATCTTCCACTTGCTAAAGCTATTAAAAAAGCATATCCCAATAAAGAGATTATCTATTATATATTGCCTCAAGCTTGGGCTTGGAAAAAAGGAAGAATCCCCAAAATAGAAAAATACTGCGATAAATTATGTTCTATTATTCCATTTGAGCAAGAGTTATATACCCAAAAAGATAAGATTAAATATGTAGGGCATCCACTTTTAGATGAGATTAAAACATTCAAAACATCTATAACCTCATACAATAAAATAGCTTTTATGCCAGGAAGTAGAAAATATGAGATACAATCTTTGATGCCTATTTTTAGAGAGGTTAGAAAATCTATTGATAAAGAGGCTATTTTGATTATACCTCCACATTTTACAGATCAATATATATCTGAAGTATATGGAGATATAAGTGATTTTGTTATCTCTAAAAATACATATAAAAGTTTAGTTGAAGTTGATTTTGCTTTTATTTGTAGTGGGACAGCTACACTTGAAGCAGCACTTATATCAACCCCTTTTATACTATCATATATAGCAAAACCATTTGATTATTTTATAGCAAAAAAACTTGTTAAATTAGATTTTATAGGTTTGGCAAATATATTTTCTGAAAAGATGGGCAAAGATCCTATCCACCCTGAGTTTATACAAGAAGAGGTAACTGCTACTAATCTTCTTAACTCATATCATAATTTTGATACAAGTAAATTTTTACAAAATTCAAATACCCTAAAAAACTACCTACGACAAGGTAGTTCTCTAGAAGTAGCAAAGATTATAAATCCTGCTCAATAACTTTTTTGAAGCTATTAAAGTATATATCTTTAGCTTCATCTAATGGTTTGATTATACCATTTATCTTGATACTATCTCCACCTGTTTTACCAATTTTAGTGCATGAAACTTTATGTTTAGCTACAAATTGTTCAAACTCATATTCATTTTCATATTTTACTTCTACTATAGCTCTACTTAAAGACTCACTAAAAATATCTTTATTATCAAGCAAAGGCATAGTTATATCTATCCCAATATCACCTACTACAGACATCTTAGCAGCACTAATTGCAACTCCACCAATATTAACATCTTTTGCACTTAAAAGTAGATTTTGTTTATTTGCTTCAACTATAAAATCCCAAAGATTTAATTCTGCTTCAAAATTTACTTCAGGATGAACTCCTGCTACTTTTGAATATAGTTTTTTCATATACAAGCTTCCACCAAATTCAGATTTGGTATCTCCTAATATATAAATTGTGCTTCCACTTTCTTGAATAGCACTAGATAAGACTTTATTCATATCATCATTTACACCAACTGTAGCAATAGATGGTGTAGGGAATATCCCAACCCCTTCTGTTTCGTTGTATAATGATACATTTCCACCAACTACTGGTGTATTTAGTTTTTTACAAGCCTCTTTTATCCCATCACAAGATTTCATAAACTGCCACATAACTTCAGGATTTTGTGGATTTCCAAAGTTTAAACAATCTGTAATTGCTAAAGGTTTAGCTCCAGTCATAGCTACATTTCTTCCAGCTTCCATAACAGCTGCTGCTGCTCCTAATTCTGGATTGATATAACAAAATCTAGTATTACAATCAGCACTCATAGCTATAGCTTTACCAGTTTCTTTTACTCTTATTACAGATCCATCAAGTTTTCCAGGACCTTTTACAGTATTTGTTTGCACCATAGAATCATATTGATCATAAACAAAAGATTTATCTACTACTTCAAGATCACTAAAAAGTTTATCAAAAGCCTCTTGGTTTGAGATATTTTTATCTAAAGTTATATCTTGGATAGTTTTTAGATATTCTGGTTCTTTTACAGGTCTATCTAAAATAGGAGCTTCCTCACTTAAAGGTTGAATTGGAATATCTGCTACTTTTTCACCATGCCAATATAGTTCCATATTTCCTGTATCTGTAACCTCTCCAATTACAGCTACACTTAATTCCCATTTTTCAAATATATCTATAACTTTTTGCTCACAACCTTTTTTTGCACAGATCAACATCCTCTCTTGAGATTCACTTAGCATAAAATCATAAGGGGTCATCCCCTCTTCTCTTGCTGGAACTTTATCAAGATCCATTCTCATACCACTTCCACTTCTTCCTGCCATCTCAAATGAACTAGATGTAAGTCCAGCAGCACCCATATCTTGGATACCAATAATCAAATCCTCTTTAAAAAGTTCTAAACAAGCTTCAAGTAAAAGTTTTTCTGTAAATGGATCTCCCACTTGCACAGTTGGTCTTTTTGATTCACTATCTTCATCAAAAGCACAACTTGACATAACAGCTCCACCTAAACCATCTCTTCCTGTTTTACTTCCTACATACATTACAGGATTTCCAACACCCTCAGCCAATCCCAAAAATATCTCATCAGATTTGGCAAGTCCTAAAGTAAAAGCATTTACTAGATTATTTCCAGCATAACACTCCTCAAATCCAACTTGCCCACCAATAGTAGGAACACCCATACAGTTACCATATCCACCAATACCAGCAACTACTCCTCTTAAAAGATGTCTATGTTTTTTGGCAGTATTACTATTACCATCTATTGAAGCGAACTGTATCATATTCATATTTGCAATAGGTCTTGCTCCCATAGTAAATACATCTCTTAAAATACCACCAACACCAGTAGCAGCACCTTGATATGGTTCTATAAAACTAGGGTGGTTATGTGATTCCATTTTAAATACAGCAGCATACCCATCACCTATATCTATAACTCCAGCATTTTCACCTGGACCTTGTATCACCCATGGTGCTTTTGTAGGGAATCCATTTAGATATTTTTTACTAGATTTATAACTACAATGCTCACTCCACATAGCAGATATTATCCCTATCTCTGTATAGTTTGGTTCTCTACCTAGAATTTTAACAGTATTTTCATACTCTTGTTCTGTCATAGAGTGTGCTAATGCTATCTCTTTTGGTGTTTGTTCTGACATATTATTTTCCTTCTTTTATTGTATTAGCAAATTGAGCAAAAATATATTTACTTTCATGTGGACCTGGACTTGCTTCTGGATGATGTTGCACAGAGAAAATATTTTTATTGTTATATTTTACCCCTTCGATTGTATTATCAAATAGATTTTGATGTGTAACAGTTGCGATTTTTGTAATCTCATCAGGCACATTATAGTTATGATTTTGTGCAGTTATCTCTACGATATTGTTTTCATTTTTTACAGGATGATTTCCACCATGTTGTCCAAATTTTAACTTATATGTATCAAACCCATGAGCTATACTTAACATCTGATGTCCTAAACATATAGCAAAAATAGGAATATTTGTTTTTATAAGTATCTCAACTTGCTCTTTCTCTTTTTTTAAAGTTAAAGGATCACCTGGTCCATTACTTAAAAATACCCCACCAATCTCATTGTTTTCATATCTTTGAATAATATCTTTAGCTTGAAAATTACTTGGGATAACCTCAACCTCAAGTCCAGATTCTACAAGCTCATTTAAAATATTTCTTTTTACTCCAAAATCTATAACTAAAATCTTTTTATTACTCATTACAGCTTTATTATAGCTAGATGTTGCACAATTCCAAGCACCTTGTTTATGGATATAAGACTCTTTTGTGCTAACTTGCTCTATATAATTTATATCTTCAATTCTAGGGCTTTGTTGTAGTTTCTCTTTTAGCTTTTGTTTATCTGATATCTCTGTAGAAGCTATCATCATCATAGCCCCTTCATCTCTTAACATTTTGGTTAAATATCTAGTATCAATATCACAAATACCTATTGTATTGTTTTGTTTTAATAGATTAGAAAAAGTATCTTCTGCTCTATAATTTGAGTATTTATCGTTATAATTTCTTACAAGCACACCTTTACAATGCACCTTATTACTCTCCATATCATCGGCATTGACCCCTACATTACCTATCTCAGTAGCAGTAAATGTGATAAATTGTCCAGCATAAGATGGATCTGTAGCTATCTCTTGATATCCTGTCATTGATGTATTAAAAACTATCTCACCTACAGATGTTCCACTTGCTCCAAAACTAGAAGCTTCTAAAAATGTTCCATTTTCCAAATATATATAAACTTTTTCCATTGTATCTCTCCAAATAATAGCTAAATTAAACCTTTTCTAACCAACTCTTCCTCATATAATCTATTATAAACTATATCATAATCTTCTGTTCCTGGTATCAATTTTCTTTTATAATTTCTAATCTTTTCATAAGCTAAAGTATCAGCTTCATCAAAACCTTTCATAAAAGCTTCAACAGCAGCAAAAATAATATTTTTTACTTGATTGTCTGATACTGTATAGTGGATATAATCCTCTTCCCAAAGATAATCAAGTATTTGATGAGATATATCACTAAACCTATCTTCAAAACTTAATATCACACCAAAATCATTTGCTAATCTTTTTTTAGTCATCCAAAATAGTTGTCTATAATCTGCATTGTAAAACTCTATATCTTCCTCTTGATTTTCTAGTAAAAGTGCTACTTGTTCATCAAGTTTAGCCTCTTTTTCAATATCTTCGATTATAATTCTTTGAACTTGCTCTACTATACTTGATTTATCTTTTCTTATCTCAACAAAATCGCAATTTATTAAATCTTTTGTTATTTTTCTTGCTAAAAAATTTGCATGTTGTTTTTTTAATCTCATAAATACCCCTTTACTTTATCTTATAATTGTATCTTCTCTCTCTGGTGAAGTTGAGATAATACCTACTTTTGTTTTTGTTAATTCTTCTATTCTTTGTATATATTGTTTTGCTGTTTGAGGTAATTGATCAAACTCTCTACAACCAACTACACTATCCCATCCAGCTATATCTTCATATATTGGTTTTATATTTTCCATATTTGATGGCACATAATCTATAACTTTTCCATCTACTTCATAAGCAACACAGATTTTTATAGTTTCAAATCCATCAAGAACATCTAATTTCATCAATGACAACTGATCACAACCATTCAATCTACTAGCATATCTTACAGCAACAGCATCAAACCAACCACATCTTCTTCCTCTTCCTGTTGTAGTTCCTACCTCTTTTCCTACATCAGCCATAGTTTCTCCAGCTTCTGTAAAATCTTCAGTAGGGAAAGGTCCATTTCCTACTCTTGTAGTATATGCTTTTACTATACCTGTTACTACTCCTATATCTTTTGGAGATATACCTAGCCCTGTGCAAGCCCCAGCACTTACTGTTGCACTTGATGTTACATAAGGATAAGTTCCATGATCAATATCTAACATAGTTCCTTGAGCACCTTCTAAAAGAATTTTTTTACCATCTTCTATAGCTTCCCATACCATATTTGTAGTATTTGCTATAAACTTACCAAGCTTTTGATTATAATACTCTAGTTGCTCTAGTAGTTCAGCTTCATTTGGCACCTCAACCTCTAGTGCTTCAAATATCACTTTGTTTTGTGCAAAATAGTTTAAAATATTTTTAGATAAAGTTTTTGGATCAAGTAGTTCATCTGCTCTATGTCCTACTCTGTTAATTTTATCAGCATAAGCAGGTCCTATACCTTTTCCTGTAGTTCCAATAGCCGCATCACCTTTTAATCTCTCCCTTGCCATATCTATTAAACTATGGTATGGCAAATTTAGATGTGCTTTATCAGAGATAAAAATTCTTCCCTCAAGATTATCAAACTGCTCCATCTCTTTGATGATAGAATCAGGATTTAAAACTACACCATTCCCTATAATATTGATAGCCTTTGGATTTAAAATACCAGATGGGATCAGATGAAGAGCATATCTTTTCCCATCTACCCAAATAGTATGCCCAGCATTATGCCCACCTTGACTACGACAAACCATATCATACTCTTGTGCAAGTTTATCTACAATTTTACCTTTACCTTCATCTCCCCATTGGATCCCAACGATTACATCTGCTTTACTCATACTTTACCTTTTTAATCTTCTAATATTTTTAATAAATTATCTGTATATAATGCAAATCCCAATGACCCGATACCATCACTTTGATATCCGCCACCTTTTGCTATAGTTAGATTATTTTGTATCACTCTATAATAAACATCATCATAATATTTCATCGCACTATAATAAAGTGGAGAAACAGTAACATTATCATATTTTACATCTTTTGCAATATCCAAAAGCTTCATCAATTCTGTTTTGATATTTGAAGGAACAAAATCTACTACTTGTGCTAAATCCTCTGCACTTTTTACATAAAGCAATTTACTTAACCAATCTACATCCATAGCAAACAAAGCATCAATCTCTCCGTTTTTGAATAGATTTAGATCTATATTTAACTCTTTTGCTACAAGTTTTGGAATATTAATATTTGCTATTTGTATCATAGGTTTGATACCCAATATATCTAATATCTCAGCATTTAGATTGATCACATCTTTTATATTATCGTGTTCTATCCACTCACAACCTATTTGGTAAGTTTCCGTTGATGGATATGCAAAAGTTGGTTGAATATAAAACCATTTTTTATGTTTAGTTGTTCTTCCCAATCTTTTGGTAATAATCCTAACAACATCTAGTGTGCTATCAGCTCTTAGGCTTACTTGATTATTTGATTCATCACTAAAAGTTATCAACTCTTTTGTATCATCTATGCTTTGATGTTGTGAATATGAAAAATTTGGAGTAACAATCTCCTCAAATCCTAATTTTGCAAAAAAAGATGATATTTTAGATTCTAAAAATCTTTTTTGCTTAGCTGTTTTACCGAAGTATAATCTACTTCCTACAGGTATTTCATGTTCAAATATCATAAAATATCCTTTGTTTTACCATAAGCTTTATTTTTCAAAATTATTCTCCATAAACACTTTGTTAGCAGTTCCATCAAATTTTCTTAACCCTAGATCATCCATAGCTTTTTCTATAGCATTTACTGCCCAAGTAGCTTCAAAATCTTCCACTAATCCCATATGGTTAATTCTAAATATTTTACCTTTTAGATGATCTTGACCACCTGCAATATTTAGATTGTATTTTGCTTGTAACTGTTTTCTTAAAGCATTTGATTCTTCACAATATACAGTTGTCATAGCACAAGCTGGAGTTTTTGGATATACTTTTAATCCTATTGCTTTTAATGCTTCTCTTGTAGATTTAGCTCTTAACTCTGTTTTTGCATATAGCTTATCAAATCCATCTTGTTTGATTTTTGATAATATCGCTTTTAGCCCTATGATTAAAGTTGTAGCTGCGGTATAAGCAGTAGTATTTGTTTTTTGTTTTTTGATCTCACTTAAAAGATTGAAATAATACCCTGCTGGTTTTTGTTCTATTTTTTTAACAGCTTCATCACTAAAACCTATCATAGATAACCCAGGAGGCAACATAAGAGCTTTTTGGCTTCCTGTGATGATTGCATCTATATTTGTAGTATCTATTTTTTCAACACCAATAGCAGTAATACCATCAGCTACTATAGTTATCTTTGAGTTTTTCTCTTTTACTGCTTTAGCTATTTGTTCTACTGGATGTCTTAACCCACCAGCACTTTCGCATATTTGTATAAAAATAGCATCTATTGAACTATCTTGTTCGATCGCTTCTAGCACATCATCTACATTTGCTGGAGTATCCCAATCATATTTTAACTCTGTATAATCTATACTATGAGCATTACAGATTTTTCCAAATCTTTCACCAAATTTTCCTGCATTTATTGTAAGAGCTTTTGAGTGTGTAAGATTTGTAACACAAGCTTCCATAGCACCTGTCCCACTTGATGCTAATATTACAGCTTCTGGCATATCAAGTAGTTCTAAAAGTAATCCTCTTGCCTCTTCAAAAATAGCTTCAAATTCAGGAGTTCTATGATGAAGTGTCAAATCCGACATAGCAGTTCTTACAAATTCTGGCACAGCAGTTGGTCCTGGAGTTAATAACATAAATCAATCCTTAAAAATTTTACATAGCAAAAGGCATATCTAAAATCAGATTTTAGACACACCTTTTCAGTCTTAGTTGGATTATACCAAAAAATTTGTTAAAACAATGTTATATGATAAAATTAAGCCATAAAGTTTGAAAAAATAAAATTATTCTTAAATTAAGCCTCCTCTAAGATTTGTCAGCTATAATTCCACACTTATTTTAATATTTATAGACATAAATGTAACATATTAAAGTTATACAAATATAAAGGAAACCAATTATGAAAAAATTTACTCAAATGTTAAATTCTTCAACAGTAGAGAAAAATTGGGTTGTAATAGATGCTCAAGGTAAAATTTTCGGTAGAGTTGTAACAGAGATAGCTACAATTTTAAGAGGAAAAAATAAACCATCTTTTACACCAAATGTAGATTGTGGAGATAATGTTATCGTAATCAATGCTTCAAAAGCAGTATTTACAGGTAGCAAAATGGAAACAAAAAACTACTACACACACTCAGGATATTTTGGAAGCACAAAAACTCACAAAATGTCAGATATGTTAGAGAACAATCCAGAGAAGTTATTTAAGTTAGCAACAAGAGGGATGTTACCAAAAACAAAACTAGGTGCTAAAATTCTTAAAAATTTAAAAGTATATGCAGGTGCTGAGCATCCTCACACTGCACAGGTTAAAGGAGCTTAATATGGCAAAAATATATGCAACAGGTAAAAGAAAAACAGCTACAGCTAAAGTATGGCTAGAAGTAGGGAAAGGTGAGATTATAGTAAATGGTCAACCACTTGATATTTGGTTAGGTGGTCATGAAGCTATCAAAAAAAGAGTTAGACAACCTTTAGAAGTTTCTAAACAATTAGAATCTGTAAATATTGTAGCTAAAACATTAGGTGGTGGATATTCTGCACAAGCTGATGCTTTAAGACACGGTATTAGTAGAGCTTTAGTTGCTTATGATGAGCAATTTAGAACTATTCTTAAACCACACGGTTTACTTACTAGAGATTCTAGAAAAGTTGAAAGAAAAAAACCAGGGAAAAGAAAAGCAAGAAGAAGCCCACAATTCTCAAAAAGATAATAGATATTATTTTTTTGATTCTACCAAAGCTAAAAAGAGAGATCTTTTTAGCTTTTTTAATATACAATACTTTATGAAAACAATTTTAATCTACATATTTTTGGCAATAGTTTTAAATGCCTCTACACTTAATCTTAGTATATCATCCAATCCAAGTAGAATAAATCCTATCTTAGCAACAGATAGTGCAAGTAGTGAGATTTCACAATGGATATTTAACGGACTTTTCAAATACAACAAAGATGCCCAAATAGTATGTGATCTAGCAAAAAGTTATTATTTCAAAACTCCTACTAAACTTATAATCTCACTTAAAAAAAATGTCAAATGGCATGATGGCAAACCTTTTACTGCTAATGATGTAATATTTACTTATAATACAATCAACTCTAAAAAAGTTTTTACCCCACTAAAAAGTGAGTTTCAAAAAGTAAAGAGTTTAAAAAAGCTAGATGATTTTACTTTGGAAGTAAACTATAAACAACCATATTTCAAAGCACTACAAATATGGATGACAGGTATATTGCCAAAACATATTTTACAAAATGAAAAAGATCTTATGACAAGTGGTTTCAACAAACACCCAATAGGCACAGGGGCATATAAATTAGATAGTTTTACCATCTCGAATGATATCGAACTTTATGCTAATGATAACTATTTTGATAAAAGGGCAAAAATAGATAAGCTTCTATACAAATTCCTACCAGATAGCTCTACAGAGTTTTATACACTCAAACAAGGCAATCTTGATGTTGGTGGATTAACCCCTATGCAAAAAGATAGACAAATAGATCAAAATTTCAAAAAAAGATTTAATATATATGAACAACCAAGCTTTGGTTATACATATATAGGATTTAACCTTACAAGTAAAAAATTCAAAAACAAAAAAATAAGAGAGGCTTTAAGTTTAGGGATAAACAGAAAGCAATTAGTAGATATTCTATTTTTTGGTTCAGGTAAAGTTTGCACAGGTCCATTTTTGCCTGGAACTTTTGCTTTTAATGACAAAGTTAAAATCCCAAAACAAAATATCACAAAAGCAAAAGCAATACTTAAAAGTTTGGGCTATGATAAAAATCATAAATTCAAATTTACACTTATTACAAACTCAAACAACTCAATAAGAGTCAATGCCGCACAAATTATCCAATATCAACTATCCAAAATCAATGTCGATATGAAGATAAGAGTTATGGAGTGGCAAGCATTTCTTAATACAATAGTGATGCCTAGAAATTTTGATGCTATTTTATTGGGATGGGGATTATCTTTAATGCCTGATGCAAAACCACTATGGCATAGCAAAAGTGCTGTAAAGGGTGGATTTAATCTGGTAAATTATAGCAACAAAGATGTAGATAGACTTATAGAAGAAGCAGAAACAACAGTTGATAAAAATAAACTATCAACCATATACAAAAAGATATTTTTCAAAATCACACAAGATTTACCATATCTATTTTTATATATCCCAAACTCTATAACTGCCGTAAACAAAAATATAAAAAATGTCACAACCTCTATAATAGGAGTGATGCACAATGAAAAGGATTGGATAAAAGAATGAAAGCAAAAGAAACGATTATACTATTTGATTTAGATGGAACACTCATAGATAGCACAGATGCTATTGTAGAAACATTTTATTATACATTTGATAAATTTGATCTAAATATAGATATACCACAACAAGATATTATTAAACTAATAGGTTATCCTTTGGAGATTATGTATGAAAGATTAGGAGTTGAAAAAAATCTGATTGATTCAATAGTCTTAGCTTATAAACACAGATATAGAGATATATCATCTAGCAAAACAACTTTATTAGATGGAGCGATCCAAAGTATCCAAGAAGCCTACAAAATAGCAACACTAGGTATTGTAACAACAAAAACCAAACAATATACTATGCCACTACTTCACCATCTTGATATTGTTAAATATTTTGATACTATTGTAGGTAGAATGGAGGTTACCCATCCCAAACCACACCCCGAACCTATTCTAAAAGCTTTGGAAAACTTAAATGTTACTAAAAGTAACTACAATATATATATGATAGGCGATACAAAACTAGATCTTATTTGCGCTAACGAATCTGGTGTTGAAGCTATAGGAGTTCTTAGTGGATATGGCACTAAAGATGAGTTAGAATTATATACAAAACTTATATTTGATAACTCACTAGATGCTGTAAAATATATTACATCTTTACACAAATAGCAATAAAAAATAAATTTTTTTAAATAACTTATATACTTAAAGCAATTTCTAAGTTCCTTTTATTTAAAATGGATTCAGACCTAAGTGTCTAAACACACTACAATGAGACCACTACACAATGAACAAGTTCATAGCTTTAGTGTAGTTCTTTATATACAAGGCAGAGTTT
>OFBA01000042.1_pt1 | contig 26696 bp, 26 predicted proteins | sample 1520391 | NCBI WGS metagenome assembly OFBA01 (sample SAMEA3696446, study PRJEB22514) | metagenome | biome: water; feature: marine; material: hydrothermal vent | place: Pacific Ocean | collected 2014-08-12 | depth 1521 m
AAGTTACCTATGGGTAGCTTGAAAAAATTATAGTCAAAATCTCAATTTTATTTTCTACTTCTATGAATTTTGTTCATTGTGCAGTGGTCTCTTAAATGATGCTTCTATTTTTATTTTAGCTTTCAAATGATATAATCAGTCAAATCACACACAAGGAATAAGCATGAGTAATTTTTATTATCCAAAAAAAGAGATGTTTAAAGATCCACAATTTAGTTCTATGGATGAGTATAGAGCAGTTGTTGAGGATTTTAATGAAGACTACGAAGGAACTTGGGCACAATTAGCCAATGCAAAAATAGATTGGTTTAAACCATTTACAAAAATCTTAAATGAAGATGAAGCACCATTTTATAAGTGGTTTGAAGATGGAGAATTAAATGTAGCTTATCAATGTATAGATAGACACTTAAAAGATAAGAAAAATAAAGCTGCAATTATTTTTGAAGGGGATAATGGTGATCAAGAGGTTATAACATATAGAGAATTAGCTTATAAAGTAAGTCAAACAGCAAATATGTTTAAAGATAATTTCAATATCAAAAAAGGTGATAGAGTAGTTATATATATGCCTATGATCCCACAAGCTGCAATAGTTATGTTAGCTTGTGCAAAAATTGGAGCTATCCATAGTGTAGTATTTGGTGGATTTTCTGCTGAAGCTTTAAGAGATAGAATTATAGATGCTAGTGCAAAGTTAGTTGTAACTGCAGATGGAGCTTTTAGAAAAGGTAAGCCTTATATGTTAAAACCTGTTGTAGATGAGGCTTTAAAAGTTGGTTGTGAATCTGTTCAAAAAGTTTGTGTAATTGAAAGAAACAATGAAGATATACATTGGGAACCAAATAGAGATTATAGTTATAATGAACTTATAAAATCTCAATCATCATTTTGCAAATCTGAACATATGAATGCCGAAGATCCTTTATTTTTACTTTATACAAGTGGAAGCACAGGTAAACCAAAAGGTGTTCAACACAGCAGTGCTGGATATATTTTATGGGCTCAACTTACTATGGAATGGGTATTTGATATCAAAGATAATGATACTTTTTGGTGCACCGCTGATGTTGGTTGGATCACTGGTCATACATATATAGTATATGGTCCATTAGCAGCAGGAGCAACTACAGTTATGTTTGAAGGTGTGCCAACTTTTCCTGATGCTGGAAGATGTTGGAAGATGGTAGAAGAGTATAGAATAAATCAATTTTACACAGCTCCAACAGCTATAAGATTGCTACATAAAATGGGAGCAAATGAACCTAAAAAATATGATTTAAGCTCTTTACGAATATTAGGAACTGTGGGAGAACCTATAGATCCACCTGCTTGGAAATGGTATTATGAAGTTGTTGGAAATTCAAATTGTTCTATAGTTGATACCTATTGGCAAACTGAAACTGGTGGGCATATGATATCTCCACTTCCAGCAGCAACTCCTATAAAACCAGCTTGTGCTACATTTGCACTACCAGGTATTGAAGCTAAGGTTATTGAAACAGATGGAACATTAACACCTACAGGAGAAAAAGGTTTTATGTGTATAACAAAACCGTGGCCTAGTATGATAAGAACTATTTGGAATGACCCTGAAAGATTTAAAAAATCTTATTTTGGGGATTGCAAAGTGAACGGCAAACCTGTTTATTTTACAGGTGATGGTGCTATGGTAGATGAAGATGGATATATCACAATCACAGGTCGAACTGATGATGTTATAAATGTATCAGGTCATAGAATGGGAACTGCTGAAGTTGAAGCTGCTATTAAAAAACATGATAATGTAGCAGCAGTTGCAGTTGTAGGCAAACCTCACGATATAAAAGGGGAAGGTATTTTTGCTTATGTTGTATTAAAAAGTGATGATGGCATAGCAGATGAATTAGAGATAATCAAAGAGATAAATACAATGATCAAAACAGAAATAGGAGCTATTGCCCTTTGTGATGATGTAGCATTTGTGCCAGATCTTCCAAAAACAAGAAGTGGTAAAATTATGAGAAGGATTTTAAGAAGTATCGCTAAAAATGAACCTATTACACAAGATATATCTACACTAGAAGATCCAACAATAGTGGCAAAAATAGAAGCAATTATAAATAGCTAGGTTATCCCTAGCTATAAATTATAGTTTTTTAAGTTACAATATAATATAATTGTATCACAACAACTACAAAAGAGTAAGTCAATCAACTCAAACATAACTTACTGTTAAAAAATCAATAAGGCATAAATTTACAATATGGAAGATAAACAACCAAAACAACAATCAGAAAAAAAACAGACAGAGAAAAAAACAAACGGCAAAACACAAAATAAAAAAAATCAACACAAAAGAACACATATACCAGTAAAAGGTATGACTATTGAAGATTTAAGATTAAAAAGTCTTGATGAGCTTATAACTATTGGAAATGAGCTAAATGTAGAAAATCCACAGGAGTTCCCACGACAAGATCTAATATTTGCTATACTTGAAGCACAAACAAGTGCTGGTGGATATGTTTTATTTACAGGGATACTTGATATTAAAGATGGTGGATTTGGATTTTTAAGAGCTTTAGATGGTAATTTTTCAGATACATCAAGTGATAGTTATGTAAGTGCTACACAAATTAAAAGATTTGCTTTAAGAAGCGGAGATATTGTAAGTGGGCAAGTAAGACCACCAGCAAAAGATAATGAAAAGTATTATGCTTTATTGAAAATAGAAGCTATCAATTATCTGCCAGTAGAACAATCAAAAAATAGACCATTGTTTGATAACTTAACACCTTTATATACAACACAAAGATTTACTTTTGAATATGATCAAACAAAAATGACAGGTAGAATACTAGATATGTTTGCACCTATGGGTAAAGGTCAAAGAGGTTTAATCGTAGCACAACCAAAAACTGGTAAAACAGAACTTCTAAAAGAGTTAGCTCATGGTTTAGAAAAAAATCATCCTGATGTTAATCTTATGGTATTACTAATTGATGAAAGACCAGAAGAGGTAACAGATATGCAAAGAAGTGTTAAAGGTGAAGTTTATAGCTCAACTTTTGATCTTCCAGCTGCAAATCATGTAAAAGTTGCTGAGATGGTTATAAATAAAGCAAAAAGAATGGCAGAGATGGGCAAAGATGTAGTTATATTGCTAGATTCTATCACTAGATTAGCAAGAGCTTATAATACTGTAACACCATCTTCAGGTAAAGTTTTAAGTGGGGGAGTAGATGCAAATGCACTACACAAACCAAAAAGATTTTTTGGAGCTGCTAGAAATATTGAAGAGGGTGGAAGCTTAACTATTATCGCAACTGCATTAGTTGATACTGGTTCAAAGATGGATGAAGTGATATTTGAGGAGTTTAAAGGGACAGGAAACTCAGAAGTGGTGCTTACAAGAAAAGCAGCAGATAGAAGAGTATATCCAGCAGTAGATGTAGTAAAATCAGGAACAAGAAAAGAGGAATTGCTTTTACATCCTGAAGAGTTACAAAAAATTTGGATATTAAGAAATGCTATGGCAGATATGGATGAAGTGGAAGCACTAAAATTTATATACTCAAAAATGGCAAAAACAAAAACAAATGTAGAGTTTTTAATCTCTATGAATGCTTAAAGGTAAAATATGAAAAGATTATCTATACGATCACCATTTGATATGCATCTTCATTTAAGAGATGAAGATATGCTCAAACTTGTAGCACCATTATCTTCTAAAACATTTAGTGCAGCTATTATTATGCCAAATCTTGTGCCACCAGTGGATACAAAAGAAGCTGTTATATCTTATAAAAATAGAATCAAAGATGCTATAAAAGATGATGATTTTGAACCTATGATGACTCTGTTTTTCAAGCCATATTCAAAAGAGTTTTTAGAATCTGTTAAAGATGATATTAAAGCTATCAAACTATATCCTGCTGGGATCACAACAAATAGCGAGGGTGGAGTAAGTAGTATAGATGTAAATGAGTTAGCCCCTACTTTAAATGCTATGGCCGATCTTGGTTTACCGTTGTGTGTGCATGGTGAAACAAATGGTTTTGTTATGGATAGAGAAAAAGAGTTTTTAAGTGTTTATGAAACATTGGCAAAAGCTTTTCCAAAACTAAAAATCATTATGGAACATATCACAACAAAAGATGCGACAAAGCTTTTAGATAGATATGATAATCTATATGCAACTATTACTGTTCAACATCTTTTAATAACTTTGGATGATGTAGCAGGTGGTATGTTAAAACCACATCTATTTTGTAAGCCTATTGCAAAAAGATACGAGGATAGAGAAGCATTGGTAACTCTAGCAACTTCGGCTCACCCTAAAGTGATGTTTGGTAGTGATTCTGCACCACATCCAAAAGATGCAAAAGAGAATTGTGGTTGTGCGGCTGGTGTATTTACATCTCCTATTGCTATTCAAGTTTTAGCTGAATTATTTGAAAAACATAATAAATTAGAAAATTTAGAGAAATTTATAAGTATCAATGCAACAAATATCTATAATTTAAAAAGAACAAACAAAACTATAAATCTAATCAAAAAAGATTTTGTAGTGCCTCAAGATTATAGATTTGAAAATGAGATAGTTGTGCCTATGTATTCAAACGAAACACTATCTTGGAGTATAGATAGTATCATCCAAGGATAATTTATGGCAAATTACGCAATGGCATTTGATTATAAACTTTGTATAAATTGTCATGCTTGTGAAGTAGCTTGTAAAGAGGAAAATGGAATAGATTTAGGAGCTAAAGAGCATCGCCTTTGGATAGTTGAAGATGAGATTGAGGGGGATTATTTTGATCTTGATTTTTCAAAATCACAATTTATACAAATGCAATGTCAAGAGTGTCAAGATCCATTATGTCTAAAAGCATGCCCAAACAATGCTATTTATATAGATAATAATGGCATAGTTCGTATCCATAAAAATCTATGTGATCTTAGTTTGTATTGTATGAAAGCTTGTCCTTATGAAGCAAGATATATAAATCATAAAGAGAAATTTACAGATAAGTGTATCTTTTGTGCTGATACTAGATTAGCTCGTGGAGAAACAACTACTGCTTGTCAAATAACCTGCCCTAGTAAACTTAGATATTTTGGTGATCTTGATGATGAGAACAGTCAAATAAGTCAGATTTTAAAACAAAGAAAACATTTTACTTTAAAACCTGAGTTTGAAACAAAACCTAAACTTTTTTATTTGGAATAGTGATGCGACCAATAGAGATATCAAGAAGAAAATTTTTACAAAACAGTGCTTATCTTACGATTTTTGCATCATCTGCTTTAGCTAATACTACACAAATACCAGCAACTACTACAAAAACATCAAACAAAAAGGATACACAAAATATTTCATACCTTTGCAATATGTGTAGAAACAAATGTGCAGGATTTGCAAGAGTTGAAGATGGGGTAGTAACAAAGCTAAATCCAAATAAGTATTTTCCAAAAAGCAGAAATATGTTATGCCTAAAAGGCAATGCAGGAATAGATGCACTATACGATAAAGATAGATTGAAGTATCCACTTATTCGCATAGGTAACCGAGGAGATGGGAAATACAAAAGAGTAACTTGGGATGAAGCTTTTGAATATATAAAAAATAAACTTGTTAAAATCTTAGATGAGCAAAAAGACAATCGCTCAACAATAGCATATTGTAATGGTGAGGGATTTAATAAAGATGAATATATCAAGTTCTTTGGCGGTAAATTGGGAAGTAGTAATTTTTTTGATGAGGGAAGTATTTGTCTAAATACAAAGCTTGGTGCCACACTACTAACCATTTCAGATGTAGGAGAGATGGATACAAATGGAAGTGATTATCTAATAATAAGTGGTGCAAATCGATATGAAAGTTTAATCACACCAGATAGTATAGATATGCTTCATAATAAAGATCAAAAACTAATAGTGCTTGATCCACGAGTTACAATCACAGCAATCAAAGCAGACAAATATTTACCTATTAATGTAGGAACTGATCTTGCTTTTTGTCTTAGTATGATATATATTGCTATTAAAGAAAATCTATACAATAAACAATATGTAAAAAAATATTTTCAAGATTTTGATAAACTAAAAAAACATATTTTAGAACAAAAATATACATCTGCTTGGGCTGAGTCAAAGACAAATATACCAGCTAATCAGATTGAACAAATCACAAGAGAGTTTTTTGGTGCTAAAAATCCACTTTATTATCTAGGAAGAAGAAGTGTATGGAGCAAAAATGATTTTCAACTAAGAAGAGCTATGGTGCTTATAAATGCACTTGCAGGAAGTATAAACAAAAAAGGTGGAATAATTTTTGGAAAACCAATCAAAATAGAATATGAACAAATCAATGAGCCGTTTTACAACAATACAAAAGATAGATTTGATCTTGATGGGATAGTTTATGGATCAAACAAAGGTGGAAGTTGGTTGAATTTCAGAGAAAAAATTATAAACAAAACTGCTCCATATCCAATAAAAGCTATGTTTATTAGAAAACATAATATTATGCAAAATATGCCAAATATTGCCAAAACAAAAAAGATGCTTCATATGATGGACTTAATTGTAGTGCTTGATACTATGCCTTGCGATACAACACTTATGGCAGATGTGATTTTGCCAGAATGCACTTATCTTGAAAGGGAAGATATGGTTGTAAGTTTTAACAAACTTGAGCCATCACTTGCACTAAGAAATCAAGTGATAAAGCCTCTGTATGAAAGTAGAAGTTTGCAAGATATTTTAAAAGGATTGGGCGATAAATTATCACTTGATCTTTTTAATATAAGTAGAAAATATGATGATGAACTACAAGAAAATATTAAAGAAAATGGAATTATAAAAGCTTTTGAAGATGGTGGATATAATCTTAGCGAACTATATAAATACAATACAACTATAAGAAATAAACTTCTTATTACAAAACAATTTGGCGAAGATGTATATAAAACTCTTAAAGAAAAAGGGGTATGGTATCCATATATGAAAGAGCAAAAAGAGTTATACAATAACTATTATCAATACTATCCAGAAAATAAAAGATATTACACTGTAGATAAAAAATATAAAGTAAAATGTTATTTAAAAAAATTAGCCAATTATGGATTTGATCCTATGCCAACTTGGAGAGATGAGTATGATTTCAAAGTAAAAGATGGGTATTTTAGACTCATTACTGGAAGATATATCACATCTACTCAAACAGCATCAACTAATAATGTTATACTACGAAGTATCCAAGAGCAAAATCACCTTTGGATAAATAATCAAGTTGCTAAAAAATTAGATATAAAATTAGGTGATATAGTAAAGGTATCAAGTAGTATATCATCTATAAAAATCAAAGCATACCCTACAAATAAAATTGCTCCAAATGTTGTCTGGTTTGCTCATGGATTTGGAAGTAATAGTGAATTGTTAGAAAATAGCTTTGGTAAAGGTGCAAGTGATAATCAAATCATAGAAGATAGTTTTGAAAAAATCTATGGATGTGCTACTATGCACCATACAGATGTCAAGATAGAAAAAGTGTAACAAAATTACACATTATATATATAAAAAAAGTATAATTTTGAGTTTAATATATTATAAATATAATTTATATTATAATTTTGGTAAATTATTTAATAAATAAGGAGCAATAATGGAAAGATTATTAAAATTAGTTTTAGCAGGTGCAATTGCATTTGCAGTAACTACAACAGTTGCATCAGCAGATGCTGGTAAGGGTCAAAAGCTTTATTCTAAAAAGCTATTAAAAGCTTGTGGAATTAATGGTGCTAAAATGGCAGCAAAACATACTCAAGATCAATGGGAAGATATTGGTGTTGATGGATTAAAAGCTGAAATTAAAAAAGATTGTCCAAAAGTAAAAGATAAAGCATTAAAATCTAAATACTTAAAACACTATTATGATTTCTTCTACAACTTTGCAAGTGATTCAGGAAATGTTCCATCTTGTTAATAAGATAAAACAACAGAACAAAAGCTAAGATATCTTATCTTAGCTTTTTTTTATAAAAATAAAAAGGATTAAAATGAAAAAAAATTTAATAATATTATCAGCAGTTGCTGCACTTAGTATAAATGCTTTTGCTTCTACAGATATGGAAACACAAATTAAAGATTTAAAAGCACAAATCAAAAAACTTGAAAAACAAGTGAAAAAAAATAAAAAGAAAATTAAAAGAGTTAATAAAAAAGCTACTATAGCAAAAGGTTATGCATTTGGTGATAATATCAAATGGGGAGTTGATTTTAGAAGCACAGCAGATCGTCTTAGTTATAAACTTGCAGATAATACAAAAAGTAACAATAATGCACTTTTAGCTAATAGACTTTTGCTTAATATGAAATATCAAGGTGATAAAAATGTAGCCTTTTATGGAACATTAGCTTACAATAAACTATATGGTGCTACAACAGGAAATTCAAATGGTTATGAATCTTTTGACTGGGTTACAAATGAAACTCCATCTACAGATGATAACTTAAAAGTAAAAGAAGCATATTGGTTATATGCAAATGATACTTTTATGGGTAAAGATATATCTTGGACTGCAAGTGTAGGAAGAAGACCATCTACAGGTGGTTTGGGTATAAACTATAGAGAGGGTAATAAAAGAAAATCTGCTATTGCTTCAACTGTAAATGTTGAATTTGATGGTGTAAGTTTAAGATGGAATTTAGGTAATGTTACACCACTTACTGGTTCTTGGTTTAAAATTTGTGCAGGTAGAGGTATAACAAATGCTACACAAAGATTTAATGATAATAGTGGAGCAGATTATTCAAAAAATAGTGGTTTTACTGCAGATTCAAATATGATAGGTTTCATATTTGTTCCTTATGATGATGGACAATATTCTATCAATACAAATTGGGCAACTGCAAACCATTTAATTGGTTATACTCAAAGTGATCTTACTGATGGAAATAATAGTAATAATAAATTTGCAGATGTTGGAAATATAATTTTAACAACTATTATGTTCAAAGCTGATGGTATAGGTGATGGTATTAGTGATACTCTTGATGATACTACATTTTTTGCAAGTTATAGCACAAGTAAAACAGATCCAACTACTACAGATGGTGGTATGTTAGGTGATAATGATAATAAATCAGGTCACTCTATTTGGCTAGGAGTTCAAATGCCTTGTCCTATTACTGAAGATGGAAGAGTTGGATTTGAATATAATCACGGTAGTAAATATTGGAGAAGTATGACTTATGCTGAAGATACTATGATAGGGTCTAAAATAGCAGCAAGAGGAACAGCACTAGAAGCTTATTGGTTAAAACCTCTTACTCCATCTTTGTCGTTATCTCTTAGATATACACATATTAGCTATGACTATACAGGAAGCAATGCATTCTTTGGAGCAGATGGAACTCCAACAGATATGGATACAATCAATAGCTCAAATGCAGCAATGTATGGAAATCCTGTAAAAACAGCTACGGATACTAGAATCGCTCTTAGATATCAATTCTAAAACTAAATAAAAGTAAGGCTAAAGCCTTGCTTTTGTAATCTTTTAAAAATAGGCTAAAATCTAAATAGCCTCTTCATCCTCTTCACTTGTTCTTATTCTTATAATTTTTTCAATAGGACTTACAAAGATTTTACCATCTCCAATTTTACCTGTTTTAGCAGAATTTATTATTAGTTGAACCACTTGATCTACATCATCTTCAGCTACAATAAGATCAATTTTGATTTTTGGTAGAAAATCTACTATATACTCAGCACCTCTATATAATTCACTATGACCTTGTTGTCTTCCGTAACCTTTAACATCACTTACAGTCATACCTGTAATACCTGCATCGCTTAAAGCATCTTTTACATCCTCTAGTTTAAAAGGTTTGATTATCGCTTCTACTCTTTTCATTTTTTCTCCTATTTTATGGGTGTGGTATTTTGATTTTAGAATTTAACAAATATCCAACTATTATCATTAGAAATAATACAATATTTTCATTTGGGATAAGTTCATATACCCATCCTAAATATATAAGCCATAATAAAATAGCTCCCATAGGAGTAGGCACTCCTGTAAAATATTTTGATACCTTTCCTGCATCATTGTCTATGTTGAATTGAACAAGTCTTCTAAGACCTGATATTACATAATGTATAAAAGCAAAAGCAACATAAGATGTATTTAAAAAATGTATCTCTTTGCCATCTATTACTCCAAAATATATAAACATCACAGGAACAATAACAAATGATAAAAAATCAGCAAAAGAATCTAATTGCACACCAAACTCTGTAGATAACTGATATTTTCTAGCTATTTTACCATCAAGTATATCAAAAGCACCAGCACACCAAGCATAGAGTGCTGCTCCAAAAAACTCTTGATGTGTTAAAAAATATATTGCTAATATACCACAAGTGATATTTAAAAATGTAACAATATTTGCTAAATTAAAATGGTGTTTTGGTGTAAATAAAAAACTCATGTGAACTCCTTGTCTAACTCTTCTAGTTTAAAAAATGTATTTGGATGAAAATTCTGAAATGCTGCTTTTAAAGATACAAATATTTGAGGATTTTCTTTCTCTAATTTTTCTAAAAGCTCTTTTGTTTTTGCTCTAGCATAAGGCATCTTTATATCTACTCTCATAGCAGGACACGATTCATCACCTACAACATCTACACAATTTTCTTGTGCAAAAGCTCTTAATTGTCTCTCCCTACAAAAAATCAATGGTCTAATAACCATAAGTCCATTGTTTGCTTTATAAATTGGTGGCATACTTCTTAAGCTACCATTATAAAACATATTCATAAAAAAACTCTCCATAGCATCGTCAAGATGATGTCCTAATGCTAATTTATTAAATCCATTTTCCAAAGCATAAGTATATAAATACCCTCTTCTCATTCTGCTAATAAAACTACAAAAACTACTATTTTTTCTAATCTTTTCTTTGCTAATGTCAAATATTTCTGTGTTGATAACTTTATGATCGATATTATGCTTTTTGCAATGCTCTTGCAAAAAACTTACATCTTCCCCCATACCATAAGTAATAGTTATTGCTTGAAATGTAAAATTAAAAGGGGTATGCTTTTGCATCCTTTTTAGTGTGTGAATTAATGTTAATGAATCTTTTCCACCACTAAAACCTACTAAAACTTTATCATTTTCTTTAATAAGATTATATTTTGCATTTGTAATACCTACAGTTTTAGATATTTTTTTACTAAGTTTTAACATATTAGTTATTAAACCTCGCAACTTTGTTTTAATGCTTCATCTTCATCTTTTATAGCACCTATTCCAGCACCATTATAGCCTAGCTCTTTTAATCTTTCAACCAATGGTGGATGTGAAAAATGAAAAAAGATATACAAAGGGTGAGATAGTGGAAATGATTTATTTTCATTTGCCAATTTTAAAAGTGCATTAACTAGATCATCTTTTGTAGCTAGATTGCTTCCAAACTCATCAGCTGCATATTCATTGTGTCTGCTTAGTGCTGATATTAGTGGCATAAGAAAAAATGACAATATTGGACTAAACATCAAAAAAACCAATATTATAGAATAAGGCTCTTTATTTAGATGAAGTTGTAAAAATAGTTCATCAGGAAGATTACCAAATATAGCAAAAAATACAAACATAACAAAACCCATAGTAGCTATATTTTTAATAATATCCCCATTTTTGAAATGTCCTAGTTCATGTCCTAAAACAGCTAAGAGTTCGTTGTGAGTTAGTTTTTCAATAAGTGTATCAAATAGGACAACCCTTTTAGTTTTACCTAATCCTCCAAAATAAGCATTTAGTCTATTGTCTCTTTTACTAGCATCTACACTAAATACTCCACTACTTTTAAACCCTACACTATCAAGAAGTTTTTTGATTTTTTCCTCTAAAACTTTATCTTCTAATGGGCTAAATTTATCATACATTTTATCTCTAACAATAGGATATACCATATTTATTATAATAATAATGGCAAATATAAATATAAATCCCCATATCCACCAAGTTGGAAAGTTTTCAATAATAAAACTTAATCCAGCTATTACAGCACTACCAAATAGTAAAAATAGTATCCCTGTTTTTATAGTATCTTTGATATATAGTGCTGGTGTCATATTTGAAAATTTGAACTCTTTATCTAGTTTAAAAGTTGTATATAGTTCAAATGGTAAGCCCAAGATCCAATTTATGATGATAAAACTATCTATAAAAATTACCGCTTTTTGCCAACCATGATATGAGATTGTTAAATCATCTAAAATACCTAGCCCAAATCCTATCCAAAGAAAAAATATCACAAAATCATATATAGTTGATAATAAACTTACTTTTTGTGATTTAGTAGCATAGTTACCGGCTATAATATATTTTGATGGTGTTAAAATAACAGCTGTTTGTTTTTTTGCTTTTTGAATATAATCTATTTGCATAAATGTTGTGTAAAAATTAACTAAAAAATATACACAATATGCACCAATAAAAATCTCTAACATATATATCTCCTAAATTGAACAATTATAATATCTGATTTTTGCTTAATAGTCATTTTATTGTTTTTTCACCCATTTTTTAAAAACTCTATTTAAGGTTAGATACTCATCTATTTTTTTATCATCCACTATAAAATCAACTAATATTTTGGCTAAGTATGGTGCTAAGACAAACCCTCTTCCCCCTACTGCATTAAGATAAAATAATTTTTGATATTTGCTAAATCTATTGCTATTAACATTTGTTCCATTGACAAGATAAGGAAACTCTTTTAAAGTTTTATCACTATTGATAATCTCACCTACAAGAGGAAGAAAATCGGAACTACTAGCTCTTGCTCCTGCTAATTGATCGATAACTTTTATATCTTTTAAAGTGATAATATTATTTGCTCTTTTAAGTAGTGTTTGTGTATCATCATTACTAATAGGTTTTTCATATACAAATCTATGATGTGTCGCTCCAATAGATACTATATTGGTATTTTCATCTTTTTTTATAGTTCTTGATACTGAACACTCTTTATGGTAGTTTTGTTTTATACAACTACTTGTTTGACATACTATTCGTTGCCCCCAAACTGCTCTTATATTAAAATATTTTTCATCTATAAGGGATAGACTAGCTCCTGTTGTAAGAATCAGATTTGATGCTTCAAATAGCTCATCTATTTGCCAATGGTTATCTTTAAAAGTTATATTTTTTACTTCATAATTTAGATATTTTTCTATATCTTGTGTAAAAGTTTTACAAATATTATAACTATCTACAACACTAGCAAAAGGGAAATAATAACCATCCTCTTTTTGTTGAAACTCAAAATCCATATATGGTATATAAGTTTTAAATTTTTCTTGATCCTCTTTATTTTTTGGAATTCTTATTGTTCCACATTGATCGATATAATTAGGAGTATGTTGTAGATAAAATTGCGTAGAGTATTTTAAAGCATTAGTAACAATATCTTTAAATCTATTTGGTTTACCAAGTAGTGGAGATAAAAATGCTCCTGCTGCTCCACTAGCACCTTTACCTACATCTTCAAGTTTTTCTATAATCAAAATAGAACTATTTGGCAATCTTTGTTTTAAACTAAAAGCTACACTTGATCCGCTAATTCCAGCTCCAATTATAATATAATCATATTTTTTCATTTGTTAATCCATATATAAAACTAAATAGCTCTGCAACTGCTTGATACAACTCTTCAGGGATATTTTGATTTAGTTCGATTTGACTTAACATTTGCACTAAATCTTCATCTTGTTTGATAGGGATATCGTTTTGTTGAGCTATTTTAATAATCTGTCTAGCGATACTACCCTGCCCTTTTGCAGTTGTTTTTGGTGCTAAATCTTTTGTTTTATCATATTTTAGTGCTACAGCTTTTTTAGATGTTGTCATTATGCCAAAACCTCTAAAGATAGATTTAGTTTTTCATTTGCTTGATAAGCTTTTTGTTCATAACTTGGTTGTTTATTTAAACTAGATATATTTATGCCAGATAGGTTTAGATTAAGTGAATTTAGTTGTTTTCTTAGTTGTTGGATATTGTTTTGTATTTTTGTTTTAAGTTCATCTTGTTCTATATTTAAGTTGATGGTTAAATTTTTATCTTTATCTAATATTAGCATACTATTAAATTCTCCATAATCTTTTAGGAGCAAAGATATATGACATGAATTTGTTTTAGTATCATTTACAAACTCTATCTCACCATCTTCCATATTGTCCCAACGAAATGGTAAAGGGTGGTAGTTGGAGTTATTTGAAAAAGATAAAAGTTGATAGTATCCTATTTGATCTAGTGTTTTATCTATAGTTTTATTGTCTATATGATCTGATATTTTATGAAGTATCCCTTTTATATCTTGTGTAATATCTTTATCATTGTTTAGTAATTTTGACTCTAAGAATATGCCATTATTTTTTAGATTTGTTTTTAGTTGTGTAGTATCTATATTTTTAATATCTACTTTGAATTGTTTTAAAATATTTAACTCTTTGGTAAATTTTTGTTGAGTTTTTGGATCTTGTTCTATTTGTGTGATGATTTTTTCAATATTGTTATTAAGTGGCTTAAAATCAAAAAGGTGTTTGCTATTTTGTAAAAGTTTTGTAATTTGCTGTTTATTTTTGATACCTACATTTAGATCTTTTAAAAGATCATCAAAAATATTTCTTATAGATTTGTCTTGTAATAAAGTTTTTATATCAATTTTATTATCAACACTTAAAGATTCTATCTTATGTTTTGCTGATATATCTAGTTTTGGTGATAGAAGATTTAGTAGTGTTGCTGTATTGATATTCATAGGTTTATTTATATAAAATATTGTTGTAGTTGATCTTTAGAATCAAATTTTTGCCCTTGAAGTTGATAATCGGTAAAATCTACTGTATAAAGCTTATCTTTTTGAGTTCTAGCATAAGTAATAATAATATTTGTTGCTAGTTGTTTATCTGAAATAGTTGCTGTTTTATCAAATAAACAAAACGGTCCACTTGCATCTAAAACTCTTGCTCTTAGATATTTGTCGCTTGTGGTATTTTTTAGTTTTTCATTATCATCTTTATCTCTTCCAATAATAAGTTTAGCACCATCTGGCAATCTTAAATGTCGTCCTGCTTTTAGTGTATCTATATCGTTTTTGTCCATAGTTGTATATTTTGTAAAATCTCTTAGTCTATCGCTAAATTTCTCTTCTGTTAGCAAACAACCACCAGCAGGTGGTTCAAAATCTTTTAACCCTATCTCTTTTGCAAGTTGTAGTTGTCTTGATCTGCTTCTACCACTTATATCTAATAGTTTCTCTCTATTGATCCACCCTTCTCTTTCTGGTTTGGTTGGTGCTAAAAGTTTAGCACAAAGAGGTCGCACTATAAGATCATCATGCTCACTTAGTTTTTGCACTTGTATCATAGCATCTTTTCTTTGACTCATAGGTCTTTGCCCTACAACCTCTCCACTTATCATAAATGCCGCATCATATTTTTTAAGAAGATCTGCTGTATATCTAAACATAAATCCATGACAATCAATACATGGATTAAAATTCTTACCATATCCATATTTTGGATCAAAAAGTACTTCATCTAAATATTCATCTCTTAGATCTAAAATCTCAAGTTTGGCACCTATTTGTTCACACATAAATTTCATATGTTCATCTCTGCTTGTTGTTGCACCAAATCCTGTATTTACATTTATGGCAATCACTTCTATACCTTGATCAATAATAAGCTTCATCGCTAAAACTGAATCTAATCCTCCGCTAAATAATGCTAATGCTTTCATATTCTTCCTTATTTTATAAGCTCTTTTGGATTTATAAATTTACCATTTTTAGTAGCTTGAAACATAAGAGTATCACTTACCCTACCCACTACAAAACCTTTTTTTATCCATTTGCCTACCCTTAAAGTTGGTGCAATTCTATCCAAATTTGAATAGATTGTGCTTAAATTGTTTGAGTGTTGCACAATAACGACATTTGATAAGATTCCTTGGTTTTGTTTTACATATACAATTTTTCCTGATAAAATATTATAAACTTTGCTATTTGGTCGCTTAGGCTTCATAGTTAAAGCTTCATTAAATAGCTCTATTTTATATACAGGATCATAGTATTTACCAAATTCTTTTACTATTGTATATGATTTTAAAGGAGCTATTGTTTTTCTACCTTTATATTTGGCTATTTTGATACCTCTAGTAGATGAGCCTATATTTTTTACTTTGATATTGATAGCTTTGTCTAATATTTTACGATCTTTTGAGATTTTGATCTCTTTATTTTGTAATGGTCTTGATCGTTTTTTCTTTTTAGCTTTTTGTTTAGCTTTTATTTTAAGTTGCTCTTTTAGTTTTGCTAGTCTTGATTTTCTTTGTTGCTCTTTTTGTTTTTGCTCTTTTGCTCTTTTCTCTTTTTTTATTGTTTGGATTTTAAGAATATGTAAATTACTAAGTATATCTTGAATATGGTTTTGTTGATCGATAATCTTTTGTAGTTGCTTTTGATATTTTTTATGTTGTTGTGATAAAAGTTTGATAGTTTTTGCTTTGGTTTTTTTTAGTTGTTTAAGTTTTATTTTTTTACCCTCTTGCTCTTTAATATATTGAGCTAGTTGTATCATTTTGTTTTCATTGTTTCTTGTTGTTGTAATTAACTCTAAATAGTTTAGATTTAGTTGTAGGATATTGTCTTTTGATTGCTCAAGTAGTAGTGTATAAACCTCTTTATCTATAACCTCTTGTTGATCTGATTTTTTAGCTAAAGGGATTGCTAAAGATGCACTATACTTATCTATAACTTCATCTACAATATTTTCTTGTATAGATTTTGTTTGTTGTTTTATCTTTATAGTGTTTTTTTTCAGCTCTATTACATCAGATTTGACTTTTTGTAATTTTAATTTATTCAAAAAAATAGTATTGATTAAAGTTTCCTCTTCATGCTCTAATTTTTCATATTCTTCTTCATTTTTAGCTATAGAATCAGCAAGAAGTTTTATTTTTGTTGCAGTATGTTTTTTTATAACAGAGGTATTTTTTAAACTCTTTTTATTATTTTTTATTTTTTTATCTATTGTTTTTGTCGATCCATAAAATGTGGTTATTAATAAAATAGATAAAAGTATTACTCTAAACACAAACTACCTCATTGCTATTTTTTAGTTTGATATTTTATCAAAACACCAACTATAGATAGTGTCGATACTATCAAAGATAATCCAGCTATAAAAATATAGTTTATCACTACTATTTTATGTTGCGAAAAGATAGATAAAAACTCTTCAGAAAAAAACATAGTGATATTTTTTTGAATAAAAAATAAAGTAGCAATAGTTAAAATAATAGATAACAATGCACTAATAAACGATACTTGAATAATAGGTTTAGCACTATAAGTTAGACTTCCTCCATGGTATCTTACTATCTCTATTCGCTCTTTATGTTCATAAAACCAAATTGAGATCTGTTTTGATAAAAATAAAATCACAAAGATTAAAAATAAACCAAATACTATTTTCACTAACTGTTGTGAAAAGTTAAGCAATGCATAGATTTTATTGTGATTGGAAGCAAAAGTTTCCACTCTTTTGATAGTTTTAAACTCTTTTAGTTGCTTTTGTATTAGATTTAACTCCGAATAACTTGGGTATTGAGTTAGATATATTTTATAAAAAAATGGTAGTTTTTGTTGTAAAAGTTTAAAAGAAGTTTTTGATAATTGTTTTTTTATATTTGTTAAAATATCATCTCTACTGATACCTTTTATATCTTTTACTTCTATATTTGCTAATTTGGTAATATCATCCTTATTTAAAGGCACTCTTGATACAACAAGTATAGAGTAATCGTTGATAATCTCTTGTTTGTAGTTATTGACAAGATTATTGACACTAAGATATGCCGATAAACTCATAAGCAATAAAAATAGTGGCAAAGTAAAAGCGAAAATACTTTTAAGATACTTCATATATCACTCCGTCATTAATAGATAGTTGCCTATAATAAAGTCCAAAATTTGAAGGTATTTTGTGAGTTACTACTACAACTGTTATACCTAATTGTTCATTGGCACCTCTTAGAAGATTCCATATTACATTTGCTGAGTAATCATCAAGATTTCCTGTAGGCTCATCAGCTAGTATAATTCTTGGATTGTGTGCTAAAGCTCTAGCAACTGCAACTCTTTGTTGCTCACCTCCACTTAGTTGTGGTGGATAATATCCCAATCTATTTTTTAGCTTTACATGATTTAGAAGTTTATGCACTTGTTGCATAGATTGTTCATATTTGTAACCATTGATTTTAAGTGGCAACATAATATTCTCTTCGATTGTATAGTTTTGAATAAGCTTATAATCTTGAAAAACAATCCCTATATTTTTTCTTAGATTTTGTAAGTTTTTATTGTTTATGTTTTTTAAATCTGTTTTATTTACCAATAATGCTCCGGCATTTAGTGGTATTTGCCCATATAGAGATTTAAGAAGTGTAGATTTACCACTTCCGCTTGAACCAGATATAAATATAAACTCGCCATTTTTTATATTAAAATTACCATTTTCTATAATATTGTGTTTACTATCATAAGATAGATATAAATTTTTAGCTAATATCAAAAATCACCTCTTTGATCAGATTGTGTGCTTTGTAGTTTGCACTTGTTGGTAATGGCAAACCTTGATAATATGATAGTTTGCCATCTTGGACTAAAATATATTTTGTTACAGGTTTATTAAAACTACCAAAAGTTAGTTTAATCAATCCATTTGATTTATCTGTAATATATCTATATTCAAAATGTATAAAAAAATCTTTTTTAACCATAGGTTTGTTTGGTAAAGTTAGATTTTCCAATGAAATTATATTGTTTTCAAAATTAAAATCGTATTGATTTTTAATTTTGGCATCTTTGGTAGTTGAAGTAAATATCACATCCCATATATCTTTGCCTTGCTTTTTCCATCTTGTTTCATATTTGCTTGTGATATCAATATCTTGATTTTTGATAATTTTAGTTGGGGTATTGGCAAAATGTTTTATCAACTCTTGTGTATATTCAAAATATTTTATGCTATCTGTTCTTAGTTCTAAAGTTCCATTTGGTTTTAAAACTCTAAGTGATTCGTTGATAAATTCATCACTTAGAACTCGTCTGTGCGGTTTTTTATCCCAAGGCACAGGGAAATGAACAAATATTCTTTGCACACTATTTGAATCTAAAAACTCCAAAAACAATCTAGCATCATAATTGACAGCGATAATATTTGTAATATTTTGCAATTTGACTTGTTTTAGCATCTGTTCAATAGAAGGTGTATGTATCTCAAGTCCAATAATAAGTTTATCTGGATTTTGCAAAGCTTGATATATTAGATGTCGCCCACTTCCAAATCCCACTTCTATATATATATCTTTTGTGGTGCTAAAACTATGGACAAAATACTCTATATCTTTTAGATACTCTTTTTTAGGCTCTAGTTTTTTTGTTTTAGGTTGTGTATTTGAAAACAAAATATTAGCACCACATAAATTAGCATAACTATTTAAAGCTTTTTGTGCCAAACTTACAGGCGATACTCTAGTAGATGTATCTATTTTGAGTAGTTTATTATTATCTTTATTTTTTAAAGTTAATAAAAACTCTTTATTATCTGTTTTGACAGCAATTTTAGATTCTAATGGATGATGTGCTACAAAATCAAACTCTACACCATCATAAATAGTTGGTGTAGATATCTGTTTATGATCACTTAGTAGTAGATGGGGCATTTTCTTTTGGATCTACTTGTGGTATGATTAATGTTGCTTCTTTTGTTTTTTGAGATACTAAACCAAACTCATCAACAGCTTCAATAGAGTATTCGTAAGTTATACCTCTTATAATATCTCTATCCTCAAATCTAAGCTCTTTGGTATTTTTGATTTTAGAAGTTGCTCTATCAAAAAAACTTTTTCTTACTGTTTTGTATATATTGTATGATACAGCTCTACTATCTCCTGGTTGCCAATTTAAGATAGCTTTTCTATCTTGGATTTGTGCTAATGTGATGACAGGTTTAGCTGGTTTTTCAAGTGTTTTTCCAATAATAGATAGTGTATTTTTAGGACTTTCTAAATTATCTTTATCAACAGTAGTTATTTTGTAATATTCTGTTTTACCATCTTGATTTATCACATCATCAAAAGTATTATCATCTTTTTTTGCTTTTGAGATAAGCTCATAATATCCATGTTCGCTACTACTTCTGTATATTTTGAAATATTGTAGATCATCCATTTTAACTCTTAATTTCCAAGTTACTCTTATTTTTCTTGGAAGATTTGATGTTGCATCAATCTCTAAAGATGGATTTGGTAAAGCTTTTGTTGTTGCAGTAACTACAACGCTTGGTAATGTTTTGATATTGTCGTAAGTTTCAGCTATTACTCTATAAGAATAAGTTGCTCCATTTGGTAAGTTCCTATTGATATATTCTACATTTAGTCTATGTTTGATAGTTGTAATATCTCTCCATTTTGGATCTTTTAAAGTGCTTCTTTGGATAATATATCTATTGATTCTACTATTTGGATGTGGTCTCCATATGATTTTGATCTGTTTTGGAAGATCACTAATAGCCTCTACAAAAGATATAGGCTCAGGTAAAGGTAAAGTAGTAATAGGATTTGTTTGTGTTGGTCTTGATTCTTGGTTGTTGTAAGCTACTGTTGCAATAGCATAGATATATTGTGTATCTGGTTTAAGATCGGCATCTAAATAGTGCGAAGCATAGCTACCTTTGATAAAGGCTACTCTTTTAAAACTTGTAGCATCTTTTGATACTTCTGCTCTATATAGATAATAACCTTTGATTTTAGGAGATTTTACCCTTTGCCATTCAAAAGCTATACTGGTTATATCAGATATATATTTAAAACTATCTAACGAAACTTGCGGTAGATTTTCATCTATTTTTGGCTTGGCATTTTGATCGGGTAGATTGTTTACACTACAACCACTAAAGCTGATTAAACCTATCAATAATATAAGTTGGGCTAATTTTTTCATTTATAACTTCCGTATTAAAATTTTCTTTACATAAACTTATCATATCATCAGGCATATCTACTTTAAAACTCATATTTTTATGAGTAGTAGGATGTGTTAGATATAGATTATAAGCATGTAAATATACTCTGTCTATTTTATCTTTTTTACCCTTAAAACCATATAATATATCTCCTAAGATATGTCTATTTATAGATTCTAAATGAACTCTTATTTGATGAGTTCTACCTGTAAATAGTTTGGCAGCTATAAGTTCTATTTTTGTTGTCGGATTTTCTATAAGTTTTATAAATGTTGTTTTTGCCCATTTTCCATTGGTGATTACTGCTTGTTTGAGTCTATTGTTTGGGTTTCGCCCTATTGGTTTTTCTATTGTTGTATCATCTTTTAAAGCTAAATCTATCAAAGCTAAATAGTATCTTCCCATTGTTTTATCTTGTAGTTGTTGTGATAATATAGTATGAGCAGTATCTGTTTTGGCAACTACCATCAATCCACTTGTGCCTTTATCAAGTCTATGCACAATCCCATGCCTTTGCTCTCCACTTATAGTAGATAAAGAAATATTTTTAGATTTGAGCCAATCAACAAGTGTAGCTTCTTTGACACTTGGAGCATCATGCACAACTAAACCTGATGGTTTGTTGACAACAAGTATATCATCATCTTCATAAACAATCTGCACATCAAAATCTACTGTTTTTGCTTCTAAAGATGGTGGTGCCGGAAAATCTATATTGATTTGTTGATCGATATTTAGTTTATAACTTGTTTTAGTTATAGTTTTACCATTGACTTGAACAAACCCTTTTTTGATTAGTTGTTCTATTTGATTTCTACTTTGATTGAGTTGTGTTGTTAGAAATTTATCTATTCTTGTTTGTTGATCTACAATAATTGTTTTATTCATATTATGCTATTATCTCTTTATGTTTTTATTTGATAAAAGAATTATATCACATTTTGATTTTGAACTTATAATATTTATACTACCAATGATATATTTATCACATCATTTAATAGGTGAGATAAATCTAACCTTAGCAAATAAGCAGTTGGTTTACTTTAGTATTGCATCTGTTCTTTTTCTAGTTGTATTTTTATTTCCATTTAGAAAGTTTGCTAGAGCGATACCTATTTTGTATTGGTTGGGGATTGTTCTTTTAATAGGTGTTGAGTTTTTTGGAATATCTATTTTGGGTGCAAAAAGATGGCTTCAGTTACCATTTTTACATATGACAATTCAGCCTTCTGAGTTGATAAAACCAGCTTTTTTACTGATGTTGGCATATCTGATTCAACAAAAACCACCACCTGAAACAGGATATAAAATAAAAGATTTTTTATATTTTTCATTTTATATTGTATTGCCATTTATTTTAATAGCAAAAGAACCAGATTTAGGAACGGCATTAATATTGCTTCTTACAGGTTATGGAATACTTTTAATTGTTGGTATTGACAAAAAGATTATTATTACTATTGTGCTTGTTTTATCAGTTTCATCGCCTTTGATATATACATATTTAATCAAAGATTATCAAAAAAAACGGATCACTGATTTTATGAGTAAAAAACCAAGTTACCATGTGCAACAATCTATTATTGCTATAGGATCAGGTGGGTTATATGGTAAAGATGTGCAAGAGGCTACACAAACACATCTAAAATTTTTACCTATTGCTACAAGCGATTTTATATTTGCTTCATTTGTAGAGCGGTATGGATTTATAGGTTCACTTGTTTTGATATTGTTGTATCTAGCAACGATTATTCATCTTTTACTTTTGAATTATTATTTTAAAAATGATTATCTTATACGGGTATTTGCATCTGGGGTTGGGTTGCTTATATTTTTAAATATGAGTGTAAATATTTTGATGGTAATAGGTTTTGCTCCAGTAGTTGGGTTGCCATTGCCTATGTTTAGTTATGGTGGAAGTTCATTTTTGACATTTATAGTGATTATCGCTATTTTGGAAAATCTTTTGGCTTTTAGATTTTTAAACTCTTATGATTTTATAAAAAAAATGTAATTCTAAAGATTATTTTGATAAAATAGCACTATGGTAGTAGATAATAAAACATTAACTTTTCATATTAACAATTTCGCATACACTATAGATATAGGTCCAGACCTAAATGGAGAAGTTCAAGAGGAGATTACTAAGTTTTTAGACTTAGATAAAGAGATCTCCACAAAAGAGCTTCTTTTGGCATATCTTAGGCGAACTCATGAATTTATTGCCTTTAAAAAAGATGTTCAAACCCAAATACAAAGAGTAGATGAGTTTAATCAAACTAAAACATAATATGATCTTAAAAAAATCTTTTTCATTACTAGAGTTAATTTTTGTTATTATTGTTGTATCTATTCTTTCTAGTGTAGCAGTATCAAAATATAGCAATAGTATCCAAAAAGCAAATATTTTAAAACTACAAGCACAAGTAGCTTATATAAGGGAAAAAATAAATAGCAATATCATAGAGCAAAGACTCAAAGCAAATATACCAATACTTGATAGTTTGGATGATAATGATAAAGAACTATTTAATCTGATTATGAAACAACCTATAAAAGCGGTTTCAAACAAAGGTGGAAATTGGTCTAAAGATATGACAAATACCTATAAAGCTTGGATCAATAGTGATGAGTATGTAAAATTTGTTTATAATAGTGATGATTTTACTTTTGATTGTGATATAAAAGATAAATATTGTCAAGAGATGACACAATGAATTATTATAAAGTTGCCATCTTAAAATCTCCACTTGAGCCTTTGACATACCAAAGTGTTCAAGATATCAAAATAGGTCAAGAGGTATATGTCCAACTAGCTAGAAGAAAATCAGATCTTTTAGCAGTAGTAGTAGAAAAAGTTGATCAGCCATCTTTTAAGTGTTCAGATATTATCTCTGTAACAAATAGATATTATGATGATATGATGTTAGTAAGTGCAAAATTTATATCAGCATATTATATATGTAGTTTATCGGAAGCTTTGAGCATCTATACACCTTTTGATCAAACTTTGGATATAGAGGATAAGATAGATTATAATAGTGATAAAATTATGCTTTCTAATATCCAACAAAAACTATATAATTTTACTAAAAAAAATAGATTATCACTTTTGTTTAGTGCTACAGGTAGTGGTAAAACAGAGATATATATCAAATCTATGCTTGATACAGTATCTAAAAACAAACAAGTTGTGATGCTTATGCCAGAGATAGCATTAACTCCACAAATGCAAAAAAGATTAGAATTAGTTTTTGGAAATAGTGTTGCTATTTGGCATTCTAAAATAACAAAAAAAAGAAAAATTGAAATTTTACAGCAACTACAAAAAGGCAAGATAAATATTATAGCTGGAGCTAGATCGGCATTGTTTTTGCCATATAAAAATTTGGGATTGATTATTGTTGATGAGGAGCATGATGATTCTTATAAATCTGAACAAAAACCTAGGCTTAATGCAAAAGATCTATCTTTATATATTGGTCAAAGATTTGATATTCAAGTGATCTTAGGATCAGCAACTCCATCTTTAAATTCATATTATAAAGTGCCTTGTATTGTCAATACTCAAACATATTTTGATACAACCAAAAAGATATTGTTTGATCAACAAAATGTAGGTTTGGATGATATGGTAGTTGATAATATAAAAGAGGTCTTAGCTAAAAACGAACAAGTTATTGTATTCTTGCCAACTAGGGCGAATTTTAAATATCAAATATGTAGTGACTGTGGTAAATCTTTAGAATGCCCTTTTTGTTCAGTAAGTCTTAGTTTGCATAAGGATCAAAATTCACTTCGTTGCCACTATTGTAACTATACACAACATTTAGTAAGTAATTGTCCTAGTTGTGGTGGATTGATCAAAAATTATAGATTAGGAACAGCAGAGATAGCATCTCAACTAGAAAATATTTTTAACGATAAAATTGTAGCCAAATTTGATAGAGATAGTATCAAAACAAATGGACAGCTAAAAAAAATATTAAAAAAATTCAATGATAATAAAATTGATATTTTAGTAGGAACTCAGATGTTATCCAAAGGGCATGATTATCATAATGTTACTTTAGCGGTGATATTAGGAATAGATAGTGTTTTAAATATGACAAGTTATAGATCAAGAGAAAAAGCACTATCACTAGCTTTACAGATTTCAGGAAGAAGTGGAAGAAAAGGTCAAGGCAAAGTGATAATTCAGACTAAAAATAAAGATTTTTTTGAAAAATATATGCTAAAGCAAAGTTATCAAGATTTTTTAGATGATGAGTTAGAAAAAAGGGCAAATCTATATCCACCTGCTGTGAAATTGGCAAAAGTTGTATTTAGTCATAAAAATTATCAACTAGCATATAATGAGCTTAATCGTTATGTGCAAAAGTTTCAAAATCTTAATGACCCAGAATTAATAGGCTTCAAAGAGTGTGATATTTTTAAGATCGCCAATAGATATAGATATGAGTTATTGCTAAGATCTAAAAATAATAGATCACTTATTAATCTACTTCATACAATAGATACCCCTTTGGCATCTATTGATATGGATTGTTTGGTTTAGTTTAATTTAGGTAGAGATATTTTTAGCAGTTTTATTAATTTCTTGTTCAGCTTTGTGTTAAATTCTCCATTTATGACCTTCTCCATCAGTTGCTATTAAAAATTGATTATCTAATTCTAAAAAAGAATAATGATGTATTGCATCATCATTCCAACAAATATTATTATAATCTGGTTTTAAGAGTATTTTAATGAAATCTTCTTGATAATCTTTTTGTGATAAATTATTAATTTCTAATAAATTTATACTATTTCCATATCGCTGATAACAATTTTGTGCGATACGGTATATTTTATTATTATAAGTAAAAATATTTCCTGCAGGTCTTGATAATTTATCATTATCTTTATATATTGTTTTTATATACTGATATTCTCCATCAAATTTATCACTACAATATAAATATAATGTTTTATGAGTATTTTCTGATACAAAAAGATACCATGCATTATTATGGTAAAATATAGTTGGATCAGCCCAATATTTACCTTTTAATAATATTTTTTTTAATTTCCATTTTTTTGGAAAATCTGTTGCAATATATAACCTTATCTCTGAACTTGCACCAATTTCCGGTATCATATAATAATTATCGTCTATATAATATATATTTGGATATGATAAATGAAATTGTTGATCTTGTAAAATAATTCCACCATATTCCCAAGTTTTACCATAATTATTACTACTAGAATAACCAATAACCCCTCTTTTAACATCTTTTGATTTTATTTCAAAAAAACAATAAATAATATCTTTAGATTGTATTAAAAATGGATCAGCAACAAAAGAAGCTTTGCAATCCGTTATATCTTTGGTAGTAATTGTTGATAATATATTTGTAGGATCCGGATTTATTAAATCTGTAGTTATAAAAAATGATATTGACCATCTTTGTTTTTTTAATATATATCTTTTTAATAAGTTTTTAACGGTTGTAAACATAAAAATCCTTTTGTAAGATTATACATCAATATTTATCATATTTAAACCCTAATAAATCCATACCCAATTAGACAACAAGCCAAATTACTCTATAATTAGGT
>OFBA01000049.1_pt1 | contig 23186 bp, 25 predicted proteins | sample 1520391 | NCBI WGS metagenome assembly OFBA01 (sample SAMEA3696446, study PRJEB22514) | metagenome | biome: water; feature: marine; material: hydrothermal vent | place: Pacific Ocean | collected 2014-08-12 | depth 1521 m
AAACTTGATTAAGGGTTATTGGTGGATTTAACTATTACTTTTATAAATTAATTACGCTTTAAGCATAGATTAATAAAGAAAATATTATCATTTCTCTTGAATGATTATTCATTATAAATAAGATAAGGAGAAAATATGGATTACGGTGAATTGTTAAATAAGTTTAATTCACGATTAGATGAATTAGAAAAATTTCCTCAAAAAGATGATGCTAAATCTATAACAAATGTTATGGAAGAAAAAGGTGTTTCTAGAAGAGATTTTATGAAATGGGCGGGTATGATTACTGGTATGCTTATGTTACCAAGCAGTTTTATACCAACAGTTGCAAGAGCAGCAGAACTTGCAGATAGATTACCTATTATTTGGCTTCATATGGCTGAATGTACAGGTTGTAGTGAAAGTTTATTAAGAAGTGATGCTCCAAGTATTGATAGTCTTATTTTTAATCATATATCATTAGAATATCATGAAACTCTAATGACTGCTGCAGGTTGGCAAGCAGAAGAGAATCTTGAAAATGCTATGAAAAAGTATAAAGGTAGATATGTGCTTATGGTTGAAGGTGGGGTTCCACTTGGAAATCATGGTTCATTTTTGACTATTGGTGGTCATGGTAAAAAAGGTAAAGATATTGCAATAGATGCTTCAAATGATGCAGCTGCTATTTTTGCTATTGGAACTTGTTCATCTTTTGGTGGAGTTCAAGCTGCTATTCCAAATCCAACAGGAGCAGTAGGATTAAGTGAAGTAACACATAAACCAGTTATTAATGTTCCAGGTTGTCCTCCAAGTGAGAAAAATATTGTAGGAACACTACTACATTTCTTACTGTATGGAACTCTTCCAGCACTAGATGCGTTTAATAGACCTAAATGGGCTTACAAACATAGAATCCATGATTTATGTGAGAGAAGAGGTCATTTTGATGCAGGTGAATTTGTAGAACAATTTGGTGATCAAGGTGCTAAAGATGGATGGTGTTTATATAAAGTAGGTTGTAAAGGACCATATACATTCAATAACTGTTCTAAAAATAAATTTAATCAAGGAACATCTTGGCCTGTTCAAGTTGGTTTTGGTTGTATGGGTTGTAGTGAGCCAGATTTCTGGGATACTATGGGAACAGTTGGAGAACCACTTAAAGATAGATTATACAACACAGTATTTAATGGAATGGGTGCAGATGCAACAGCTGATAATATCGGTGTAAATTTATTAGTAGCTACTGGTATAGGTATGGCAGCACATGCAGCAATTTCAGCTATAAAAAATCCTAAAGGAGAAGAATAATGGGTAGTAAAAGAGTAGTAGTTGATCCAATTACAAGAATTGAAGGACATTTAAGAGCAGAAGTTATAGTTGGCGATGATGGTATAGTGCAAGATGCATTTGTAAGTTCAACATTATGGAGAGGTTTGGAAGTTATTGCAAAAGGTAGAGATCCTAGAAATGTTCCACTTCTAATGCAAAGAATTTGTGGTGTTTGTACATATTCACACTATTTAAAAAGTACAATTGCAGTTGAAGATGCATTAGGTATCAAGATCCCTTTAAATGCAGAATTAGTTAGAACACTTATGAATGCAGCATTATTTATGCATGATCATGTTGTTCACTTTTATCATCTTCATGGTGTTGATTGGGTTGATATTGTTTCAGCACTTAGTGCAGATGAGAAAAAAGCTAGTAAATTAGCATTTAAATATACAAATAATCCTATAGGAACTGGGGAGAATGACCTTAAAAAAGTTAAAGAAACAGTAGCTAAATTTGCTAAAAATCCACAAGGACTTGGACCATTTGCCAATGCTTATTGGGGACATAGCACTTATAAATTCACTCCAGAGCAAAATTTAATTGCACTTTCTCACTATCTAAAAGCATTAGAGATGCAAAGAATGGCAGCACAACTTTTAGCTATTTTTGGTGGTAAACAACCACATCCACAATCATTAGTTGTAGGTGGAGTTACTTGTGTTATGGATATATTAGATCCTGCTAGAATGGGTGAATATATGACAAAATACAAAAAAATGGCAGAATTTGTAAAACATGCATACTTGGCTGATATTAAAATGGCAGCAGAGATGTTTAAAACAGAAGGTTCAGTTGTTAAACCAGTTGGTGTTAAAAACTTTATGGCATTTAGAGACTTTATGGTAGGTCGTGATGAATACCTATTTGATAGTGGTTATATTGAAAATGCAGATTTATCAAAAGTATTTGATATTAATGAAGACTTAATCACTGAAGAAGCAACTCACTCTTGGTATGCAGATGATGAAGCTTTACACCCTTATGATGGAAAGACTAATCCTAAATATACAGGTTTCGTAGATGGGCAAAGTGTTGGACCAGATGGTGAGATGATCCATTCTAAAAATATTGATCCAAAAGGTAAATATAGCTGGATTAAATCACCAAGATATGATGGAAAACCTATGGAAGTTGGACCACTTGCATGTTTACTTGTAAGCTATGCAAGAGGAAACAAAGTTGTTCAAGCTTCCGTTAATGGTTTCTTAAAAGAGACAGGTCTCCCAGTAGATGCTTTATTTACAACTCTTGGTAGAACAGCAGCAAGAGCTTTACAATGTGAAATTATTGCAGATAATGCTATTAAAGCATTTAATAATTTGATTGAAAACTTAAAAGTAGATCAAGAAACTTGTGCTCCTTATGTTATTGATAAAAATAAAGAGTATAAAGGTAGAGGAATTGGTGATGTTCCAAGAGGAATGTTAAGTCACTGGATTAGAATTAAAAACGGTGTTTGTGAAAATTATCAAGCAGTAGTTCCTTCAACTTGGAATGCTTCTCCAGAAGATGCAAATGGAATTAAAGGTCCTTATGAAGCTGATTTAGTTGGATTAAAAATCGCTGATTTAACTCAACCATTAGAAATAATTAGAATTATTCACTCTTACGATCCATGTATTGCATGTGCAGTGCATGTTATGGATACTAAAGGTAATAAACTAAGTGAATATAAAGTAGATCCACTTTATGGCAGTTGTAGCGTATAAAGGAGAAAGTTATGAAAACACAGGAATCATGTATAGAAAGAGAAGAAGAATTTACTTCTCTTTATAGATGGCAACATTGGATAAGAGCATTAAGCATTGTTATCCTTACAGTAACAGGATTTTATATAGCTTCACCATTTGTATCACCGATACCAAATAGCGAACCTACAAATTTTATGCAAGCACTTTTTAGAAGTTGGCATGAGATTTTTGGATTTATAATGATTGCAGTAGTTTTATTTAAATCATATCTTTTTGTATTTTCAAAAAGATATAGAGATGAGATGGGTTCTATCAAAGATTTTATAAATCCTATAGTATGGGCAAAACAAATTGGTTATTATTTATTAATATCTAAGCATCCTCATCTTAAAGGGACATATAATCCATTGCAATTTATGGCATATATTGGATTTTATATATTAATGCTTATTCTTATAATTACAGGACTTATTTTATATGTTCATGTATATCATGATGGCTTAGGTGCAATACTTTATACCAGTATGAGAGGTTTTGAAGTTATGCTAGGCGGTCTTGCATGGGTTAGAGAACTTCACCATATAGCAATGTGGGGGGTAATATTATTTGTTTCAGTGCATATTTATATGGCAATTTACAATGCAGTATTTGGGAAAGATGGTTCGATGGACGCTATTTTTTCTGGTATGAAATGGCATAAGAAACATGATTAAATATTAGTTTCGAGAGAGGGTTTATACCCTCTTTTCTGAGTGATATTTTAAATAACCAATAGGAGAGAATTTGAAGATTTTAATTTTAGGCATAGGAAATGTGTTGTTTGGCGATGAAGGAGTTGGAGCCCATTTAGCCCATCTTATACAAAAGAAATATGAGTTTATTTCAGAAGAACATATAGTAGAAGTAGTTGATGGTGGGACTTTAGCTCAAATTTTAATACCTATGATTACTCAATATGATAAAGTTTTTTTAATAGATTGTGTAGATGTTGATGATGCAAAAATAGGAGAAGTTTATTGTTTCAATTTTGATGATATGCCAGAATATGTTAAATGGGAAGGTAGTGCTCATGAAGTAGAGATGCTTCAAACTCTTCAAATGATTGAGATGATGGGAGATTTGCCACCCGTAAGGATTGTAGGAGTTATCCCATATGTAATAGGTGAAGATAGCACTTTTTCTATGACTCAAGAGATTTTAGAAGCTTCAAAACTTATGGAAAAACTCATTATAGATCAGATCAAAGAACTTGGAGTAGAAGTTAAAATTAAACAAGATTTACAAATTACAGATGTAAATCAAACAACTTATTTAAAAGGTTTTGAGATATGATTTTAGAGTATCAGTTAGATTACCGTTCAGATGCACAAATTTTTCAAAAAATTTTTCTAAATTTGATTAAAAAATATGGATTAAATGGAAAAGTATTAAAAAATGGATTTATAGTTAAGTGTTATGTTGAAATAGAGCGTAGTGAAGCATTTGATAATTTTTCATCTGAATTTGCAAGATTATTACCAAATTCTATTTTTTTATACGATACACAAGTAAATGTAATAGAGGATATGCCAGAAGATAAGGCTAATATAAATTCAAATAAATTATCAATACCTTTTTGTTTAGAATGTTTAGAAAAAGTAATGGATAAAAATGGTAAAGATTATTACAATATTTTTAAAGAGTGTGATATATGTGGGTATGGTATATCTGGAGAAGAAAAAAATTATAAACAAGATATTCAAGATATTGCAATATCTATAAAAAATAATGATATTATTAAAATTAATACATTTTATGGTGAATATATTATTGGAAAAATTACACAAGATATTGATAGCGTTAATTTTGATATTATAGCTTATGATTATGCAACAATATCAAATTATACTCATGCAACAGATTATGAATTAAAAACATTAGCATCAATTGAGAAGCCACTTATCAAATTAAAAACTAATCTCAAATTTAAAACAGATATTGAAGAATTAAAAAAAGATATTTTTAGATTTAAACTTGCAGATGATTTTCTTTTACATTTTTTAATGTTAGAGTTACATGAATTAGGAATTGATTTGGTATTTATCACAAAAGATGATTTAAAATATGATAATCATATAAATTTTTTAACTCCCTTTGAGCTTGAACCTATAGAAGTAGTAACTTCTCCTACACATGTTGCTATAATAAATGGGGAAAGAGGTTTACCTATATTTAAAAATCAGGTTAAAAATAATATACCTTGTGTTGGCGCAACTTATTCTATTATTAAAGAACACGATTTAGTTTCAAAGTATGAAAATATATTAGGTATATATTTGAGTAAAGAACAACAAAATGTTATTTTGCTTTATGGTAAAAAATATGGCACAAAACAATATTTATTGTTAGAATTTAATTTTAATTCTATATCAGAAATTCTTGAAGGTATTGCTTCTTTGGATGAAACAGGAACAAAATTAATTAATAATTATAAAAATAAGTTTAATGATTTATATGATAAAATAAAAGATATTAGGTTTGAAAAAAATAAATTTAATATTTATGAATTATGGGGAATTATTGCTATTATTTTAGGTTTTAATGATACAATAAATATAGAAGAAGCATCAAAGATTTTAGAAAATAACACAATGTTATTTTTAGGAGATAGGGGTCCAAGAATTGATTATAAAATAACTCAAGAAGATAGTAATATTTCACTTCAACCACTAAAAATCATACAAAGTGCTATAAGCTTTAAACTAGCAGGGATTGATGATTTGAGATTATCTTATGGTGTAATTGAAAGTTTTATAGAGTTTTTATCAAATGAAATTGATAATTTAAAAGAAACTATGGATATTGAAGCAGTGACTTTTTCTGGATCTTTATTAGAAAACAATAAATTATTCTCAAAAATAGTAAAAGAAACATCATCAAATCATAAGATTTATTTTAATAATCAGTTGCATACAGATACTAATAATCTATTTTATGTTGATAAAATTTAATTAAAAGAGGAGAAAAATTATTATAGTATATCAGTTAGTTGTTGAATATATAATTTTTTAATATTATTATTTAAATTCTACTATGTAATAAGAACAATAATGGTAATAAATATGCGATATAAATATAATATTAAAGGGCAAGTTCAAGGTGTTGGATTTCGTCCTTTTGTGTATAAATTAGCAAATAAATTCAATCTAATAGGATATGTAAAAAATAACAATATAGGTGTGGTATTGGAAGTTGAAGGAGATAAACAAAATTTAGAATCTTTTGAATATTCTTTAAAAAATAATTTACCCCCATTAGCAAAAATAGATTCTATAAATAAAATAGAGTTAAAACCTCTTTATAAGGGACAGTTTGAAATAATGCAAAGTGAACTTGAAACTTCTACTTTAAAAATTGCATCAGTTCCTCAAGATGTTGCTATTTGTCATAAATGCAAGTTAGATATCAAAAATCAAAGTAGTTATAAAAACTATTTTGCGACAAATTGCACAAATTGTGGGCCACGATATAGTATTATTCAAACTGTGCCTTATGATAGAGTAAATACATCTATGAAAGATTTTATATTATGTGAAAATTGCTTAAAATCTTATGAAGATCCATTGAATCGTCGTTATCATGCTCAACCTACTTGTTGTTCAAATTGTGGGCCAATTTTGAAATTTAAAATTAATAATGGAAAATGGAAAATTAAAAATGATATTTATAAAGATATTACAAAATTTATAAAAGATGGAAAAATAGGAGCTATTAAAGGGCTTGGTGGTTTTCATATAGTTTGTGACTCAACCAATGATGAGGTTGTAAAAAAACTAAGAAACTATAAAAATCGCCCAACAAAACCTTTTGCTATTATGTGCAAAGATATAAAAATGATAAAATCTTTTGCTAAAATATCTAAAATAGAACAAGAGGTATTATCAAGTAAAGAAGCACCTATTGTAATTATACAAACAAATAATTCTAAACTAATTAGTAAATCAGTAGCACCAAACATAGATAAACTAGGTTGTATGCTACCATATACAGCATTTTATCATCTACTATTTAATCATCTTGAAAAACCAATAATAGCAACAAGCGCAAATCTTGGAGGCGAACCAATTATCACTACAAAAGAGGATATTGAAAATAAACTTCCATTTATAGATTTTGTAGTTGATTACGATCGAGATATTGTAAATGCTATTGATGATAGTGTAGTGCAAATTGTAAATAATGATATTCTAACTATGCGACTTTCAAGGGGATATGCTCCAAAAGAGATAAAACTTCCTTTTAAAATAGATAAAAAAATATTAGCTCTTGGAGCCAATCAGAAAAGTAGTATTGCACTTGCATTTGAAGATAAAATAATTTTAAGTCCTTATATTGGTGATCTTGATAATATTAAAAGTATTGATTTTTTACTAAGAACTATAGATACATTTAAAAGATTTTATGATTTTGAACCAGATATAATAATATGTGATAAACACAATGGTTATGAAAGCACAAAATTAGCAAATACTTTTAATAAACCAGTAGTTCAAGTTCAACATCATTTAGCACATTTATATAGTGTCAAAGCTCAACATAATCTAAGTGGTGATTTTGTAAGTTTTATATTTGATGGAACTGGACTAGGGGATGATGGCACTCTTTGGGGTGGTGAAGTTTTTGTAAATGATAAACGAAAATACTATTTTAAGCCTATTAAACTTCTTGGAGGTGAAAAAGCGATAAAAGAGCCCAAAAGGGTAGCCTTGAGTTTATTATTTGAAAAATATATATTAGATGATTTATTACAATTAGATTTACCAACAATAAAAGCATTTTCTAAATCTGAAATCAAAACACTATATACATTGTGGCAAAAAGATCTTAATTGTATTGCAAGTAGTTCTGTGGGGCGACTTTTTGATGCAGTAGCAAGTTTTAGTGGAGTATGTCAAATTCAAACCTATGAGGGTGAAGCTGGGCTTTTAACTGAGCAAAATCTAAAAATTATTGATGTTGGTTTTAAGTATATTATCACAGATGGTATTATAGATATAAAATTTGATTTTTTTGATGAAAATATCATAAGTAAATTTTATGTAACTTTAGTAAATATTATAGTTGATATATCTCTAAAAGAAAAATTACCTGTGATTTTAAGTGGTGGAGTATGGCAAAATAAAACTTTACTTGAATTGGTTTGTAAAACTCTTGATAAGCAAAGTGTAAAATATTATTACAATACTACAATACCTATAAATGATAGTAATATAAGCCTTGGTCAATTATATCAATATTTATCTAATTGTAAGTAAGAATTTTATATTGTTCTTGTTTTGTATAATTAAACTTAAACTCACACTCTTTTAAATAGTAAAAAAAGTTTTTAGAAGATATACCTTTATATTTTTTAATTTCATTTTCAAAAAATATCCAAAATTGTTGTATTTTATTATCTCTTTTTTGGATTTTTGCTATTTTATTAAACATCATAAATTTTGAAAACTCTTTAAAATATACTTCATGGACCCCCTCTTTTAAAAATTGAGTTTTATATTTTTCTAAACTTGGCATCATTAAATTATATATTTTAGTATCATATTCAAATGTTAAAAAATTAAAAGCATCAAAAATATTTTTTTTGACTCTTTTTTTTGATTGAGGAAGATATATATATTCATCATAAGATATTACATTGTTTTGATTATATTGATTTTCTAAAAACGAAGCTATATATTTTCTAATAGATAAATATTCTTTTTGGATTGTGATATAGTTTATTCCTAGCTTTTGTTTCGCTTGATTGATTGTATAGTTTTCACAAAAACATTTTATGATGTTTTGTTTTTGACTAAGTTTTTTTGGACTAAATTTTCTTTTGCACTTTGCACATTTTAGTTGTTTTGTGTTTAAAGTGTAAAGTTTAGTATGGTTACAATATATACATCTCATATTGATATTATAGCATAATTTAGTCCCAAAAATATATAAGACAACAAAAAACTTATTTTATTTTTATATCTTTTTGTATATGATACGAATAATTATTCATTTTATAGATGGTAAAAGAGTAGATTTTACACTTGTATTGGCTTTTACATCTTGGGTTATGTGAATTTTTGTAGGATTTGGTGCAGTTATATTATATATAAATCAAAATTTATCAAATAATAAAAAAAATATAAGAAGAATTTTTGCAACTGCAGAGGTAATATCAGTAGCAGTTAGAACAAATATGCTTTTAGGCTAAAATAATTACAGGAGAAATATATGTGTGCAGATTGCGGTTGTAGTATAACAGAACATCACCATCATCATCATGATGATGAAGATAAAATGGCGGGGGTCCATGCAAATCCTCAATTAAATGATAAAAAAACAGTAGATGTGATTAAAAAAATCTTAGATAAAAATGATCATGAAGCAGGACACAATAGAGAACATTTTGAAAAAAACAATATCTTAGCTATAAATCTTATGTCTAGTCCAGGTGCAGGGAAAACTACACTTTTAGAAAATCTTGTAAGTATTGCTGATTTTAAATTTGCAGTAGTTGAGGGTGATTTAGAAACTAGCAAAGATGCACAAAGATTGGAAGAAAAAGGTATTCAAGCTCATCAAATTCAAACAGGGAGTGCTTGTCATCTTGATGCTTTTATGGTGCATAAAGCTCTCCATCATATCAATATGGATAATATAGATGTATGTTTTGTGGAAAATGTAGGTAATCTTGTATGTCCAGCTAGTTATGATGTAGGAACTCATTTAAATATAGTATTAGTTAGTATCCCTGAAGGTGAAGATAAGATAGCAAAATATCCTGTGATGTTTAGAAGTGCAGATTTGATTCTTTTTACTAAAACAGACCTGCTTCCATATTTCAATTATGATATAGAGAGAGAAAAAGAGACGGCTAGAAAACTAAAACCAAATGTAGATATACTTGAAGTAAATATTAACGATATCGAATCTTTAAAAACAGTAGTGAATTGGATAGAGTTTAAAAGGGGGCTTAGATAATGTGTCTTTCAATTCCTAGTAAAGTTGTAAAAATAGATAAAGAGAAAAATATAGCCACAGTTGATACTATGGGTGTAAAAAGGGAAGCTGGACTTGACTTAATGGAAGAAGGTAGTGTTAAAATTGGTGATTATGTGCTTCTTCATATAGGTTTTGTGATGGAAAAGATAGATGAATCATATGCACTAGAAGCTTTGGAAACATATCAAGAGATACTTGATAAAATGAATGAAGAGGATAGGCAAAGAGCCATACTTGAAGATGATGAGTGTCCAAATAGGGAGATTACATAATGCATATACCTGATGGATATATCTCCCCTCTTACATACGGAATCGGTTACATTGTATCTCTTCCATTATGGGCTGTTGCATTTAAAAAGCTTAAAAAAGACTTGAATGAAGAAACATTGCCACTTATAGCAACTTTGAGTGCATTATCATTTGTGATTATGATGTTTAATATCCCTATCCCTGGTGGCACAAGCGGACATGCTTTGGGAGTTGCTATTATCTCCATCCTTTTTTCTCCTTGGATAGGTTTTTTATCTCTATCGCTTGTTCTTTTTATTCAAGCTATTTTATTTGGAGATGGAGGGATAACATCGTTTGCCATAAATGCACTCTCTATGGGATTTTTAGGTGCATTTAGTGCAAAAATCGCTTATGATAGATTTAAATCTTATAAATATGCACCTTTTATTGCGGGTTGGGTAAGTGCTGTTGCATCCTCTATTTTAGTCGCCTTTGTACTTGGCATTCAGCCTCTTATAGCTCTTCAAGATGGTAAGCCCCTTTATTTCCCTTTTGGTTTAGATGTTACTTTTCCTGCACTTGTTGGGAGTCATATTTTATTTTTTGGTGTAGTTGAGGGAATTTTCACTCAACTTGCCTATAAATTTTTGGTAAAACTTGAACCAAATCTTATAAAAGAGTATGCAAAATGAAAAAGATATACTACTATCTCTTAGGTATTGTTTTATTGGTGCCTTTTGGTTTAATCACCCAAAACCCTGCATGGGGTGAGTGGGATGAGAGTTTTTATGAGCAAAAGCTTGGCTTCATCCCAAAAGGGATAGAAAATGCCAAAGGGGTAGGTGCTATTTTTGGTGATTATCAGACAACTTTTTTTGGAGATGTCGGCAGTTATTATTTTAGTGCTTTGGTGGGTATGGCAACTGTTTTTAGTATATTTTATCTTTTAAAAAGGTTTGTTGTTGAAAAATAAAGTATTGTTTTTTTTACTGCTTTTTGTTGTTGTAGTTTTTACAAATATCCACTGCATAGAGATACTACTATTAAGTGGTATCTTTTTTCTGTTTTTATCACAAAAAATTGCATATAAAAGTTTTAAGGCTATATTGTTTTTTAATCTTAGTGTAACCATTGGATACCTTATCCAAAGTGCCATCCTATCAAAACCTCTTGATGATTTTTTACTAATATTCAATCTAAGAGTTTTTGACATAACCTTTATAACACTTTATGGTTTTGGTAAAATTAACATTATAGAAGCTGTAAGTTTTTCAAAATCTTTAAAGTTTCTTTTTGTGGCAACACTCTCGCAGATATCCTCGTTCAAAAAAACATACGATGATTTTATACTCTCTTTAAAAAGCAGGTCAGTTAATCCACTCTCACAAAAAAACAAAAAAGAGTTTATAAGCTCTATGTTTTACTATTTTTTAAAAAAATCTCTACACAATTCACATGAGAGAACATTAGCTCTAAAGGCAAGGGGATTTTTTGATTAATCTTGAAAATATCAGCTACAAATATGAGTCTGAATATGCCCTTGAAAATCTTGAGTTTAAAGCTAAAGAGGGTGAAAAAATAGTCCTTTTGGGAAACAATGGAAGTGGAAAAAGCACACTTCTTAAAATCTTGGCAGGACTGATTTTTCCAAGTAGTGGCAAATACTTTTACAAAGAAAATTTGGTAGATAAAAGTTTTGTAAAAAAAAGGGTAAAAGAGTTTAGAAAAGATGTTGCCATACTTTTTCAAGACCCAGATACTCTGCTTTTCAATGCTACTGTTTATGAGGAGGTAGCTTTTGGTATAAAGCAGTTGGGTTTGGATGTAGATGTAAAAGAGATTGCCAAAAGGTTTGAGATAGAGCATCTTTTAGATAAAAACCCCCTAAAGTTAAGTGGTGGAGAGAAACAAAAAGTTGCATTTTGTGCTATTTTTGCAACAAACCCAACCCTTTTGCTACTTGATGAACCAACAGCAAATTTGGATCCTAAAACAACAGGTTGGTTTATAGATTTTTTATATAATTTAGATGTAACTACTATCATATCGACACACAATCTAAGTCTTGCTTATGAGCTTGGCAACAGAGCTATAGTTATAGATGAGAGTCATAGTATTATTTATGATGGGGATATAAAAGCTCTTTTTCAAAATGAGCAGATACTTTTAAAAGCAAACTTGATGCATAAGCATAAACATAAACACAGTGATGTTTTTCATTCACATTTTCACATTCACGATTGGAGTTAATAAATGGAGTTAGAGTTAAAAAACCTATATGATGATTTTAGAGATGGCAACACTATCAAAGCCTATGCGAAGCTTATTGAAGAGGAATCTAAAAAACTTCAAAAGCCTATAAATATTATGGAGGTATGTGGTGGGCATACTCATACTATTATGAAGTTTGGATTACCTCAGTTGATGCCTGATAATATAAAGTTTATACATGGTCCTGGTTGTCCCGTGTGCATTATGCCAAAGCATAGAATTGATCATGCTTATACTTTAGCACTTCAAGATGATGTGATTTTAGTAACACTTGGGGATATGATAAAAGTGCCTGGAAGTAATGGAAGCTTACAAGATGCAAGAAGTAAAGGGGCAGATGTTCGATTTGTATATAGTCCAATGGAATGTATAAAAATAGCAAATGAAAATCAAGATAAAAAAGTAGTATTTTTTGCTATTGGATTTGAGACAACTACCCCAATGACTGCAGCACTTGTAGATGTAGTGATAAAAAAAGATATAAAAAATATATTTTTTCATATCAATCATGTAACAGTTCCAGAAGTTATGGTAGAATTAATAGACAGTCGTGATGTACATGTGGATAGCTACAATAATCAAATAGATGCATTTTTAGGACCAAGCCATGTAAGTGTAATAAGCGGTAGTAAAATTTATGATAAATTTCCGAAAGAATACAATCGCCCAGTTGTAGTTACTGGATTTGAACCAGTTGATATGATGGAGGGTGTTTTGATGATAATTAAACAATTCACTCAAGGAAGATGTGAAAATGAGATACAATACAAAAGAGTAGTATCATATGATGGAAACCTAAAAGCACAAGAGCTTATAAATAAATATTTTGATAAGGTAAGTCTTTTTAAATGGAGAGGATTAGGAAATGTGCCTGATAGTGGATTAAAATTAAAAGATAAGTTTAGTAAAATAGATGCAGAAATTATATATAAAGATATACTTCCAATTCAAGAGATAGAAGATCATAAGCTTTGTATTTGTGGTGATATTTTAAGAGGTATGGCACATCCAACAGAATGCACAATATTTGGAACTGCTTGTAAACCAAATAAACCTATTGGAAGTTGTATGGTTAGTAGTGAAGGTGCTTGTGCAGCTTATTATAAATATGGAAATTTGATATGAAAAAGGGCTATGAAATTAGTTATAACTCTTTATTCAATATAATTTTATTACTACTAGCAACAGAATTATAAGTATGAAACTATATTCACATAAAAGAATTATATTAAAATAAAAAATAAAAATCAAGGGATAAAAATGCAAAAAAATATAACATTGTCTATGGGAAATGGTGGAGAAGAAAATAATGAACTTATTACAAATATATTTTATAAATATTTTAAAAATGATATATTAAGTAAATCTGAGGATGCGGCAGTATTAAAAGTTGAACAAAATATAGCTTATAGCACAGATAGTTTTACGGTTAGTCCATTATTTTTTAATGGAGCAGATATAGGTAAATTAGCAGTTTGTGGAACTTGTAATGATCTAGCTATGATGGGAGCTAAGCCAAAATATCTAACTGTTGGTGTGATTATCGAAGAGGGATTTAGCACTAGAGATTTAGAAAAAATAGTGCGAAGTATGAAAAAAGAGCTTGAGACGAATGAAGTAATCATTGTAAGTGGTGATACAAAAGTTATGCCAAAAGGAACTATTGATAAAATTATTATAAATACAAGTGGAATAGGTGAGATTCAATACGAAGGTATTAGTTCAAATAATATCACGAGTGAAGATCTGATTTTAGTAAGTCGAGATATAGGAGCTCACGGTGCAACAATATTTTGTGCAAGAGAAGGGATTGAGCTTGAAAGTGAATTAAAATCTGATTGTGCTTCACTCTACCCAATAGTTCAAGAGCTTATTAATAGTGGTGTTAAAATCACCGCTCTAAGAGATGCTACAAGAGGAGGTGTTAGTGCCGTATTAAATGAGTGGGCAAAACAAAGCAATATTTGTATAGAAGTAGATGAAGATAAAATACCAGTATCACAAGAGGTGCAAGGAATTTGTGAGATGTTGGGATTTGAAGCAACTGCTTTAGCAAATGAGGGGACATTTTGTTTGGCAATTCCTGAAGATAATGCTAACAAAGCACTTGATATTCTAAAAAAGTTTAATGATAATGCAGTAATTTTAGCAAAAGTGACTAACTCTCATAATAAAAAAGTTATTTTAAATAGTAGTTATGGAACACAAAGATTTTTAGATACTCCAAGTGGTGAGTTATTGCCTAGGATTTGTTAATATTATTTTGATATAATTATTTATGAAATTTAGTATAAATAACCCTTGTCCTTGTGGAAGTGGTATAAAATATAAAAAATGTTGCGGTAAATATCACAAAGGTTTAGTGGCAAAAACAGCACTAGAACTTATGAAAAGCAGATATACAGCTTTTGCTATTGAAAAAATTGATTATATTATAAAAACTTCTACTTTTCAAAAAGATTTTGATGATTTAAAATCTTTTAGTAAGAATTGTGAATTTAAAAAATTAGAAATTTTAGAATTTATAGATGGCAATAGTGAAGCTTATGTAACATTTAGAGCTACTATATCTTGCGATACTCAAGATAATAGTTTTACAGAAAAAAGTAGATTTATCAAAGAAAATGGTAAATGGTATTATCAAAGCGGGCAGATTTTATAATGTCTGTTTATGATATTTTTAAATATAGGTATCAAAATGAAAAAAATTAGTTTACTTATCACTACTTTTAACTCTATATCTCAAAGTTACTATACTATTTTAAAAAATAAAGGTTTTGCAGTAGATATAGTATATGCTATAAATGAAAAGCAAATGATAGACGAGATTAAACAGTTTGATCCAAATATTATTATTTGTCCATTTTTAAAAAAATTTGTCCCTAAAGAGATTTTTACTACTTATCCAACTTTTATATTACACCCTGGTATTATTGGAGATAAAGGAGCATATAGTATAGATAATGCTTTAAGGGAAAATAAAAAGCAATGGGGAGTAGTAATTTTAAGAGCAAATGATGATTTTGATGGTGGAGATATTTATGCAAGTGTAGATTTTGCTATGCAAGATACTACAAAATCAAGTATCTATAGAAATGAAACTTTTTATGCAAGTATAGATGCACTTGAGATATTACTTCAAAATTTAAAAGATAAAAACTTTACACCAATAAAACAACCAAATACTCAAATGCACACACAACTTACTCAAAAACACAGAGCTATAAATTGGCAAAAAGATACAACTAAAAAAATTATAAAAAAAATAAATTTTAGTGATAGTTTTCCAGGAGTTTTAGATGAGATTTTAGGAGTAAAGTGCTATTTATTTGGAGCTTTTGAAGATGAAAAATCAGCAAGTGATAAACCAAAAGAAATTTTAGCCAAAAGAGATGGAGCAATTTGTATTAGCACTATTGATGGCTGCTTATGGATAACACATTTAAAAGAGATAAATAGATTTAAACTACCTGCTACTTATGTGCTAAAAGATAAGCTAAAAGGGATCAAAGAAAATAGATTACCACTTATTTTTGATAAATCTTACAAAACATTTTATGAGATAAGTTGCGATATAAAAGATGATGTTGCATATTTGAGTTTTGATTTTTTAAATGGTGCATTTAGAGCAGAGCAATGTATGCGATTAAAATATGCTTTTGAGTATCTAAAAGAGCAAGTAAAAGTTATAGTGCTTTGTGGTGGAGATGATTTTTTTAGCAATGGAATAAATCTAAATATTTTGGAAGATAGTGCAAAAAATGGTGAAGATGGTTGGAGTAATATCAATGCTATCAATGATTTGGTAAAAAGTATTATTTTTAGCCCTGAAGTTATCACGATTGCAAGTTTAAGTAAAAATGCAGGAGCTGGTGGGGTGTTTTTAGCAACAGCTTGTGATTTTGTAGTGGGACAAGATGGCAGAATTTTAAATCCACACTATAAAACTTTGGGACTTAGTGGAAGTGAATATCATACATATTCTTTACCTAAAAGAGTAGGGGAGCTAAAAGCAAAAGAACTTCTTGAAGCTTGTTTGCCAATAAATATGGCAAGTGCTTTAGATATGGGGCTTATTGATAAACTATTTAAAAAGCAAGATTACAAAAACAATCTTGAGCTTTTTTGTCAAAGTTTGATAAAGGATGAAGAAAAATATGATGATTTTATCTGGGATAAGGAAGATTTCTTAGAAGAAAATCAAAATTATATAGAACAATGCAAAGAAAATGAGATAAAAATAATGTATGATGAGTTTTGGAAAGAGGATTCGATTTTTCATAAATTAAGATATGAATTTGTCTATAAAATCTGTTCAATTCAAACTCCTAAAAGATTAAAATGGTATAATACTTCGAAAGAATTATAAAAAGGTTGCTCAAATGATAAAAAGTGTAAGAAAACAAACTTCTATCAAAGTAGATCCAATCGCTTGGGATAGTGCAAAAGAGATATTTTCAGGTTATGGTATAAGTGTAAGTGATGCAATAAATATCTTTTTAAACAAAGTTCAAAAAGTTGGTGGTCTTCCTTTTGAGATGAGAGATGAAGAGGTTTATAATACTTCTAAAGAGAAAATTTTAGAGGATTTAAAAGAAGCAGTTCAAGAGGTAAAACTTTATGAGCAAGGGAAAATAAAATTAAAAACTTTAGATGAAGTGCTTGAAGTATTATGATTATAGAAGTTTCATCACAATTTGAAAAAGAGTTAAAACAACTTTTTAAAAAATATAAAAAAATCAAGCAAGATTTACAAATATTTAAAAAAGAGCTTTTGGGTAATCCAATTCTTGGCACTTCTTTAGGTAATGATTGTTATAAAATTAGAATACCAAACTCTTCAATTCCTACTGGAAAAAGTGGAGGGTTTAGGATCATTACATTAGTAAAAATTAAAAATGATAAAATAATTTTACTTACAATTTATAGTAAAACAGATAAAGAAAATATATCAAAAGAAGAATTAAATTTAATATTACAAAATTTATAAGGTGAAAAAATGCACGAATATAGTATAGTCCAAAGTTTATTAGATCAATGTGAAGATAATGCAAAAGCAAATAATGCTACAAAAGTAATGAAAGTGGTTGTAAAAATTGGAGTTATGAGTGGAATTGAGCCAGATCTGCTTCAAACTGCATTTGATACATTTAAAGAGGGAACCGTGTGTGAGGATTGTGAATATATACAAAATATTCAGCCTATAATCATAAAGTGTCATAAGTGTAATCAAGAATCAACATTGGAAAAAAATGAATATTGTTGTCCGCATTGTCAGAGTATAGAACTTGATGTTATTGATGGGGAAGATTTGATACTTATGCAGTTGGAATTAGAATAGAATTTTAAATAAAAGAGTAATTTTGCTATTTTAGGAGATTATAAATCGAGGCAGTTGGGAGAAATTAAGGGTTTAAGATAAAAGTTTGCCTGCTAAATAACCGCTGCTAAAAGCCCATTGTAGATTATAACCACCACATGGTCCATCTATATCTATAACCTCACCACAAAAATATAATCCTTTAGTGAGTTTACTTTGCATAGTTTTAGGATCTATCTCTTTTAAGCTAATACCACCTCTTGTGATCATAGCTTGTTTAAAACCATTGTGACCGATTATTGTAAATGGTGTAGACGTTAAAATCTGCACAAGTTGCTCTTTTTTGTCACCTTTTATTTTATTATATTTTATGGTTGGATCTATTTTTAAAAGTTTGAGAAACTCTATAGCTACAGATTTAGGGATCAAAGTTTGTAAGATTTGTAAAATATTTTTATTTGGATGAGATATAGAGTTTGATTTGAGATGTTGATATATCTGTTCTTGATTTTTACCTTTTGTAAGATTTATTTTTATAGGCACCTGATCATAAGTATTTAGTAGCATACTAATCTCTCTTGCAAAATCTAATACAACAGGACCTCTTAATCCATCATCTGTAAATATAAGATCCCCAGATGCTTTTAACTTTTTATATTTTGGTATATCTATTTTAATAGTAGTTTTTGGTATTGTATTAGCTTTGCAGTTTTTCACCCAACTCTCTTTTGTTTTTAGTGGCATCATAGCAGGTGCAAGTTGAGTAATAGTATGCCCAAATTGTTTGGCGATATTATATCCATCACCTGTTGCACCTAGTTTAGCATACCCTAAACCACCAGTAGCAATGATAAGATTTCTGGAAAAATATTTATCAGTTTTACTAGATACTAAAAAAATATCATCATTTTTGGATACTGAAGAAATAGCACAATTTAGTTGTAGTTTGATATCTAGTTGAGATAGTTTATTTTTAAAAGCATCTATGATTGTTTGAGAATTATGCCCAATAGGAAAAACTCTAAAACCATCTTTGGCATCTGTTTTTATCCCAAGTGATTCAAAAAACTCAATAAGATTTTGTTGTGAAAAGGTATTTAGAGCATCTTGTATAAATCTTCCATTTTTGCCAAAATGCTCTATAAAAGTGTTTTGCGGTAGCTTATTGGTAAGATTACATCTACCACCGCCAGTAGCTTTGAGTTTTGTGCCAATATTTGGCATCTGTTCAACTAACAAAACCTCTTTATTATCAAGTTTTGCAATAATAGATGCTATAAGTCCAGAAGCACCAGCTCCTATTATTATAACATCATATGTTTTAAGCATTCTTTTTTTGTTTTGCTTGTCTTCTTCTTAGACTTGGGTCTAATTCTCTTTTTCTAATTCTAATATTTGTAGGTGTAACTTCTACAATCTCATCATCCTCTATCCACTCTAGTGCTAACTCTAAACTAAGTTCTCTAGGTGGCACAAGTTTAATAGCTTCATCTGCTCCACTACTTCTTACATTTGTAAGGTTTTTACCTTTGATTGGATTTACATCAAGATCATTTTCTCTTGAGTGTTCACCAATAATCATCCCATTATATACTTTATCTTGTGGTTTGATAAACATAATTCCTCTATCTTGTAGATTAAAAATAGAATATCCTACAGCTTCACCTGATTCCATAGAAACTAATGCACCATTTTTTCTACTTGTTACCGTTCCTGAATATGGTCTAAAATCTAAAAATGAGTGATTCATAACTCCTTCACCTTTAGTATCAGTTAAAAATTCTCCTCTATAACCAATCAAACCTCTAGCAGGTATTTCAAATTCAACTCTTGTTTGACCATCACCCATAGGCACCATATTTGTCATAATAGCTTTTCTTTTCCCTAAAGTTTCTATTACACTACCACTAAACTCATCAGGTATATCACAGATTAGATGTTCAAATGGTTCCATTTTTACACCATCAACCTCTTTTACGATAACTTCAGGTCGTGATATAGAAAATTCAAAACCTTCTCTTCTCATATTTTCAGCTAATATAGTGATCTGCAACTCTCCTCTTCCTTTTACTTCAAATGCAGCTTCCCCTTGTGGTTCATAAGCCATAGCAATATTTGTATTCATCTCAGCATCAAGTCTTTCTTGGATCTTATTTGAAGTTACATATTTACCTTCTGTTCCTGCTAATGGTGAATTATTTACAGCAAATGTAACAGATAATGTTGGCTCTTCAATATGCATAGGATCTAGTGGCATAGGATTTGATGGATCACATAAACTATCTCCAACATCAATAGTTTCAAATCCAGCGATCGCTACAATATCACCATGACCAGCTTTATTAATATCCATTCTTTCTAAACCTTTAAATCCTATAAGTTTAGATACTCTACCTCTGATTTGCTCACCATCTGCTTTTACAAGCATAACAGTTTCACCCATAGAGATTGTTCCGTTGAAAATTCTAGCAATACCAATTTTACCGATAAAATTATCATAATCAAGTGTAAAGATTTGAAGTTGTAATCCAGCATCATCACTACCTTTTGGTGCAGGAACTTCTTCTAAAATCATTTTAAATAATGGTTTTAAATCTTTATTTTCATCTTCAAGATTTTCTTTTGCATAACCATCTCTAGCAGCAGCATATACTACTGGGAACTCTAGTTGTTCTTCAGTTGCTCCCATTTGATCAAATAGATCAAAAACTTCATCTACAACTCTATCTGGTTGAGCTGCTGGTTTATCTATTTTATTTACCACTACAATAGGTCTATGCCCTAACTCTAAAGCTTTTTTTACAACAAATTTTGTTTGAGGCATAACCCCTTCTTGTGCATCTACAAGAAGTAAAACAGAATCAACCATTTTTAAAACTCGTTCAACCTCTCCACCAAAGTCAGCATGGCCTGGAGTGTCAATAATGTTAATTCTTATATTTTCATAATCAATAGCAGTATTTTTAGATAAGATCGTGATACCTCTTTCTTTTTCGATATCATTACTATCCATCATTCTCTCTTCAGTTTCTACTCGTTCGTCAAATGTTCCTGATTGTTTTAGTAGCTCATCTACTAGTGTAGTTTTACCATGATCAACATGGGCAATCACAGCAATATTTCTAATTTCTCTCATTTTTTTCCTTCAATATCTTATATTGGCGGATTATATCGAAATATTGCTTAAAAAGTGTAGTTATCTTCCCGTTCTTACATCAACATAGTTTTGTGTTGCTTTTTTTGCTCCACCCATATTGCCTGTAGCTATCATATATATAACACCAGCTACAAATAAAAGTCCTATAAATTTCAACATTACATTACCTCCTTAGCTTTGATTCCTAAAAGTTTAAGTCCTGTTCTAATAGATAAAGATACCATACTTAAAGCTTTTAGATAAGCATCTTGTTCTTGTGTTCCTATAATTTTGTATTCAGTATAGAATTTATGTGTAGAAGCACTTAATGAATATAGATAATCTGTGATTTTTTGCATATCTCTTTTTGTAAATGCTTCTTCTAAAATTGATGGCAATAAAAGTGCCTCATAAACTAAATCTTTTGTATCTTGGTTGATACCATCTGTAGATACCGATTTGACATCATCAAATTGTTTATTCGCTTTTTTAAATAGTTGATTGATTCTAGCATGAGCATAGTTGATGTAAAAAATAGGATTTGAAGAATCTTGTTTTTTTAAAGTATCGATATCAAACTCTAAGTGTGTATCACTTTTTTTAGTCAAAAAGATAAATCTTAAAGCATCTGAACCTATCTCTTTTGTAATATCACTCATAAGAATAACATTACCTGCTCTTTTACTCATTTTATATGGTTGTTTATCTTTAAGCAAAGATACCATTTGAGATAAAATAATCTCTAATTTTTCTGGATCATTGCCCAAAAATTTAATAGCTGCTTTTACTCTAGTGATATATCCATGGTGATCTGCTCCCCATATATTGATATATCTATCATATTTTCTATCATATTTATTTTTGTGATATATTATATCTCCAGCAAGATATGTAGGGATGCCATTATCTCTTACAACTACTCTATCTACATCATCCCCTAGTAAAGTTGATCTAATCCAAACTTTACCATCTTTTGTATAAAGACTATCATTTTGTTCTAAAACTTTTTTGGTCTCTTCCCAGCTAGAATATAGTGATTTTTCACTGATAAAATTATTAAATGTAATATCCAAATCTTTTAGATCTTTTGTAATAATTTTTAAAACTTCATCTTTAGCAAGTGTAGTTAAAATCTCTTTTTTTGATGGATCATTAAAAACATCTTTACCATATAGTTTGATAGCTTGTTGTGCTATATCTATTAGATAATCGCCTCTGTAATAATTCTCAGGGTATTGAACCTCTTCTTTGAGGATAAACTCTTTAGCTGCTAATACAAGCGATGTATAAAGTAGATCCATTTGCGCACCAGCATCATTGATATAATACTCAGTGGTGATACCATACCCTAGATAATTTCCAATTCGTGCGATAGTATCTCCAAGAATTGCACCTCTTGTATGACCTATATGTAAAGGTCCAGTAGGATTAGCACTTACATATTCTAAAAGTATCTTTTCCTCTTTATTGCACCCTTTTGCAAAATCCTCTTTTAACTTTAAAGCAATATTGATTTTATCTTCAAGAAATTGTTGAGATAGTTTAAAATTGACAAATCCTTTTACAGCTTGAACATCATCAAAAATATCACAATCTTGAAATTTACTAGCAATATCTTGAGCTATTTGCATAGGATTTTGCCTTAACTCTTTTGCCATAGAAAAAGCAACAGGTGTAGCAAAATGTCCCAACGATCTATCTTTTGGTTTTTCTAATACGACATCTTTAGCGATTTGATTTTTTATAGTCTCTTTTACAATATTGTGCAATCTAAATCCCTATGCAACAGTAGTTTTTTCTTCTGTTTTAGCTTCGATTTTTTCTTCAGGTTTTGCTTCAATTGTCTCTTTTGAAGTAGTAGCTATCTCAGGTTCATCTTCATTTACTGCTTTTTTGAAGTTTCTTATACCTTTTCCTATTCCACTTGCTAGTTCTGGTATCTTCTTTCCACCAAAAAGTAAAACAATAACAGCAACTACTACAAATAATTCCATTCCACTAGGTATTCCCATAATTTTCTCCTATATAAATTAATCTGTAGATTATATCAGTTTTATCTTTTTATTATCTTAAAATATTGAATAAAATTAGCCCAATCCACTAAAAACTAATCCCTAAAAAAAGAGATAAAGCACTATCTTGTCAAGCGAACTGCTAAAATGGGCAGGTAAAAGTTCAAAAATGTTACAATTTGA
>OFBA01000051.1_pt1 | contig 22140 bp, 24 predicted proteins | sample 1520391 | NCBI WGS metagenome assembly OFBA01 (sample SAMEA3696446, study PRJEB22514) | metagenome | biome: water; feature: marine; material: hydrothermal vent | place: Pacific Ocean | collected 2014-08-12 | depth 1521 m
ATATAAAGAACTACACTAAAGCTATGAAATTGTTCATTGTGCAGTGGTCTCATAATACAATTCTATCTTAATTCTCTTAAAAAAAGCCATAAAAATCTGTTTATATTAATTTTCTTAGAGCTTCTCTTTAGATATTTTATGATAAACTATAGATTAAGTTTTATAAAACAAAAGGTTACTTTTATGCAATTACAAAATATTTGTCAAGTTCTAAATATCGATATAAAGATCTCTAATGACATAGATATAATAGGTTTAAATTCACTTCAAGAAGCAACATCTAATCAGTTAAGTTTTTTAGAAAATAAAAAATATCTATCACAACTACAAGAAACAAAAGCTGCTGCTGTTTTTGTTACACAAGATATGGCTAATAAAGTTCCAAATAACACTATTGCTTTAGTATGTGATCAACCTTATGAAGTTTTAGCAAAAGCTAGTAAATTTTTTGCTCCACAAGTTGCACAAACTACAGGTAAAAAACCAAAACTAGGTAAAAACTCAACTATTATGCCAAATGTTTATATAGGATTTGATACAACTATAGGAGATAATGTAACTATTCTAAGTGGTGCTTTTATAGGGGATAATGTAACTATAGGAGATAACTCTATTATATACCCAAATGTGACTATATATAGAGATTGTGTAGTAGGCGATAATGTTATTATCCATGCTGGAACTGTTATAGGTAGTGATGGATTTGGATTTGCTACTACAAAAGATGGACAACATATCAAAATATATCAAAATGGAAATGTAACCATAGGAAACAATGTAGAAATAGGAGCAAACTGCACCATAGATAGAGCTGCTTTCTCAAGCACTATCATTGAAGATATGGTTCGTATAGATAACCTAGTGCATATAGCTCATAACTGTAAAATAGGAAAAGGAAGTATCCTTGTGACTCAAACAGGTCTTAGTGGTTCTACAACACTTGGAGAATATGTAGTAATGGCAGGACAAAGTGCTACTACAGGGCATTTAAGTATCGCACCTTTTACCACAATATTAGGAAGAGGTGTTGTTTCAAAAACTATCAAAGAGCCTAAAAAACACTGGGCAGGTTTCCCTTTGATGGAGCATAGAAGTTGGTTAAAACTTCAAGGTAAAATTCAAAAGCTTATAAAATAAAGGATCAACTATAGCTACAAAAATATTATCAATCATATCTGCATTTTTAATACTATTTTTTACATTTGCAACTTTTATACCTGATCCATCTTTAGTAGGAAGTATCGGGGTTGTATTTGCCAAATATTCACATCTGTATTTTGGTTATTTATCTTACATATATCTTTTGGTTTTGCTCTATCCATTATATAAAATCAATTTCTCATATATAGATAAGCTAACAGATAAAGCAATCACATCAGTTTTTTTATTTTTAACTATTATTATATTTCAATCATTAGTCATCAGTGGTGATCTAAGTGGTAAAATCGGAGATACAATTGTATCTATTTTATCTGTATTTATAGGTGTTGCTGGATTATGGCTATTTGTGATTATCGGATTTATGGTATCTATATTTATATTTTTTGAGGATTTCAAATTTAAAAACTTTAAATTAAATCTAAAACTTTTCTCTTTAAAAGATATTATGCCTAAACCAAAACCTAAAAAACAACTACTTCGAAAACTAGATAAATCAGTTATTATAGACAAAGAGGAAAATATTAGTATCAACGAAATAGGTGATACTGCTCAAATTATTTTAACTCCTACTTTAGATGATCAAGAATCACTACCAAATAACACTAACAATACTGAAGAACCCAAAATAGTAGATATTCAACCACTACAAACTACTCAAGGAGAGATGATTGAAGATGAGACTACAAATACATCATCTGTAATAGTTGATGAACTAGAGGAGAATAAAAAACTTCTACAAGATTTAGAAAAAGGTCAAATAGATAAACCAAAAGATTTTATTTTACCTAAAATAGAGTTTTTTGATAAACCAAAAAAGGTTACCAAATCAAAAATAAATGAAGCCGTCATAGACCAAAAAATAGAAGATTTACTTGAAAAACTAGCACAATTCAAAATAAATGGAGATGTAGTAAGAACTTATAGTGGTCCAATAGTAACCACTTTTGAGTTCAAACCAGCCCCAAATGTAAAAGTTAGTAAAATTTTAAATCTTCAAGATGATCTAGCTATGGCTCTTAAAGCTACAACTATTAGAATTCAAGCTCCAATACCAGGTAAAGATGTAGTAGGTATAGAGGTTCCAAATGAGGATACACAAACTATATATATGAGAGAGATATTAGAAAGTGAATTATTCCAAAACTCAAAATCACCTTTAACAATCATCTTAGGTAAAGATATAGTTGGTAAACCATTTGTTACAGATCTCAAAAAACTACCACACCTTTTAATAGCGGGAACTACAGGAAGTGGGAAAAGTGTCGGTATCAATGCTATGATATTATCACTTTTGTATAAAAATTCACCTGATAATCTAAAGATGATAATGATCGATCCAAAAATGCTAGAGTTCTCTATGTATAATGACATTCCGCATCTTTTAACTCCTGTGATTACAAAACCAACAGAAGCTATCAATGCTTTGGCATCTATGGTAACTGAGATGGAAAAACGATATACAATGATGGCTTCTACTAGAACAAAAAATATAGAAAACTACAACGAAAAAGCACAAAAAGATGGATTTGATAAATTCCCTTATATTGTAATTATCATAGATGAGTTAGCAGATTTGATGATGACAAGTGGCAAAGAAGTAGAGATTAGTATTGCAAGGATTGCTCAAAAAGCAAGAGCTTGTGGAATACATCTAATAGTAGCAACTCAACGACCAAGTGTAGATGTAGTAACAGGACTTATAAAAGCAAATCTTCCTAGTCGTATAAGTTATAAAGTTGGATCAAAAGTAGATAGTAAAATCATTATCGACTCACTAGGAGCAGAATCTCTACTAGGTCGTGGGGATATGCTTTTTACCCCTCCTGGTATGAGTGGATTAGTTCGTGTTCATGCTCCTTGGAGTAGTGAAAATGAGATAGATAGAGTTGTCGATTTTCTTAAATCTCAAAGGGAAGTACAGTATGATACTTCACTTCTAAAAGAGCAAAATGATCCATCTTTTCCAAACAAAACATCATCAAATGATATAGGTGAATTAGATGAATTATATGAAGAGGCTAAAAGAATTGTCATAGAAGATAAAAAAAGTTCAATAAGTTATATTCAAAGAAAATTACGAATAGGATATAACCGCTCAGCTACTATTGTAGAACAATTAGAACTTACAGGAATCTTATCTGCTCCAAATAATAAAGGAAATAGGGAAATATTAATTTAATATGTGATACAATTAAATTACAAAGATAAGATTCCTTATCTTTAGATTACTTTTCAAGGAGTTCCCCATGAACACAAGTATTGTAGGAAGAAAAATAACTTTAACAGATGAGTTAAAATCTCATATCACTGCAACAATCGACACTTTTAAAAAGTTTAATTTAGATATTATTTCAGTTAATGCAATTATATCTCAAGAGGAAAAAAAAGGTAAAAATGTTATAACATTTGAGTATGTTTTAAATATTGCAAATATAGATACTGTTGTGGTAAAACAAAAGGACAAAGATCTACACACTGCTATTGATATAGCAACAGATAGAGTGAATAAAATTTTAAGACGACATGCAGATAAAATCAAATCTCATGATGCAACCAAATTTACAGAAGTAGCAATATCTCAAGAGCAAGACTCTATTGCTAAAGAGTTAGAACTTTTAGATGAAGAGATTATCCCTGTAAAATTACAATCATATAAACCAATGGAGATAGAAGAAGCTCTAAATGAACTAAAAGCAGATAGTGGAGTTTTCAAAGTATTTTATGATATGGATGATAACTTTAGAGTATTATTTAAAATGAAAAATGGTAAACATTACGGTTTATACTAATAATAAGGAGGTAGTTTAACTACTTCCTTTAATCAAATGTCATGGGATATATTCGACTAAATCAAAATAATTTTTTTCATAATTTAGATTATTTTAGCTCTTTGTGTCAAAAAGAGAAACTATCTATTGCTTTAAAAGATAATGCTTACGGTCATGGTATCTATGAAGTAGCTTCTATGTGTGCAAAATATGGGATACAACATATATTTGTAAGAAACATAAATGAAGCAAATATTATAAAAGAGTTTGATTTTCAATCAGTTTTAGTTTTGTATGATATTCCAAAATCTTACAATCCAAATATCATAATCTCTATAAATAGCTTAGATGATATAGAAAAAATACCATCCAAATCAAAAGTTGAACTAAAAATAGATACAGGTATGAATCGAAATGGTATATTTTATGATCAAATTGATACAGCTTTAGAATCTATCAAAAAACAAAATCTTATTTTAAATGGTGTATTTACACATTTTTGTTGTTCAGATGAACAAAACAATATCACATCTATACAAGAGGATAAATTTCAAAAAGCAATCTTATATATCAAAACAAAAATAGATGATAATTTTAGAGTTCATTGTGCAAATAGTCATGGTGTATTTAAAGTTGATATGCAAAATTATGATCTAGCAAGAATAGGTATAGGTGCTTATGGTTATTTAGAATTTGAACAATCAAAATATCTTAAACCAGTAGCCTCGCTATGGGCAAATAAAATCGTAACCAAACATATAAAAAAAGGTGAGCATATTGGCTATGGAAGTAAAGCATTTGTAGCACATAAAGATATGGTTGTTACAAATTATGATGTAGGTTATTCAGATGGTTTTTTAAGAATAAGCGAAAATAAACCAGCAACTATACAAGATGGTAGAAAAATCTTAGGTAGAAGCTCTATGGATAGCTTATCAATAGAATCTAATGACCCTAAAATATGTATATTTGATAATGTTCAATCGTTAGCAACAACACACTTAACAATAGTTTATGAAATCCTTACAACACTAAGTCCTTTTATTCCAAGAATTATTATCTAACAATCCAAACAATATAAGCAGGTTTGAAGTGCTTTTTTAGTAAAATCCATCTTATAATAATATTTAAAAATATAAATATAGGATATTTATGAACGACAAAAAAGAAAAAAATTATCGACCAAATGTAGCTGCTATCGTTCTATCTAGTGCCTATCCAGCAAAATGTGAAGTTTTGATAGCTTCACGGATAGATTTAGAAGATGCATGGCAATTTCCTCAAGGTGGAATAGATGGCAATGAAACACCTAAAGAAGCACTTTTAAGAGAACTAAAAGAAGAAATAGGCACCAATGAAGTAGAGATTATTGCACAATGCCCACAATGGGTAAGCTACGATTTTCCTGCACAAGTTGCCCATAAAATGAAACCTTATGATGGACAAAGACAAAAATATTTTTTAGTCAAACTTAAAAAAGGTGCAAAGGTAAATATAAATACAGAGGTGCCAGAGTTTAGTGCATATAAATTTGTTCCTACAAATAAATTGTATGAGTATATTACATTTTTTAAACGAACAGTTTATAAACAGATTTTATCATATTTTAAAAAAGAGGGATATATTTAGATGTTAAGAGTATTGAAATTTGGAGGCACAAGTGTAGGAACGCTACAGAGAATCCAAAATGTAGCAAATATAATAAAAAAATATAAAGACAATGAAGATAGTATTGTAGCAGTTGTAAGTGCTATGAGTGGAGAAACTAATAAACTAATAGAGTATGCAAACTTTTTTAGTAGCAATCCAGAAGCTTTAGAGTTAGATATGCTTTTAAGCTCTGGAGAGAGAGTTACATCTGCACTATTATCTATTGCTTTAAATGAGCAAGGTTATAAAACAACATCTATGAGTGGAAGAGAAGCAGGGATGATTACAGACAATAACCATACATCTGCTAGAATACAAAATATTGATACTTCAAATATTGTAAAAGCATTAGATGATAGTAAGATCATAATTGTAGCTGGTTTTCAAGGGGTAAGTATAGATACACATAGAGTTACAACACTTGGTCGTGGTGGAAGTGATCTAAGTGCAGTAGCTCTTGCTGGTGCTTTAAAAGCTGATATTTGTGAGATATATACAGATGTAGATGGTATCTATACAACAGATCCAAGAATTGAACCAAAAGCAAAAAAATTATCACAAATCTCTTATGATGAGATGCTAGAACTTGCTTCATCTGGAGCAAAAGTTTTACAAAATCGTTCAGTTGAGATGGCAAAAAAATTAAATGTTAATCTTGTATCAAGAAGTAGCTTTACCCCTGAAGTTGAAGGGACTTTAATAACAAAAGAGGAAAATATAATGGAAAAAGCAATAGTTAGTGGAATAGCATTAGATAGAGATCAAATCAGAGTAGGTATGTATGGAGTTATAGATAAACCAGGTATCGCTTCTTCTATATTTACAACACTTGCTGATGCAAATATCAATGTAGATATGATAGTTCAAACAGTTGGATTAGATGGCAAAACAAACTTAGATTTTACTATCCCTACAAATGATTTAGATAAAACAAAATCTGTAATGGAGCAATTTCAAGAAGATAGCTATAAAATAGATTATAATGAATCTATCTGTAAAGTATCTATTGTTGGTGTTGGTATGAAATCTCATACAGGAGTAGCAAGTAAAGCTTTTAGCACTCTTGCTCAAAACAATATCAACATAAGAATAATCAGCACAAGTGAGATCAAAATCTCTATGATTATAGAGGAAAAATATGCAGAACTTGCAGTAAGAAGTTTGCATGATGCTTATGAATTAGACAAATAGGATAAAAAATGCAAGAGTTTTTAAATTGGACAATCAATACAATCAGAGAGGATAAACTAATAGGTTCATGGCTTGAAGAGAGAAAATATGATTGGACTCCTCTTGTATCAAAATCTATAGAAAGACTTATCAACAAAGAAAGAACAGTTTTAGTTTTAACAGATGATGATCGGGATTGGTTTTTAAAATATATCCTAACAAATATCAACTCTTCATCAAACCAAAGACCATATTTACCATTTTATGATTTTAAATCTTTTGTAGATAAAACGAACACTTTAAGAAATGAAAACGATATAAATCTTATACAAGATATGTTAAATATATCATTTCCAAATGGCTACTATATTTGGTATATAGGTAGAAGTTCTCATCAAAATGCCAATATTGCAAAAATGTTTAAAAACTCTTTTATGTGGATTTTTGATGAAGAGATACCAAATAGTTTTTATCTAAGTAGTCGTGAAGAAGCATTGGATATGAAGCTATTACAAATGTTTAGATTATACAATAAAACTTTAAGTGGTGTCCTATTTGCCCAAATAGATGTAAATAAATAGGATTAGTATATGATAATAGATAGTTCTAAAATCTTAATCGTTTCAAATATAGAACAAACTATCCAAGAGTTAATATCAACACTTCCTAAACATAGTGTAAGGGTGATTAAAAATGAGGAAGAGAATAAATATGATTTTCTAATCACACATGCTCAAAAAGCTATCAAAGAGGCATATCTTGCTTCATCTTCAACTAAATATATTTTATTATGTGGAGCAACATTTAATACTGAAGCTCAAAATATGCTCTTAAAAGTTTTAGAAGAACCACCAACAAATATAGTATTTATCCTTATTACTCTTTCAAAAAGTTCTATTTTACCTACTATATTTTCAAGATTACCTCATCAGATTATTAAAACAAAAGAGCCAATTATCCCTTGTGAATTAAGTTTTACAAAACTAGAACTAAAAGATATATATAGCTTCTTAAAACAACATCAACGGATCAATAAAAATGATGCAAAAAAACTAATAGAATCTATACTTTACAAAATCGAACAAGAGAATATTAAACTAAATACAAGGCAATTAGAAACATTTAGCACCGCTATAAAATTATTAAGTTTAAACTCAAGACCTATTAATATTTTAACAAATCTATTATTAACTCTTATATATACAAAATCTCCTACACAAAGCTATAGTAATGTTCATCTATAAAATCAATCCATCAAATATAAAAGATTTTTTATATAACCAAATTGGAACAGATAAAACAGGTGCTAAAATATTATCTAAAAAATCAAATATAATACATCTATATATCCAAAATCTAAATGTAGCAGCTGCTAATATTTTAAAACAAGATGCTTTATCAATAGGTGCTGATCTTGCAGTGCCAAGAGGAACAATTCTAGCACAAGATAAATTTGTAGATGCTGTTTTAATTGCTTCACAAAAACATATAGAGATATTATGCAAAAAAGAGCTATCTCAACCATTTGGATTAAAAGATTTAGCAAAAGAGTTAAAAAGTTTTATTACACCATCTATATCAAATATTGAAGTGATGGGGGTAATTAATGCCAATGATGATAGTTTTTTTAAAGGTAGTAGATTTAAAGATAAAAATGCCATCAAACAAATATATCAAATGATAGAAGATGGTGCTACTATTATAGATATAGGTGCAGTATCAAGTCGTCCAGGAAGTAGTGCTGTTTCAAAAGATATAGAGCTACAAAGAGTAAAACCTATATGTGATAGTATCAAAAAAAATAAACTATATAAAAAAGTAACTTTTAGTATAGATAGCTATACCCCTAGTGTGATTAAATATGCTTTAAAATCTGGTTTCTCAATAGTAAACGATATTACAGGTTTAAAAGATGATAAAGTGGCAAAACTAGTAGCAAAATATGGTGCAAAAGTTGTAATAATGCATATGCAAGGTGATCCAAAAACTATGCAACAAAACCCACAATATGATAATATTATCGAGGATATAGATAAATTCTTTCAACAACAAATAAAAAAAGCTAAAAAATTTGGTATCGCTTCTGAGAATATTATTTTAGATATAGGTATAGGGTTTGGAAAAACTTTGGAACATAATCTTATTTTATTACAAAACTTAGAGCATTTTAAACATCTAGGGTATCCACTTTTAGTAGGTGCAAGTAGAAAATCTATGATAGATAAAATTATACCAACAACACCAGAGCAAAGATTACCAGGAACTTTAGCAATACATTTAGAATCTATCAATCAAGGTGCTTCTATTATTAGAACTCACGATACAAAAGAGCATATACAAGCTATAAAAGTTCAACAAGCTATAAAAAATCAAAAGGCAACTATATGACACTAGAAGAGTTAAATCAAATGATTGAGGGAAAACCAGCTGTTATGATATATTTTAGTGGTGAAAATTGTGGAGTGTGTAAAGCTTTACAACCAAAAATCAAAAATCTTTTTGATCAATCTTTTGACAAAATAGAACAAATATACTTAGATGTAGCTCAATACAAACACATAGCTGTAGCTTTTAATATCTTTTCTATACCAACTATGTTAGTCTTTTTAGATGGTAAAGAGTTTATACGAAAAGGTAGAAACTTATCAATAGAGTTGCTCAAAGAACAGCTTCAACGACCATACGATATTTTTTTGGGGTAATTATATGGGAAATAGATTTGAAAATGAACAATCGGTGCCAAAAGGGGCAGGTAAAAGACTTATAATAATTTTAGTATCAATCATACTGCTATTTCAACTTATTACAATAGATAAAACAAATCCACCTTATGATAAAAAAGATCAAATTCAAGCACCAAAGCCTATTATGAATATTTTAAAAAGATCGTGTTGGGATTGTCATAGTAACGATACTATTTGGCCTTGGTATGCAAATATTGCTCCATTTTCATGGACTATATCAAGACATGTCAAAGTTGGTAGGCAATATGTTAATTTTTCTATTTGGAACACCTACACACCAGAGCAAAAAGATAAAAAATTAACTGCTATTTATAAATCTGTTCATACTGCTATGCCACTATCTAGCTATACACAGATACATAAAAAAGCTATCTTAACCAAACAAGATAGAGATATGTTAAGATCTTGGACAGGGAAATCACCATTTTGAGAACGGTTGTTGCAGAGATATTAGAGGATAATTCACTTCTTCTAACTCAAGCATATTTTAAACTTCAAAAACTATTTGAGAAAAAATATGGCACAAATACTGTAGTGCTTATAGAGGTTGGAACTTTTTTTGAAACTTATGAGGTAAATAATGAAGAGGAACAAATAGGTAAAGCAAAAGAGATAGCGGAACTGCTAAATATACAACTTACAAGAAAAAATAAAAATATTTTAGAAAACTCTATTGAAAATCCTTTAATGGCAGGAGTTCCTACTATATCATTTGAGAAACATCTAAGTAGAATAATAGCTTGTGAAAAATATACAATAGTTATCATAAAACAAAAAGGGACACCACCAAATGTCAAAAGAGTGCTAGAGGCTATCATATCTCCTGGAACAAATTTTGATTTTGTAGTAAATAGTGATGAAAACAATACAACATCAATAGTGCTTGATAAGATAAATGAAAACTACCTTGTAGGTTATAGTGCAATAGATGTAACTACTGGTAAATGTTACTACAACGAAGTTTATGGCACAAGTGAAGATTCATCTTTTGCTTTGGATGAGTTATTTAACTATATGAATATGCACAAAACAAGTGAAGTTATTATCACACTACTTAATAAACAGATCAATCTAAACGAGATAATCCAATACCTAGAGCTTGAAAATAAAACTTACCATATCAATAGTGCAAGGATGAGAATACCATATCAAAATGAACTATTTAAAGAGGTATTTAATATCCAATCTCTTCTAACTCCAATAGAACATCTTGATATGGAACTATATGCTTTAGCTAGTGAGAGTTTAGCAATCTTAATAGATTTTATTATCAATCACGATTCTACAATATGTCAAAAACTATCTTATCCTGTAAAATTAGATATAAGCAAATATGTCTATATAGGAAATAATGCCCTAGAGCAACTAAATATATTAGATACACCACATCAAAATAGTATTAGCAAACTTATAAACAACACATCAACCGCTATGGGGAAACGACTTTTAAAAGAGCGATTAACCCACCCAATCAAAGATGAAAAAGAGATAAAAAGAAGATATACACTATCAAAAGAGTTATATGATTATCATAACCCTATTGAAAAAGAGCTATCAAGTATATATGATATAGAAAGATTAACAAGAAGGATCAAACTAAATCGTATCCACCCTTTTGAGATAAACTATTTATATGATTCACTTATAAGTATCAATGATATTATCAAATTTATGGAGAATTATAAATTTTTTAAATCCCCTTGTAGTAGTGATGAGTTGGATATTTTTATCACATCTATACAAAATACTTTTATTTTAGAAGAGTCTGGAAAATATATGTTAAAAGATATAGAAACAAATATTATCCAGCCAAATATCAGTGCTACTATTGATGAGCTACTTCAAGAGAATGAAAAATTAAAAAGCAAACTTAACTTATTTGTCGAGCATATTTTAAAATTTTTAAATAAAAGTGATTCAAATTTTGTTACACTTAATCGTTTGGATAAAGAGGGATTTTTTATCCAACTTACAAAAAATAGATACAACCTTATCAAAGATGAACTTTTAGAATCACATCTTATTATAGATGATCAACTATATCTATTTAAAGATTTTAAGATAAAAGTTCAAACTAATAATGTAAAAATCTCTAATAAACTAACTGAAAATATATCAGATAAATATATCCACAATATCAAAAAAATAGTATCTTTAAATAAATCACTTTTTAAAGAACAGATAAAATTATATGAAGAAAAATACTCAACTATGCTACTTGAATTATGCCATTTTATAGCAGAGATAGATGTAACTGTATCAAATATCAAAACTTCAAAAAAATATAACTATGTTTGCCCTAAAATTGTCAAAACCGAAAAAGATAATAATTTCTTAGAACTTATCAATCTTAGACATCCACTTATAGAATCTCAACAAGATATAGGTATCTATGTGCCAAATGATGTGATTTTGGGAGATCTTACTTTAGCAAATAAAGAGTATCAAAACAATGTGATTATCAAAAATAGCAAATATGATACAATCATAGATAACAAAATGCACGGGATGTTACTATTTGGTATCAATAGTAGTGGAAAATCATCTTTGATGAAATCTATAGGAGTATCAGTAATTTTAGCTCAAGCAGGATTTTTTGTTCCTGCTAACTCTATGAGATTTTCTTTATTTGATTCTATTTTTACTAGAATTAGTGGAGCTGATAATATCTCCAAGGGACTATCATCTTTTGCAGTTGAGATGTTGGATCTAAAAAATATCTTCAATAGAGCAACTTGTAGCTCATTAATTTTAGGTGATGAGATAAGTCATAGCACAGAAACAATGAGTGGAGTTAGTATAGTTGCTAGTGCGATTTTAAAACTTGCAAAATTAAAAGCTATATTTGTATTTGCTACACATCTACATCAACTACCAGAACTTCAAGAGATAGAGAGCTTGAAAAATATTATATGCTTACATCTTAGTGTAATCTATAAAGATGATGAGGATAAACTTATATTTGATAGAAAACTAAAATATGGAAGTGGAAGTAGTGTATATGGTTTAGAATTTGCTAAATCATTGCATATGGACAAAGAGTTTTTAGATATAGCAAATCAAATAAGAAAACGGGTAACTGATGATTATAATACTATAGAAAGGTTATCTCAAAAAAAATCCAGCAAATATAACAAAGACCTATATATAGCTTCTTGTGCTATATGTGGTGCAAATGTAGATGATGTTCACCATATCAAAGCTCAACATAGAGCAAATAAAGATGGCTTTATAGAACATATCAATGCAAACCATAAATTCAATCTTATCCCACTATGTAAAAAACATCATAAAATGGTGCATGATGGCAAAATAAATATAAATGGTTTTATCACTACATCAAAAGGTTTAGAGCTACATTATACCTATGTAGAATAAATTGTATTTTATTTTCAGAATATATCTATTGTGCTAGACATAGATTTTGTAAATCTAACTACTTTATCCCTTCCACTCTCTTTTGCATTATATAAGGCTATATCTGCATTTTTTACAACTTGGAATATATTAGTAGAATCATCAGGGAACATTGATACACCCGTGCTTACAGTTTTGTAGAAATCATCACCATTTTTTAATTTAATAGCACTTGTAGCTACTTTTTGTCGAATTTTATTAGCTACTTTGATTGTATTATTTTCATCTATATTAACAAGCAATAATAAAAACTCTTCTCCACCCATTCGTATTGCTACATCTGATTCTCTAATATTTTCTTTAATAATACTACTTAACATTTGTAAAACTTGATCACCTACATCATGCCCATATTCATCATTGACAGCTTTAAAATGATCCATATCTAACATCAATACACCAATACTAAACTCTTCTCTTTGAGCTAAATTGATCAATATATCAATCTCCTGATCAAAAAACTTTCTATTATACAATCCAGTTAGAGCATCTTTATAGTTTGATTCATTTAACTCATCAACAATATACTTAATTTTTAGATTTGGAATTGCCTCTTGTAGATATTTTTTAATATATATAATATGGTAGTTTTTGAGTGTATCAAACTCTTCTTGTGTTTCAACAACACATCTGATTACTAAAGTAATATGATCCATAAGTTGTAATGGTATGCAATAATAAAAACCTTTATCTTTATAACAACTACAAGCTTTATGATAAGATACACTATAGATATCTTGTGATATTTTATATGCTCTACATAGATCAAAATTACTTGATTTATCACACTCTTTTTTATCATCACCCTCTTGTAATACAACTTTCATAGTTTTATTTTCACTATCATAAATAGTAAAATTAAAATGTTTAATATTAAATCTATTTTTTAATATTTGTGCTAATCTATCATATATCTCATGTGATGTTTCATCTATATCTATTTGTTTTTTGAATGTATATAATTCTGACAAGTTATCAATAATATCTTTTAAATTTAAAAAAGAGTTATCACTAGTTCTATTATTATCCCCTGTAAAGATTTTAAGTTTTGTATGGATATCATCAAAAGAGTTTTTTAACATCAAAATAAAAGAGTTATAATTATCTACAAGCTTATCTACCTCTTTACCTTTGATTAAACCTTTTGGTTTATTGATATTCTCAAATTTTCCATCAGTTGATTTTTTGATACTATCACCTATTCGTAAAAATGTATCAATATATGGCTTTAAAATACTATTTGTTAAAAAAACAATTATAAATATTAAAAAGATTGTTACAAATAAAATAGTAAATAGTGTATCTTTCCCCATCTGTTTTATTTTGGAAATATCAAGTTCAACAGAGATAGCTCCTAAGACATCACCTTTTGCAACATTGTGGCATTTACCATATGAGATGTTAATCCATCTTTTACTAATTCAGAGATACGAAATGCTTCACTTTTAGATAAATTTATTGCCATTTTACGAATATTATATGTTTGAAAAAGTATAAAAAATACTGAAACACCAAGAAACAATAAAATAAATCTAGTTAAAAGTTTTCGTTTCATATAATACTTCTATAAATAATTTAACCAAGATTTTAATGAATTTTGTTCATTAAACAATGTAGTTTGTGCTCCATGCCCACTATAGATATTAAAATCTTGATCCCATTGTAAAATTTTTTGAATACTTTTTTTCATATCTGATGGACTAGAATATGGAAAATCAACTCTGCCAATACTTCCTTGAAAAATAAAATCACCACTAAATAAACTATCTTTAATCTCAATAACACTACAACCTGGAGTATGCCCAGGGAAATGATGAAATTTAAAAATAAATCCATCTAAATTAAATATATCTTGATCATCTACTTCAACATCAGCTTTTGAAGGAGGTGTTGATTGTCCAAATGGATCTTTTTGTAACATAAAACAATCATCTTTAGGACAATAAATAGAGGTATTTAATCTCTCTTTTAACTCTTGATTACTCCATATATGATCAAAATGACCATGAGTATTTAATATGGCTACAGGGTTTGTAACATTTTCTATTACCCAAGATACTGCATCTACACCAGGATCAATAATAATATCCTTACCATCAATAGATACTATATAACAATTTGTTTGATAAGTGCCCATTGGCATAGATTTGATTATCACTTAATTATCCTAATTATTTATATTACTAATACTATCTAAATTAAATTTAAAAGATAATGAAATAATCATCTCAAATTAACTTTTTTACTCCATAGTGGCAAAACAGATTTAACATTTGGTTCATTTGATATTTGACTAATTAGATCTAAAATATCACTATTTTGTGGTATAGAGTATATAAAATCACCCACTATTAAAATATGTTCCATTTGAAGATGATATTTCTCTTCAAAATCTGCTATTAGTTTTGGTTCAACTGTATTGAACTTAATATCTAGTTTTGTATCATCTGTAAAGATATAATTTTTTGATGTGATATAATTATTATCAACCTTTTTTACCAATACTGTTTTGAGTTTATTATCTTTTTTTATAGTGTATTGAGTAAAATCACTTGCACAACCATATACTAAAAAAACTATTGCTATAGCTATATATTTCATATTCTCTCCTAATATCCTACTATTTCTAATTTCACACTATTTATTGTTTTATTACTTGGAGTATTATTTGTATTTTTATCTGTTATTTCTAGTTTCCAATCTCCACTACTATTTTCATCCAAAAAGGCAACTGAACTTAATCTAAAAGTATCATTCAAAGATGGTGACTGAAGATTTAAAGCATTATTTCCATGTAAAAGTTATGTTGTAGTTCCTGCTGGACTAATTAGATTGTATTCATAATCTCCAGAATCATCTAAATTAACATCTAAATATACCCCTACCCACTCTATAGATATATTATCTGTAATATTTAGATCAATAGTTGTAGTATCTCCATTTGTAGCTAGTGTAACATCTGTATCATTAGTAACTTCTATAGTTTGTTTAGATGGCAATGGACTATAATTGTTTTTACATTTCTTTATAGCACCAGATATATTAATCAAACCGTAACCATAATCAACACTATATTTTAATCCAGCACTATTTGTTATCCAAGTTGTATTTGAACTATCTATTTTGGTTGCTGTTGTAGCTAATATATATTTAACATCTCTATATGTAAGATTTGGACAAGCTTCAAGGATTAAACCAATAGATCCAGCTACTAGTGGAGTTGCCGCACTTGTCCCACTAAAATAATCATAACTATTATTAAGTGTTGTAGTATATAGATTATCACCATAACCACTAATTAAAATATTTGACCCAGGACTAGAAAAATTAGAGATTTTATTGTTTTGATCTACTGAGGCTACAGCTATGCTGTATTGATTATTTGTAAGAGTTGAGAGATTAGAGGAACCATTATAACAATTTGAATCTTCTCCATTATTATCTCTATCATTACCACCAGCAAAAACATAGATTCTTCCCTTACCATCTCTTAAATTAGCTACTCCTTGAGCTAAAATACTCTCTTCATCAGTGCTATTGTGATAACATATACCCCAACTATTTGAAGATATTGTGATGTCATTTGCTCCATCTCCACTTAGCCAAGCTTTTTCAAGATCACTTTGTGTATAAACTAAACTACTACCACTATTAGTTTGCATCTTAAATCCAACAACTTTTCCTAAAGGAACGATACCTTTTACCCCTTTGTTATTAAATCCCCTTGCGTTTGTAACCCCTGCACATTTTGTTCCATGAGATTCACCTGAATCAGGATTACAGTTTTGCGATGTGCTAGTTTCAGCATTATAACTTTTTGAAAGGTCAATATTAGCAAATATATCTTCATGAATAGGCTCTATTCCTGTATCAACAATTTGAATAATACTACCATTTGCACCACTTCCATTATAGTCATTTTGAATATTTGTGATATTAAGATCATCTAAATAGTATTGTTGAGAACTAGAAGGATCATCTCCATTGGTAAAAAGATCATAAGTTTCTTTTAGATGATTTTGTGCTTGGGTGATATTTACCTCTGTTATATTGTGATTTGTGCTATTTACTTCTGCTATTAATTTACTAATTGAATCTACACTATTAAAATCAATCGCTAGATTTGAGTTAAGATTTACCGCTTGAGATACCAAAGATATACCATTACTTGGATCTTTATCACTATCAAAAGATTGTAACACTCTTGCAATATTTAAAACTTTTATATTATCAATGTTTCCATTAGAAACTATATCTATAGGGGTTAAAACCGATTGACCTAAACTGCTTCCTATAAAAATATTACCAATATAAAAATTAACCTTTTCACCAGCAAGATATTGAAACTGTCCATTGCTATTGGTATATCCTGATTGTGTAGAAGTAGTATAGTGTAACCCTTGAACTTTTGAGTCTATAAAAATTCCTGTTGCTAATGATGAAGATGAGTTATTAGTTGAAGAGCTTGAACCACTAGATCCACATCCTACCAACAATAATAACAATATTGCTATAAATATAAAGCTTAATCTCATTTTTTATTAATCGCTAAATAATATAACAAGTAAGCAGCTTCTAAAGGTGTCCAAGCAATATCTGTTTCTAGTTGTAACTGTGTTAATATTTTAGGGACAGATTTATTATATTTTTTTACAATATCAAAGATTTTTGTATCTAATGCACTTGTGCTTAGCTCCACAACACTTTTTGGAAAAACATTTCTTGTATTATGAACCAAAATATCCAAATCTAGCTGAATTGCTCTTAATAATATACCAATTTGAAACGAATGGTAAGCAAACTGCTGTAATGTCTCTTTTGTCTTACCTTTATAGTTTAAAAAAGTAAAAGTTTTAAGCTCATCTTTTGCCATCTGCAAAATAGCAGTTTGTGAATATTTCATAATTATATCTGGCAATTTAATATCATCAATATCTAATTTTTCAGGATCAAAATCTCTCTTTTTTAACCAAACACTATTAAAAGCTTTTTTCAATACACTATCAAATCCCATAATTGTCCAATAAATATTATTTTTTATCATAATACAATAAATATTATTATATACTTCTAAAATGAGTAAAGATACAGTGTTTAGTAAACCTATTGTTAAAAAATTTGAATTTGATGAAGATGTAGCAAGTGTATTTGATGATATGTTGAATCGCTCTATCCCTTTTTATGAGGAGATGTTAAACTTAACTACCAAATTTGCATTAAATTATTTAGATCAAAACAATAGAGTTTATGATCTTGGTTGTTCAACTGCTTCAACTTTGATAAAAATAGCTCAACAATCAAAATATAACTTAGAACTTATAGGTATAGATAATTCAGAAGCTATGTTAAAAAGAGCTTCACAAAAAGCTCATGCTTTTGGAGTTGATATAGAGTTTTTACAAAATGATATATTTAATATAGATTTAAAATCATCTAAAGTGATAATCTCTAACTATACTTTACAGTTTATAAGACCACTTCAAAGGGAAAAACTTATAAACAAAATATATGATAGTTTAGAAGATGGTGGTGTTTTTATATTTAGTGAAAAAACAATTTGTGAAGATAAAAAACTTGACAAAGAGTTTATCGATGAATATTATAGTTTTAAAAAATCAAAAGGTTATAGCGATTTTGAGATATCAGCAAAAAGGGAAGCCTTAGAAAATGTGTTGATCCCATATAGCTACGATGAAAATAAAAAAATGGTTTTAAATGCTGGATTTAACTCTTTTGAATGTTTATTTAAATGGATTAATTTTGGAACATTTATAGCGATAAAAAAAGGATAATAATGTTAGAAATAGGGACAAAAGCACCTGATTTTTGTTTACCAAATCAGGATGATGTGGAGATATGTTTAAGAGATATAAAAGGCAAATGGGTTGTATTATATTTTTATCCAAAAGATAATACTCCAGGATGCACCAATGAAGCTTGTGATTTTACAGAACTAGAACCACAATTTGATGATATAGATGCAGTGATATTTGGAGTTAGTGCTAATACTACAAAACAACATAGAAATTTTATAGAGAAAAAAAATCTAGGTATTACACTTTTATCTGATGAAGAGAAAAATATGTTAGAACAATATGGTGTTTGGCAACAAAAAAAGATGTGTGGAAGAGAATATATGGGGATTGTAAGAACTACATACCTTATAGATCCAAATGGCAATATTGCTTTTGGATGGGAAAATGTAAAAGTTAGACAAAAGAAGAAAATAAGTGGCGAAACGGTAGAATTACGACATGCAGATCTAGTAAAAGAGAAACTAGAAGATTTACAAAATAGATAAAGGGTAAAATATGGGTAGAGCTTTTGAGTATAGAAAAGCAGCAAAATTAAAAAGATGGGGGAATATGTCAAAAGTATTTCCAAAACTAGCCAAAGCTATAACTATGGCAGCAAAAAGTGGTGGAGCAGATCCTGATACAAATGCTACATTAAGAACAGCAATAGCAAATGCAAAAGCACAAAACTTACCAAAAGATAATATTGAAGCAGCAATCAAAAGAGCAAGTGCAAAAGATGCTGCCAATCTTGCTGAGATAAACTATGAAGGTAAATGGCAATATGGTGTGCTAGTATTTGTAGAAGCAGCAACAGATAATAACACAAGAACTATTGCAAATATTAAAAATATTTTTAATAAAAATGGTGGAACTATGGTTCCTACTGGATCATTAGAGTTTATGTTTAGTAGAAAAGCAGTTTTTGAGATGAAAACTGAAGATGTGAATATTGATTTAGAGGAACTAGAACTAGAACTAATAGATGCAGGTCTGGAAGAGATCAAACAAGAGGATGATGAGCATTTTACAATATATGCTGATTATACAGATTTTGGAACTATGTCTTCTAAACTTGAAGAGATGGATCTAAAACCTGAAAAATCTTCACTTCAAAGAGTTCCAAATACTCCTATTGAGATTACAGACAAACAGATGGAAGATCTATCTGTGTTACTAGATAAACTTGAAGATGATGAAGATGTTCAAGCAGTATATACAAATTTAGCATAGGGGTTATTTTGAATAAAATTTTAGTAGGTCACTCACCAGATGCTGATGATATTTTTATGTATTATGCTATTAAATTTGGATGGGTAGATCTAAACAAAACACAATTTGACAATATCGCACTTGATATTGAAACACTAAATCAAGCAACACTAAAAGGTGTATATGATATTTGTGCTATTAGTTTTGCACTATACCCTTTTGTAAAAGATGATTTTGCACTTCTTAAAACAGCAGTTAGTTTTGGAAATGGATATGGTCCTAAAGTTGTAAAACAAAAAGGTAAAAAACTAAAAAGAAACTTCAAAGTAGCACTAAGTGGTCAATACACTACAAATGCCCTACTTTTTAAAATCAAATATCCTGAAGCTAGAATAACATATATGAATTTTTTAGATATTGAACAAGCAGTGCTAGATGGCACAGTAGATGCTGGTGTGCTTATACATGAATCTATCTTAACTTATGCTCAAGATTTAGAAGTAGAGATAGAACTATGGGATATTTGGCAAGAGTTAGCAGGTAAAGATCTGCCACTTCCTTTAGGTGGTATGTGTTTAAGAAGAAGTATCCCTTTAAATAAAGCTATTGAGTATGAAAATATACTTATAAAAGCAGTTAAAGTTGCAAATGACAATAAAATTTTATTATCAAAAATGCTTCTTGAAAGGGATCTTATTAGAGTTGATTATGATACTTTACAAACATATCTAAATTTATATGCCAATGATGACTCTATAGAACTAAGTGACATTCAATATAAAGCTTTGAATAAACTATATGCTTTAGGGTATGAACATGGTTTTTATGATGATCTTATAAAATCACAAGATTATCTAATACCTAGTGAATATCAGGAATTAAGAGATTCTTAATCCTCATCTAAAGCTTCATCTACTAGCTTACTATCGATCTCTTTTTTGGGCTTGATATTAGATACTTTTTTAAGATCTTATATAAATCCATCAAATTTGCATAGTTTAGTTGAGAATAGTAAAATGGCTCAAGTATTTAATAAATAAATAACTATGAATTTTTGATTTTATTCTATCTAATTTTATTTATGTTTGATAACTCAATAAATTGTTTTAGATTATACTTTTGATAATATTGCTCTATAGATTTTTTTAGCTCATTATCGCTTAATTTTGATTTTGCTTTGATCCCAAACTGTTCTATAAAACCAACAGGCATAATAGAACTTTGTTTTGTAGGATTTTTCATATATTTAAACATAGCATCTTTTACCCTTGTAGCACTACTATATTTTAAGGTATATTTACTCATATAGATATGTAATCTTAGTGTATTTTTATGACAACCTAAACAGTTAGTTTTAAAATCATTTGCATAAATAACGATAGAAAAAATAGCCACTAAAATATATAATCTTACAAACTTACAATTACACATGTTCCCTCTTTTAGTTTAGAATCAATTTTGATATCTAAATGATACTCTTGCACAATATTATAAATAATATTATACCCTATACCAAAACCACCCATATTATTGTTAAATCTAGTATATCGCTGAAATATTTTTGATATCTCATCTTTTGTCATACCATCACCTTGATCTATAATTTTAAAACTATTTTTATTGATAATAATATCTATATTTGTATTTTTATTTGTATATTTAATCGCATTTGATATAAGATTATCTATAAGACGAATAAGTTTATTTTTATCTATATACAAAATAAATATATCATTTTGCACCATATTTACTGTAAGATTTTTTGATTGAAAAAGCAGATCAAAATATTTAATTCTTTGTTGGATAATAGTATTTACCTCTATTTGTTCATTTTGTGATGAGATTTTATGATTGAGTATTAAAAATACAAGATCATCATAAATATTTGATATTGTTAAGGTTGCTGTTTTTATACGATCAAATTTATTTTGAAGTTTTTTATCTAGCTCTACACTATTTATCATCTCAATATATAATGTCCCCAGAAAAAATAACCAATTTCAAGAATATTTATATTCCTAAATAGTAAAATAGGATAATAAAAAATGGGAGAGATATTATGAGTAGAAAACGAACAACATATAGTGCTGAATTTAAAGCTAAAATAGTGCTTGAGATTTTAGAAGGTGAAAAGACTTTAAATGAGATAGCGAGTAAATATGATTTGTTACCTAAAAATCTACAAAATTGGAAAAAGCAGTTTTTAGAAAATGCATTTCTGGC
>OFBA01000054.1_pt1 | contig 20581 bp, 24 predicted proteins | sample 1520391 | NCBI WGS metagenome assembly OFBA01 (sample SAMEA3696446, study PRJEB22514) | metagenome | biome: water; feature: marine; material: hydrothermal vent | place: Pacific Ocean | collected 2014-08-12 | depth 1521 m
CACGCAAGCACATTTGCGATAAGTCAATCCTGACAGCAGACGATTATCCCGCTACCAGCGGATGCACCCCCTTTGAGCAGGGATGGAATCTTGTTGGCCTGAAAGTAAATCAGGAAAAATCCATTGCAGATATCATACCTGCTGGTGCAATCAGCGCGTGGAAATGGGAAAACAATAATTGGGCAGTATGGTTGATGGTTTGATTTAAATAAAATTCAACAGGCATAGGATTGTCAATTTTACAGCTTTTTTGCATCAAAAATATCAAAAGCCAGTGTTTCTGCCTTATATAGCAGTTGCCAGCGGTGTCTGGTTTGATGAAGATCAAGATGGTGAAATAGATAATGAGGAATTTGATCCTGATGGATGGAATGACAAAATAGTAAATGTCTATAAGAACCTTAAAAAGAAAAGGCCAGTTTTACTGGAAAATGGCCTTTTTGGATATGCTCCCATGGAACTGTTTGATCATCCGCGACATGATTATGGAGGATTTCAATATTTTATGAGAAATGAGTATCATCTGGGAATAATCAATACCGATGCAATTGATGAGACAGATGAGCATTTGCTTGGAAAGTTAGAGCCAAAAGGAGATGTGCTGGGAGAAATTTTTTAATCTAATACTCGCCTCTCCACTACTTTTATAAGAAAAAAGGGCGCACACAGGTGTGCCTTTTTTTATGGGCAGATATTTTTTTGCTCAGCCCCTTGACGTGTCTGTTTTTCTGCTTATTTTATAAAGCAAAAAATGATTGATGGAGGTGATGGCTATGGTAATTGATTTTAGTGCCTTTTATGATTTGCCAAGACAGATAGATAGGTTTTTTGACGAGTTCTGGAAGCCAAATGTAATTAGCCAGAGAAGGGCGTCTTATCCACCAGTAAATATTACTGAAGATCAGACTAATATCTATGTCGATGCTGAGATTCCAGGTATGGATATTGATGATCTGGAAATAATCCTGACTGAAGGTAGCCTTGTTATCAAAGGTAATCGAAAAGCTGACAATGGCAATTACTACCGTCAGGAGAGGCCTGTTGGTGTATTTCAAAGAATTATAAATTTAAACGTTCCAATTGATGCAGATAAAGTAAAAGCAAAAATGAAAAATGGTCTGTTGGAAATAGTTTTGCCAAAGACAGATGAAGCAAAACCAAAGAAAATTAGTATAGAAGCAGAATAATGGGAGGTGATAATATGACTCAAGAAGTAACCAAAAAAGAGACCAGTACATTGCCAAGATTTGCTCCCAATACAGATATTATAGAACGTGAAAATGGATTTTATATATACATGGATTTACCAGGAGTGAGCAAAGATAATTTAAAGATTGATCTTAAGGAAAACGAGCTCCAGATCAGTGGAAAAGCTTTTTATCCTAAGAGAGAGAATGTAAACAATATTCATCTGGAATTTGGCGATGGTGAATATGTGCGCAACTTTACCGTCTCTGACATTGTTGATCGTCAAAACATCAAAGCAACTCTAAAAAAGGGTGTATTGGAACTATTCCTGCCTAAAGCTGAAAAGGCCAGGCCACGAAAAATTGAGATACAGGCTGAGTAATTGAATTTCAAAAGGAGGTGATGTGAGATGTTTGAAAGCATGTTTCCAGCTTTACGAAGAAAAAAAGAAACCGAGCTTAAAAGCCCACAAAATATCTTTGATTTGTTTGATGAAATGTGGAGACAACCATTCTGGGGTATGGAGCAGTTTACAACCGGCTTTGTTCCTGCTGTTGAAGTAAGTGAAAAAGAAGAGGAAATAGTAGTTCGGGCAGAAATTCCCGGACTTGACACAAAAGACCTGGATGTAACTATTGAAAACAACTATTTAGTTATTAAGGGTGAAAAAAAGAGGGAAAATAAAGAGGAAAAAGAAAATTTTGTGCACATGGAGTGTTCTTATGGCTCTTTTTACCGTACCATTCCTTTAACCAGTGAGGTGGATAAGGATAAAATTAAAGCCACATATAAAAAAGGCGTTTTAACCATAACTCTACCTAAGGTAGAGTCAGCCAGAGCCAGACGGATTGCCATTGATGGTTAATAACATTGCTGGAGGGCAAAAAAGGAGGGGTTTCCCCTCCTTTTTTGTTTTTTTCTCTGGTGCCCGGGGCCAGACTCGAACTGGCACGGTACAATGTACCGAGGGATTTTAAGTCCCTTGCGTCTACCAAAATTCCGCCACCCGGGCGAAGAAAGCTTTTATTATACTTTGATTTCATTTTCGTCAACTGTTTACTTGCATTTCAGTTTGATTATCTATTCTAGCCTTTTAAGAATAATTTTGTTAAAATTCTGATATGGTTAAGGGACGTGAGCGCGTTTTAGTCATTGGCCTGGATGGGTTGCCTTATTCTCTGGTCAAAGAACCTGGCCAGAAGAAAGTTTTTTCACATCTCAAATCAATTATTGATTCCCCGAACTCGTGCGCTATTTGTGCAGAGATTCCCCCTCTTTCGCCTGTAAATTGGACTTCTTTTTATACTGCACAGGGCCCGGAAGTGCATGGTGTTTTTGGTTTTACCTGCATCGATCCTGCTGCTTATCAAATTTTTATCACTAATTTTTCCCAGGTTAAAATCCCCACGATTTTTGATAGACTGGGGGAGAAAGGACTGATTTCTAAGGTTATCAATTTGCCCAATACCTATCCTGCCAGGCCCATAAAAGGGATGCTCATTTCCGGCTTTGTGGCTCAGGACTTAAAAAAAGCAGTTTTTCCTCCTCCACTTTTTGGCATTTTGAAAAATAAAGGATATAAACTAGAGGCAGATACCATCAGGGGGGCAAAAGATTTTGAACTGCTTTTGAAAGAGTTACGCCAGACATTGTCTGCCAGACTCATGGCTCTGGAGCTTTTCTGGCCGGATCTGGCGTGGGATTTATTTGTCATTGTTTTTACTGAAACAGATAGGCTTTTTCACTTTCTTTTTCCGGCTCTTACAGAAGAAAACCATCCCCTGCACAACGAATGTATTGGACTGATGCGTGAGTTGGACAGGACAGTTGGCCTGGTTCTGGAGAGATTTGATGCTTTGCCTGAGCCTAAAAGGCTTATCATTTTAGCAGACCACGGCTTTACCACCTTAAAAAAAGAGGTTGATCTTAATGCCTGGCTGGTCAGGGCAGGCTTTTTACATTACTCACGCAAACCAGAGCATGAATTGGATGCAGGAGTAATCAGCGAGCAAAGTCGTGCCTTTGCCCTGGATGCGGGCAGGATTTACCTGCATCGCAGAGGCAAATTTGCCAGAGGTAAAGTAACAGAAACTGATGCAGCGAAAATTTTACAGGACATCAAGGCCGGGCTTATGAGTTTATCCTGTGCAGGGGAAAAGGTTATGGAGGCTGTTTTGACAAAGAAAGAGGCTTATCCAGGCGCTACACATCCTTTGGCTCCTGATCTTCTTTGTTTACCTCGCCCCGGGTTTGACCTCAAGGGCAAATTTGACCGGCAGGAGATTTTCGGGCATTTTGGCCGTTCTGGTTGCCATACTGTTCAGGATACTTTTTTCTTTGACAGCCAGGGATGTAAACCTTTAAAGCTTAGAGAGGTTGGTCAGGAAATTTTATCCTATTTTGAAGCCAGGTCCCTGTTTTAATATTGCAAACGCAAATACCAATACTAACACTGTAACATATCATGAAAATTGATTACAAAAAAGAGTTGAACCCTTCCCAATATGAGGCTGTAACCACCATTGACGGCCCTGTTTTAGTCATTGCTGGAGCTGGCAGTGGCAAAACAAGAACTATTGTTTACCGGCTGGCTTATCTTGTGGAACAGAAGGTAAACCCACAAAATATCCTTTTGCTCACTTTCACGCGTAAAGCAGCAGGAGAAATGCTCAAAAGGGCTGAAAACCTGCTGGAGCGAAGGCTTGGTTCTATGCATAGCGGCACTTTTCATAGTTTTGCCTTTGCCATGTTGCGCAAATTTGCTTCTGCCCTGGGATATGTAAATGGCATAACTGTTATGGATTCCAGTGATGCCGAAGATGTGCTCAAAAATGTCAGGGACCAGTTGAAAATAGGTCAAAAGGATCGCTCTTTTCCCAAAAAAAAGACCATTTTATCCTTGATCAGCAAGGCCAGAAACAAGGAACTGGACCTGGAGCAGGTTATACTCAAGGATGCCTTTCATCTGCGCAATTACCTGGAAGACATAGAGCGCATTTATAAAGAGTATCAGGTTTTTAAGCAAAAACACGGCCTTTTAGACTATGACGACCTCTTGTTTCAACTGGAGAGGCTTTTGCTGGAACATGAAGATATACGGGATTTTTTACAGGCCGCGTTTCAATATATTATGGTAGATGAGTTTCAGGATACTAATCTGGTGCAGGGAAGGCTGATTAAACTGATAGCCGGGCCATCCGGCAATGTCATGGCCGTGGGTGATGATGCCCAGTCAATTTATGCTTTTCGGGGTGCTAATGTAAATAATATTCTTAATTTTCCTGAAATTTTCAATAATGCCAAAATTGTAAAGCTGGAACAAAACTACCGCTCAACACAACCCATCTTAAACCTGACCAATCAAATTTTAGCTGGCGCTGCTGAAAAATATCCCAAAAATCTCTTTTCCACACGCAATTCAAAGTTGTTGCCGCAATTGATTCGACCTTTAAGCGATCTCAGTCAGGCCAGGGTTGTGGTGCAAAAGATCAATGAACTTAGCCGCAAATATCCCCTGCACGAAATAGCAGTGCTTTTTCGCGCTGGTTATCAATCATATCCAGTGGAGGTTGAACTAAACAGGGCGGGCATTCCTTTTCAAAAGTTTGGAGGGATCAAATTTTCTGAGGCGGCCCACATAAAAGATGTGCTGGCTTTTATGCGCCTTATAGCCAATCCAGCAGATCTTCTGGCCTGGACAAGGGCATTGTCCAATCTCAAAGGTATTGGGTCTAAAACCTGTGAAAAACTCTATAATGCTTTTATGCAGGGGGACAATGGATATATTGAAAAGCAATGCCAGAAAAATAAGCAATTAAGGCAGGTTTTGAGCCTGATAGATGCACTTCGGGCTAATCAGGATAGTCCAGCAAGGATATTAGACGAAATACTTATCTTTTATCAGCCCATCATGCGGGAAAAGTTCGCTGATGACTATCCCAGACGGGCCACAGGATTAGAACAACTGGCCCAGATTGCATCTACCTATGACAATCTTGATCTGTTTCTGGCTGATATGAGTCTGGAAAATCCAGATCCAGATGGCAATAAGCTCAAGGAAGATACACTTGTTTTATCCACAGTACATTCTGCCAAGGGGCTGGAGTGGTCAGCGGTGTTGATTATTGATCTTGTGGAGGAGCGATTCCCTTCCAAACATGCTTTGATGGATCATGAAGAACTGGAAGAGGAACGCAGACTCCTGTATGTAGCCTGTACCCGTGCTAGAGATTATCTTGCTTTATTCGTGCCTGATTCCATATACAATCGTTATCAGGATATGCACGAGTCAGCCTTACCTTCGCCCTTTATTCAGGAACTGGACAATTCATTATTTGAAGAGTGGCGTGAAAATTATACAGGGACACTTGCACCGGTTCAAAATAAACAGCCAGGAACAATTCCCCCAGCACAGCGTCAGCAGCGACAGCAAAGGCCTGAACAGACCAATTGCCACTATTGTATCCATAAAATCTTTGGTCGGGGCAAAGTTATTACTCATATACCACCCAATAAATATAAAGTTAATTTTCCTGGTGTTGGTTTGAAAACTGTTATAGGGGATTATCTGGAGTTTGAGTAGGATTAAGGGGTAAGGGGTAAGGATTAAGGATTATGGGGTAAGGGGTAGAGGGGTAAGGGGTAGAGGGGTAAGGGGTAAGGATTACGGAAAAATTTACTTTTAAGGTTTTCAAAATATCTTGAAGATGGTATTTTTGAACTTAAGATTAGATTACCAGATAAAATATCACGAATTTTATATTTTTATGAAGAACAACAAATGATTATTTTTACACATGGCTTTATTAAAAAGACACAAAAAGTACCGAGGAAAGAAATAGAGCGGGCAAAAACCATTAAGGAGGTATATAGACGTGACAGAAGCTGAAAAATATTTTCAGAAACAGATGAAAAATTCCGAATTTAAAAAGGTCTATGAAGAAATATCAGAACAAGTAAACATAGAATGGGAGCTTGAGAGGATTAAAGAAAATATTTTGAAAAATATGGACACAAAACTAATTGTTCAAGACATTGAGAGGCTTCAAGCACAATTTGCAAAATCCCTTACCCCTTAACCCTTAATCCTTACCCCTTCAATTATACCCCGTGGGCCAGTGGCTATACACGTAACTTTATGCCTAACGCCTTGATTACTTTCAGGATTGTTCCAAAGCTTGGAATCCTTTCTCCTGATAAGGCCTTGTAAAGACTCTCTCGTGACAATCCTGTTTCTCGGGCCAGTTGCGACATGCCCTTTGCTCTAGCGATATCACCAAGAGCCTTAGCGATGAGTGCAGCATCGTCCTCGGCAAAACAGGCCTCAAGATAAGCTGCCATTTCTTCTGGTGTTCTTAGATGCTGGGCAGGATCATATTGTGTTATTTTGACTTGTTGCATAAAAAAATACCTCTTTTTTATAGTTTCTGGGCTAATTTCAAAGCTTGTTTAATATTTTCTTTTTGTGTTTTTTTGTCTCCACCTGCCAGTAATATAATAATGTGAGTTCCTTGTTGTTTATAATAAAGTCGATAGCCTGGACCGTAATGGATACGTAGCTCGGAAACGCCCTGACCAACAGGCCTTACATCACCTGGATTTCCCATGGCAAGACGTTCTATACGCACCATTATTTTTGCTCGTGCTTGAATATCCCGTAATCCGTCAAGCCAGTTAGCAAAAATATCTGTCTTGAAAACTTTAAACATGATTTTCATGTATTCTCGGGGATACAGTCTTGTCAAGAAAAGAAAATAAAGGAACCAGGGCTATCTCATCTAATTTTTATGGCAGTTATTGGCTTACTGGGGACTGGCCCTTGGGCCTGTCCCCAGATACAGAGTTAGCATAAAAGGCAAAAATAGCCTATATCAACGAAATTTAGATGAGATAGCCCTGTAACGTTCAACTTTATACTGGAATATCCTGACTTCTTAGCATGTTATCCAGAATGTCTATCATTTTCTCTCTTTGTGCAGGCGTAGCATAGGCAATACATTCACACCGAATTTTGCCCCTGGCCCGGACCAGAAGTTCCAGCTTAAGCCAGTTTTTGCCGGTTTCCAATGCCAGATAATATGGGCCGCACTCCTGAAGGTGATCAGACTGTTTCTTGCTTAACATATCAACTGGCAAAGGCAACCAGAAAATACCATCTATTGGCCCCTGATAGCCCTGATCTTTAAGATATTCCTCAAATTTTTTAATATGATCCTGATTTATTTCTTCAATATAATAAGACCGCATGTTTGCCTCCTATCTTCCCATCTTCCTCCCCCGATGTGCATTTTCGGGTACATCCTCGTTATCCAGATTAAAAATACGCCTGATTAAATCTATGAACTTTTGCGCATTTTCCTCCTCACGCGCCCGTCTTTTTAAAAACATAATCGGCTCATGATATAATTTTTTTGCTAAAGACAGGGCCAGGGTCTCCATAGCCTTATATGTCTTTCCATCAACATCCTTTTTAAGGCCGCGCAGGGTTCTTTTAAGTTCACTGCGGGCAATGGCTTCTCCCCTGGAGAGCAAATCCACAATAGTAGGATTCAAATCCAGAGACCTAAGCCACTGAGCAAACTTCTCTACCTCCTGCGCAATGATCAATCTGGCCTTTTCTGCCTCAGCCTTTCTGTTGGCCAGATTTTCTTCCACCACCTCTTTTAAATCATCAATGTCATAAAGATAAACATTGTCCACCTGGTTGACATCGGGATCAATGTCCCGGGGCACGGCAATATCAATAAAAAAAATAGGACGATGTTTTCTTTTTTTCAAAATTTTCCTTATATCCTTTGCCTGAATAATAGTTGAAGGCGCACCAGTAGAACTGATAACAATATCCACAAAAAGCAAATTTTCATAAAGATTATCCAGGCACGCAGCTCGTCCCTGAAACCTGGTGGCCAGCTCTTTAGCGCGCTCCAATGTCCTGTTCACCACTAAAATTTCCTGCACTCCATTGTTCAGCAAATGGATAGCTGCCAGTTCAGCCATTTCTCCCGCGCCTATAAGCATGGCACTATGTTTAGACAAATCACCAAAGATTCTTTTTGCCAGCTCCACAGCAGCAAAACTTATGGACACGGCATTGGCAGCTACTGCTGTTTCAGTGCGCACCCTTTTGGCCACAGAAAAGGATTTATGCAAAAGCCGGTTAATAATAACCTTTGCAGTTTGTTCCTCAACAGCCTTACGATAAGCATCTTTGAGCTGGCCCAGAATCTGAGGCTCACCAAGAACCATTGAATCCAGGCTTGAGGCCACAGTAAAAAGATGCTCTACAGCCTCTAAGTCCTGATAAAAATACATATTTTTTTGCAACAAATTTATATCAGCCTTACAAAACCCTGCCCAGATATTCAGGACTTTGTTTTCCACATCTTTTACACTACTGCTGCCAACGCACAAAATTTCCACCCGGTTGCAGGTCGATAAAACCAGGGCCTCGGTTATAGGCCCATCCAGGCTTATCAGACCTTCCCTTAGTGGATTAAAGTCTGCCAGAGCAAACTTTTCCCTCACCTCAACGCTGGCAGTGCGGTGATTTAAGCCAAACAAATATATTTTTTGCATCGTGGCTGTTATGGTTTAAAACTGTGATGACCTGGAATAAAAAAATTAACTCCGACCATTGAAAGCACGGTCAGGGCAAAAATGATAATGGCCAGTTTGGCCGGTTTTCGTCCTTTCCAGCCAAGAGCGAACCGTTGATGAAAAAGATAAGCATATAAAAACCAGATAATAATAGCCAGAATTTCCTTGGGATCCCAGGTAAATATCCTTTTCCACGTAAAAGCTGCCCAGATAAAGCCTGACAGAATTCCCAGGGTAAAAAGGGGAAATCCCCAGGCCACTGCCAGATGATTGACCCGATCAAAGGTAGCCAGAGAAGGCAGTTCTCTGGAAAAAGAAGATAATTTTGACTTGGTTTTAATCTTTTTTTCCAGATATAAATAAGTGATGCCAGCCCCAAAAGCCATAGCCAGAAATCCCATGCTAATAAATAACGTGGCAATATGCAGGCTAAACCATAAGCCACTCAACCGGGGAGGGATAGGAAGGGCTTTTGGGGAAATAGCCAGAGAGGATGAGAAAAGGATCAAAGCCAGAGGAGCAGCAGTTAGAGACAAAAATTTTAATTTTAATATCAACCATAATAAAAAATAGACCAGCAAAAAGGCCCAGGCCAGAAAACTAAAATAAAATTGCCCACGGGCCAGGGTCTCGTGAAAAGAAAAAAAATATTGCACAGCAAGGTCTATGGTATGCAGGCCAAAACCTGCTATGGTCAAATAGTTGCCTAAACTTTGCAACTTCTCTTTTTTGAAAAGAAAACCAGCTAAGACCTGTATTGTAGCTATAAGATAAAACAGGGCAATGCCCAGATCAAATACTTTCAAAAAGTTCATCTATCAGTCCTCCTATCCACGCATGGAGGTCCTCTGGCAGGAGTTGTTTTAAAATTTCTTCTGTTTTGCGCTGATCTCTTAACCTTAAAGACTGAAGTAGTTCAGAAAAAACCAGGCTACGAAAAATTTCAGCGTTTTCTTGCTGCTTTCGGCCAAGAGATAAAACAAGAGGTCTAATCTTAGATAGCAACCTGGTCAATAGCTCATATTCAGGGCCAAAAACCTTTTCCAGTTCCAGACGAATTTTTCTGGCCAGAGCCGGGCTATGACCTCCAGTAGATATGGCCAGACACAGATCGCCACGGGTAAAGATGGAAGGAAGGATAAAATCACTCTCCAGCGGGCTGGTTGCTACATTACAAAAAATATTTTTCTTCTTACATTGCAGGGCAATAAACCGGTTCAACTCTTTATCATTGGTACAGACAAAAACCAGATCAGCTCCATCTAAATCTTCTGGTTTTACCTGCCTCTTTTTAAACTCAAGAGAATGGGCCTTTGAGGCCAGATCATCAGGAAGCTCAGAATAAGGATCATAGACAAATATCTTTTTTACCCCACATTGCAACAATGTCCTGATTTTCCGCTGACCAACATCACCCGCACCAACCACCACGCAGGTTCTGTCTGTAAGGTCTAAAAAAATAGGATAATAAGACATTATATTTTCTGATATTTCTCCAATTTATAACGCAAAACCCGCTCTGAAATGCCCAGCAATTCAGCCGCCTTTGTCTTGATCCCCCCTGCCTTTTGCATGGCGTCAAAAATACGCATCTTTTCCAGCCTTTCCACGGCTTCAACTAAAGGCAATTCAAACAAATCCTGTGCAGAGGCATGGCCTTTGTTTTTTTGCAAATAGGGTGGTAAATCCTCTGGCGTAATCAATTCGTTTTCAGTCAAAATCACTGCCCTTTCCACAATATTTTCCAGTTCACGCACATTGCCGGGGAAATCATAGGTCAATAAAATTTCCAGGGCCTTACGCGTAAATCCCTTTACATTTTTGCCATATTTGCGAGCAAACCTGTCGCAAAAATATTCTGCCAGCGGTTCAATATCCTCTCGTCTCTGCCGAAGAGCAGGGATGTTTAAGGCAAAGACATTGAGCCGCCAGTACAAATCTTCTCTAAACTTTTCCTGTTTAACCATTTCTTCCAGATTGCGATTGGTAGCCGCAATGACCCGCACATCCACTTTTATTTCCCTGACACTGCCCACCCGTGCAAAGGTTCCATTTTGCAAAACCCGCAACAATTTGGCCTGCAATTCTAAAGGCAAATCACCTATTTCATCCAGAAAAATTGTTCCCCTGTGAGCAACTTCAAATAAACCCTGTTTGCTTCTGGTAGCGCCTGTAAAAGCGCCCTTTTCATGGCCAAAAAGCTCACTTTCTAAAAGACCGCCTGGAATGGCCGCGCAATTTATGCGCACCAGAGGTTTATCCTGTCTGGGCGATAACCTGTGAATGAGTTCCGCCACCACCTCTTTGCCTGTGCCTGACTCCCCTGTCAAAAGCACTGTGGCTTCTGTCTCAGCCACTTTTCTGGCCAGGCTCAGCAATTCCTTCATGGCCGGACTTCTGGCAATAAGATCCTTAATTTCACTGTCAGACCAGCCCATTACCTGACGGCGCAAAGTGGCAACTTCCTGCTCCAGCCTGCCCTCTTTTAGCGCGCGTTCAATAAGCAACAACAATTCTTCCAGGTGCACGGGCTTGGTCAAATAGTAAAAAGCGCCTGCGCGCATAGCAGCCACTGCCATATCTATTGAACCAAAGGCAGTAATTATAATGACAGGGGTCAAAGGCAAACTCTCTTTTAATGCGGTGAGAACTTCCAGGCCATCTGCATCAGGCAGTTTATAATCAAGCAAAATCAAATCCGGCCTCCTGTCCCGCGCCTGTTTGATTCCCTGTGCTCCGGTCATCGCGGATAAAACAGAAAACCCATGCTGACCAAGATAATCAGCCAGTATCTCCCTTTGCGAGGAATCGTCTTCAATGATTAAAATAGTCTGTTTCATTTTGCCTTTCGCCTTTCGCCTTTAGCCCCAACCTCAACCTCATTCTGCTTCCCCTGCCAGGTTTGCTTTCAATCACAAGTTCCCCTTTGTGTGCTTTTGCCACCATATCTGCCAGATAAAGGCCAATGCCAAAACCCTGCTTTTTGGTAGTATAAAAGGGTCGCTTGATGTTGGCAATTTGTTCTTCAGTCAAACCCGGGCCATTGTCTATTACCTCAAAAACTGCTTTGTCCTTGCTCTGCCAGGCCCTGATTTTTACCTGCCCCTTATCTTCCACTGCTTCCAGAGCATTGCGCACCAGATTGGAGAGGCCCCGCATAAGCCAGCGAGGATCTGCCTGAAAGGAAAAATCCTTTTCCAGAACCACCTCAAAATTAATTTTTCTGGCCTCAACCAGAGATGAAAATTCATTTTCAATTTCCAGAAGCACCTGAGAGGCCTGTACCTGCATGGGCCTGACCTCTATCCCTTTAGCCACTTCAAGAAGCTCATAAATCAACTCGTCCAGCTTTTGAACTTCCTTTTGCAGCTTCCCCACAAGTTCAGGCTTAGCCTGGTTAAATTCCTTTAGGTATTGCAATCCCATACTTAACGTATTTAAAGGATTGCGTATTTCATGGGCCAGCATGGCAGAGAGCCTGCCTGCAGCAGCAAGCTTTTCTGTATCCGCCAGCCTGCGCAATATCCTGTGCTCACGCCTTATCAGCCTGGACATGATAAAGCCCAGAAACCCCATAAAAGCCAGGCCCCCCAGTAAAATCACAGCTCCATGAACCACAGTTTCCTGCCAGAGCCTGGCCCGGAATGATGTGTCAATTGCAACCAGTACATTTACTGGTTGACCATTTTTTCTTTTTATCACGTCACTTAAATAAAAAATTTCCCTGTCTTCAGCTCCTTTGCTGGCCAGCTCAACAATCTTTTTGTCTGGCACCAGGGCATGAGGAAAGGAATTCAAAAGAATTTCATCATCATACCAGATTAAAACACCATAAAGAAAGGGCTGGGATTGAAATTCATCCACAAGCCAGGCAGGATTCTGAAGATATGGCGGAGGGTTTTTCAGAAGGGACAAAGTTTCTTCATAAGCCAGAAAACGCAACTCAACAAAAGAAAGGGCCTGAGAACCATCAAGATAAACATGCTCTTTGAGTTGAGCATAAACAGACCATAAGTGCAACAACGTGGCAATAAAAACAATTAATGTGCCTGCCCCGGCAAAAAGCCAGGGCAGTTTTCCGGGTGGTGAAGTCCTGATACGCCTGCAAAAAGGAACTTTTTGCAGGCGACTCCTAAAAATAATATTTGGCCTCAACATATAAACTGCCAGAACCTGCCTTTTCTCCAAACTCTGTCTTTTTATCCCCCTGATTAACAGAAAATTTGACCTTTAAATCCAGATTGGCAACAGGCGTATAGAGGAATTCCAGGCCAATATTGGTACTATAATCATCTAAATTGGCAAGGACAATAAAAGATGGATTAAAATATAAAATATCAAAAGGCTCTTTTTGTGTGATTTTAACATACGCATAATCCTGCATCACAAGGGACTGATTAAAATATTCTTTTCCCAGAAACGTACTTTTCTTTAACTTCAAATCTGTACCAGAATTCTGATAATCTTCATACGCACTATCTATAAATTCATAATAATCCTCCATATCCTCATGTTCATATCCATGACCGTTGTGATAATATTCAAGAATAAAAGTAGTATCATGTGTATTTAAATAGCGCAGGCCCAGAAGATAGGAAAAGGCATATTGCTCATAATTCTTAAAAGTATTATCATCATTAAAATATGCTTTTGAATCGAATGTTCTGGCTATTTCGCCGTGAATCTCCAGATTCGATGTCAGATTATACGCAAAATCAGCTCCATAAGCGGGCTTACCCTCTTTATCCGCAATAAACATCAAATCTATATCAGTATCATAAAGCAGAAGATAGAGCTTTGCGCCATAATTCAATGATCTGGAGGTTAAAAAATCCTGATTAAACTTTTCTGTAACCGGCAAAATAACTGGAGTTAAGGTCACGGTCTGCAAAGGCCCTTCTGTATAACTTTTAATATAATCGCCATAAAGCAGAACATATCCTTCCTCCATGGCCTCAGGGTCATTTACATCTTTGGGCCGGCTGAAAAAAGCAACAGGGTTGGCAAAATATCCCCTGCCCCAGCGCAAAACTTTTTTACCCGCACCAATACTCCATGTATAATCCGGCTGAAGCAAAACATAGGCCTCATCAACTGTTCCGTCAGAAGACCACTCATTGGCCTTTTTTGTGCCCTCAAAATCAAGCCGCGCATAAGACGTGAGAACTTCTTTTTTATATTCCGCCATGAGCTTTAAATTGGCATCAAACTCTGTTGCAAATTCCTGGTCAGGATTATCATAATAACGCTGCTTAAAAAGACGAGAACTTTTGCGCAACAAAACGATGTTCTCAGAAAGGGCGGCTTCAGCATTAAAGATCAAATGTTTTAAACCCTGCTCAGAATCAGCATTATCTGCGCTTAACCCATCCAGTTCTGCATCCAGGTCAAAATCATAATCTCCTGTAGGGGCAGATTCTATATCTGCTCCTGCGTTTGACGCGCTGCTGGCAGGGCTGACAAAAGCGCATACAAAAACAAGATTCAATAAAACAATAAACAGACGCATCTTTATTTGCGCAAACTATTTAAACGGGACATAAAGCTAAAAGTAAAAACTTCATCTGGAAAGTTTCTTTTTTTCAGACGCGCAAAGATCATAATGGATTTATAGCCCTTATGTAAGGGACTATCAGTCTCTATGATAGCTGGCCGCACAATGCCAGGGCCAAACTCTTTTATGTTTTTAAAGTGTAGAGTTTTAATAAGCATACCTGAGGCGGCAAAACATTTTATTTCCTCTGGCAAAATGGTTTTTTTATCCACAACCATGAGCAGCCTGTCATAGGCAACACTATCGGTTTTAGCCTTTAAATCCAGAATATACTTCCTATTCTTTTCTTCCATCCTGGCACAATTATATTCCACGCTAAAATCAAGGCGCATAATATCTGCATTATTAAAAATGCCGCCTGTTACTGATTGCAAACTGGTAATTCTGATGGGCCGTCCCACATTGGGAATATAAAGCCACATATTATCGCCAAGCCTGAGTGTTGCTCTGCCCTTTTCCGAGGCTGGAGCAAGAAACAATGAGGCTATTTTAGCTCTGCCCTTGCGCACAGTATAAAAAATAAACTCCCGCTTGCTGCCGTCAGGTTCAATATTGATGAGTTTGCGATACAACTCATAACTATCAGGGAAAAGATTTTTATCCACCTGCTGCAAAATCACATCGCCCTGACCAGCATACACATAAGGCACACTGACAGAAACAGAAGTTATAACAAAACCAATCACCCAGAAAAATAAACAAATATTTTTTTTGCTTATAAACATAACATCTCCTTATAAGATGCGCCTGCAAAAAAACTTTTACAGACGTCACCTTTCATCCTTCATCCTTCATCCTTCCTACTTCATCCTTCATCCTTCATCCTTCATCCTTTTATTACACCTGCCTCAGGGCTTCAGCAGGCTCCATACGGCTTGCCTTCCAGGCTGGCTGAAAAGAGGCCAGTACAGAGATTAAAAGAACAATCAGATTGAGCACCAACAATTCTGACCAGTTAAATTCTGGCTTTAAAACCAGATTCTTCATCATGCCAAAGGAAAAGGTAAGCTCTTTGACGCGTAAAAACCACAAAAGACCAAGTCCTAAAATATTGCCAATAATAGCACCCAACAAACCAAGGGCCAGACCTTCGCTGACAAAAAGAAGCAGGATTTTGGCCGGTGATGTACCCATAGCAGATAAAGTGCCTATTTCCCGCACCCTCTCATAAACAGACATCAGCATCACATTAAGAACGCTTATGAGAACTATGGCGATCATGATAATTTTGACTGTAATGGTCATCAAATCTATCATGCCAGCAATATTGGTAAAAGGAGACAGATCACTCCATGCGTGGACTTCAAAGACAGGTTTGCCTTTTTTGTTTTTAAATCTGGCGAATTCCATCTTTAATTGTTTAACGACTTTTTTAAGGCGAAAAAAGTTTTTAATACGAACAACTATTTCACTCACTTCTGTCTTTTTAATGCGCAATAATTTCCGGGCATCCTGAATAGTAATGTAACCGTCTTTACCCTGTGGTCCTATAATTGACTGAATAATGCCTGAGACTACAAATTGCATACCATTGACAGAGCCATCTTTATTGGTAGCCACAAGCACTACTGTATCGCCTCTTTTAATGTGCATACCCTTAGCAATCTTTTCAGGTAAAATAATTTCTCCAGACCGCAAAAATTGTCCTTTTTTATCTGTCACCAGCCTATCAACAATGGCCGGGCATACCTGTAATTCCTTTTCAGGATCAATGGCTGTAATCTTAACATTTGTCGTTTCTGCAAAATTGCTTATCATGCAGCCAAGTTTAATGCGGGGAGCAAAAGAGGCAATTTCCTTGTTTTGCTCTAGAATTTTTATTGCGCGGCTGTACATTTTAGGCGATAAGTTTAAATAAAGAGGCAGCGTATCAATAGATGATACATATCCTTTTTTATGGATTTGTAGATGGCCCAGATTGGAGTCAGTAATAAGTCCAATCATCATATTTTTAAATGAGCCAGCCAGGCCAGAAAACAAAACAACCATGACCAGGCCAACAACAATTAAAAGCGCTGTCAGGGCTGTACGGCGTGTATAACGCTGCAAATTGCGGATCGCGATTTTAAATATCTTATACATTGTGCACTCCATCTACGAGTCGCCTGCAAAAAGGGAGTTTTTGCAGGCGAATGTTAAAACAGAATATGGCAGTAGCCAGGGCCATATAAAATTAGACCATCAAAGAAAACGTACTGTTTGTGTTTGTCAAATCAGCAATAGAAGTAGTATCGCTGGTATTATTGGTAGTAAACTGATTTAGCATATCCTGCACTGTGGAAGCGAGCTGATCTTGATTTAGCGAAGAAAGGTCAAGCTGGGCAAGATTATCCTTGAATGCTGTTCTTTGCTCAGGAGTGAGAGATGCTATTTGATCTCTTATTGCAGAGCGTGCATCTGAAGGCAAATTCTGCATCACTGAGTTAAGAGGGTTATTGCCCATGCCCTGTCCGCTCCCATCCATTCTGCGGTATTGATAGCGATTTTGCACCTGTGCCATTGATTGCATGTTGGTTGCATCAATTGCTGCCATCTTATCACCCCCTTTATTGAATTTTTAATTGTCCATCTTCCAGAGTATATACTCTATCGACTTCCTCTAAAATACGCGGATCATGCGTGGAAAAGACAAAAGTCGCTCCCAGTTCAACGCGCATTTTGATCATCAAAGAAAGCACCATACGAGCTGATTTGCCGTCCAGATTGGCTGTTGGCTCATCAGCGAGCACTACTCCGGGGTGCGTTACCAGTGCCCTGGCTACTGCCACACGCTGTTTTTGACCGCCAGAAAGTTGATCAGGAAATTTATCTTTATGGCCTTCCATCTGGACAGCCGCAAGCAGGCTTAAAACCGCCTCTTTCCTTTTTCTTGCCGGCACATTTTTAATCATCACCAGGGGATACTCAACATTTTCAAAAACAGTCAAAACAGGCAACAAATTAAAAGACTGAAAAATAAAACCCAGGTGTTCTCCTCTGAAATGAGCAGCCTGTTTCCTGTTCAAATCATTCAACTTAATCCCATCCACAAAGACCTCGCCTGTTGTTGGCCTGTCCATTGCGCCGATAATATTTAAAAGCGTGGTCTTGCCGCTGCCAGACGGCCCTGCAAAGGCCACAATCTCTCCTCTGGATATGGAAAGAGAAATATTTTTCAAAGCTGTTTGCTCTACTTCACCGGTTTTATACACTTTGGTAACATTATGTAAAGTAATTATACATTCTCCTGATGCGTCTTTCATATACTCTCCTTTTTTGGATTTAACACTAAAAACTCAAATATCACCTTTTGCAGGCCAATCTTTTATCTGCCATGATGTTGAATATGTCCCTGACCGGGGACAGGCTGATTGCCTGGCCCGCTGCCGGGCCAAAATCTTCGCCAGCATCTACCTCTGCCCATACGCCCTCGCCAGACAGGAAATCCATATTGATCACGCAAAATAATCACCTGCGTTGCTGTTCTTATTACAACCGGTACAATATAATTATTCCAGAAATAACCCTGTACTTCTATATTCTCTCCAGGTTTCAGAATATAACCTGATTCCTGCCAGAACCACCATGGTCCTACCCTCAAATAAAACTGATTTTTTTCTGTTTTAATTGTTGCCACTGGAGGACGAAAGAAAATCAATGTGCCTCTGATGGTAATAGCTTGCCTGGACTGCAATGGCCATTTTGCAACAATCTGTCTGGCATCTGATACATTATAATAATATCCTGTTTCAGGATATACCTGGCATATATGACAGAACAAGAATACGATATTGAAAATGACTATTATGCGTATAGCTAACAAACACCTCTGCTTAACAGGGACTGGAAAAGAAAATTTTTTCAGCCTTATACTGTTATTATTTCTCATCTTTTCCTGCCCCTTGAGTTAGTAATATATAAGAATTATTTTTCGATAGAAAGGAGTCGCCTGCAAAAAGTAAATTTTTCCGTGCGGGGACAGGCGAACAGCGATAGCGAGCGTTGTGGCAATTGTAACTATTTGAATTCATTAGCCGTTCGCCTGTCCCCACTAGCTGTAATTTACGAGTTTGGACATTTTGCAGGCGACTCAGAAAGGGTATTTCATGATTTACCACGTGTAGTATTCTGCTGTTCTTTATTTTCAAGGCGCTCCAGTCTCTCCACAATTTCCTTGAGTAACTCCTCATTGGCTCCAGAAAAACGTCGGCTTATAATCTCCTTGAGACTTTTGTTGTTACCGGAGTAACGCTTTCCTAGTTGATAGGCAAGATAAAGCAGCAAGAAGAAAACAATCCACATTATAATAGGTCCCCAATAGCCACCAAAGAAAAAGGGATAGCCATAACCCCACCAGCACCAGCCTCTGCCTCTGGGCCAGTATCCGGGATAACAACCGATTAAAAACAGGAGTCCTGTAATTGCCAGAAAATAACGCATATACTTACCCTCCATGAACTTCTTATGCAAAGTTTGTTTATGCTGGAAACTTATAGGTATCATCTGCAAGACTTTTTAATTACCACCAGCGGTGAGCACCCCACCCCCAGCATCTGCCTCGACCACACCAGCCCGGACCAAATCCTCCGCGCCAGACTGGTAAGCCATACTGATCTCGCAATGTTATGGTTCGGTTGGAAGTCTTAATAACTGTTGGAATCATATAATTTCCCACCAGATATCCCTCGACAGTTACTGACTCACCCGGATTGAGGGCATAACCGCTCTGTTGCCAGAACCACCACGGACCCAACCGCAGATACAGATCTCCATTGGGCGTATTTAATACCCCAATGGGTGGTGCAAATGAAGTTATTGTGCCTGTTATGGCAGTTGTCTGTAATGATTGGCCATTCCACCACGGAGCAGCAGGCGGATAAGCTGTTCCAGCGCCTGCACCAGGATTAACTGATTGACCTGGAGCTGGTTGATTGCTATTTTGAGGCACCTGCTGTGTCTGGGGGCTAACCCACCATCCCCCCGGGTAAGCAGTATTAGGCGCTGGAGGCGGGGCAGCTTGATTAAACTGTCCTGCCTCAACAGGAATCGAGAAGAGAATGCCTATAAAAAATAGAACAAAAAACAAAATTTTTAGATTTAAAACACCTCTCATAACCATCCTCCTTTAGCCTTGATTAAAGATTCAACTTTCAGACTTCCAAAAGTTGAGTTATTTTATTGAAGACTACCTGACATTTGTTGTTCAGGGGAAATAGCCTGCTGACCTGATTGTTGCATCTGACCCTGCTGATAACGATACCGATAGCGGTATCTTTGTCGCTGCCTTTGTTGTTGCTGTGTTGCTGAGCTTTGCTGTGTACTGTAAGAAGACCCATAAGATTGAGAATATGAGCCGGAGCCTCTTCCTCCGCCCATTCCACCACCACCGCCTCCACGGCCTCCGCCTCCACCGCCGCGGCCTCCACCGCCACCTCCACCGCCACGAGCATAGACAGAACCAACCAGTGGCCCTGCTACTAATGCAGCCACCAGGAGCAGACTGATGCCAAAACCTAAAAGAGTTGTTCTTTTCATGACTGTAACCTCCTTTTTTATTCTTTGCTTAAGACAGGGCAAGCAACGTGCCATATTCATTCTCCAATTAACCACTTAAAATCATTTATTTTTTTATTTATCAGAGCCTCTTTGTTTCGTCAGAAAAGTCGAAACACTCGACAAAAATGTCGTCCCTTTTTTCAAAAAATGGGCAGAGACAGGGCTCTGCCCCTACAAGACCGGTTGAATGAGGTAAATTTCCTGCTACACAGCGCTACTGCTTTGGGAGTACCGATTAAGGAAAAAATTACTATCTTTTGAGGACTAGTGAAAAATCCAACTCAAAAAAGGAGGAGAAAATATGGATAGGTTATGCAACAAAACAAACTGCTTACTGCTGACAATTATCTTTATTCTGCTTTTTGTTTTCACTTTTGCATATCTGCAACAAAATGTTTACGCGAGTGAGGAAATAAAAATTCCACCAGACCAAAATAGCTATCATTATACAGTCCAACTCAATAATGATGGTTATCTGGAGGATGATGTAAAATTTATTTTAAAGGACAGGATATGTGGAACTTATGGGAGTGCAACACTTTTAGCAATTGAACGCGAGGTTATAAACTTTGAGAATTATATCAATCGTTTAACCATTCTTCCTGATGGCAAAAATAATAAAAAATGGAAAATCGTTATTATGACGGAACAAGGACCTATGGATGTCCACGACATGGTAAAAAAGGCGCAGGACATTCAGCAAGGCAG
>OFBA01000060.1_pt1 | contig 18919 bp, 17 predicted proteins | sample 1520391 | NCBI WGS metagenome assembly OFBA01 (sample SAMEA3696446, study PRJEB22514) | metagenome | biome: water; feature: marine; material: hydrothermal vent | place: Pacific Ocean | collected 2014-08-12 | depth 1521 m
ATAATTCACCTTTCAGCTGGAACTTCATTATCGCCAGACCCAAACGAAAAGGTCGTAGTCACAACAGTTGAAGAAGCTATAAGAATGGGGGCTGATGCGGTTTCAATCCATGTAAATGTTGGGGCAGACACTGACTGTGAAATGTACAAAGACTTGGGTAAAATAGCAGAAGTTTGTGAATACTGGGGAATGCCTTTAATAGCTATGATGTACCCAAGAGGTAAAAAAATACCTGATGAGAGAGACCCAGAAGTTGTAGCACATGCGGCAAGACTCGGTGCCGAGCTCGGGGCAGACATTATAAAAACAAGTTACACAGGAGACATAGACTCATTTAGGGAAGTCGTAAAGGGATGTCCAGCACCAATCGTAATTGCAGGAGGACCTAAAACAAATACTGATAAGGAGTTCTTACAAATGGTTAAAGACGCCATAGAAGCAGGTGCAGCAGGAGTTGCAACAGGAAGAAATGTGTTCCAACATAAAGATGTTTCAGGAATAACAAAGGCAATATCAATGGTTGTTCATGAAAATGCTGATGTTGAGGAGGCATTGAAGGTAATTAAAAAGTAAAAAGTAAAATATTAAATAAAATATTTAATAATTAAATAAAATTTTTTTGGTGGTGATAGTATTAAGCCGATTATCATAATAAATTACAAAACTTACACAGAGAGTGTGGGAAAGAAGGGATTGGAAATAGCAAAAGCATCTGAGAAAGTTTCAGAAGAAAGCGGAATAACCATTGGAGTATGCCCACAATTTTTAGATTTAAGAATGATAGTAGAAAATGTAAATATTCCAGTTTATGCTCAGCACTTTGATGCAGTATCTCCTGGAAGTCATACTGGACATGTTCTTGCAGAAACCTTAAAGGACTGTGGATTAAAAGGTAGTTTGTTAAACCATTCTGAAAAAAGGATGATTTTGGCAGATTTGGAAAAATCCATAGAGATGGCAAAAAGTCTCAATCTTGAAACAGTGGTATGCACAAACAACATAGGGGTTTCAAAGGCAGTGGCATCAATGAATCCAGATATGATAGCAATAGAACCACCAGAATTGATTGGCTCAGGCATTCCAGTATCAAAGGCAAATCCAGAAGTCGTTGAGGGAACAGTAAGGGAAGTAAGGAGAATTAACAAAGATGTAATTATACTCTGTGGTGCAGGAATTTCAAAAGGGGAAGATGTCAAATCAGCACTTGAATTGGGAGCAAGCGGGGTCTTATTAGCATCTGGTGTTGTGAAGGCAAAAAATGTTGAGGACTCTATAAGGGAGCTCATAAAAGATATTTAAAAAATTATATATAGTTCTATTTTTTAACTATTTTTTATTCTAATATGTTCAAACGAAATAGTTTTATGTAATTAGATAAAAACCATATATATAAGTTAGCCATATACATTTGTATCGGTGATGTGATATAAAGGCATCTAATGTAATGGACACTTTAAATTTCAGAAGCACATTTCATTCAAAAAGAAGAAAAATCAAAACTGATATTTTAAGGTGGATTAAATGAAAGTAATTAGCAGAATCTACATTTATGACAACCGATTAAATAACATCACTCCCTTTACCATGCAATTAGCACACTTTCGGAATATGCTAATTATTCTAATCCACAAATTAAAAGAACATCTAAACTACTATCCAATAAACGAAGGTTTATTATACTCCTTACTTGTAGATAAATTGAACTTAAAGAGAACAAAGGATGAAAATAAAATAGAAAAACTAAACAAATTGTTAGAATTCATAAACTCCGATAACTCTTTATCTGAATTACTAAACAGTTTGAAAAAACTAAAAAGAGAATTAAGCAACAATTATGCAATTCAATCAATAATAAGACAAGTATGCAAAAGTTTCAAATCATATAGAAAAGCATACGAGGAATACTTAAAAAATCCAAATAAATTCAATGGAACACCAAAACCACCAAAAGCCAAAAAACTAAAAAATATTGATAAATTCACAGTAGAGTTAAATAAACTGTCCTTCAAGGTTATAGGTAATGTTTTGCACATTAAATTATATCAAAATAAACGAGTTAAAGTAAAACTACCAACTTATATAAAAGAACTTTCGAGTGTTAGGATTACATACTATTTAGATTTTGCTTATATAGATATCGTTTATGATAAACACATTGAAGAATTAAAACCATTAAATAATTACAAATCTGGAATAGATTTAGGAGTTGAGAACTTCGCTACAATAGTATCCAATGGTGAAGTAATCCCTTCCTTAGTTATTAAATCAGGTCATTTAAAATCATTTAACCAATGGTATAATAAACTTTTATCCAACCTAAAAAGTGAGTTAGACCTTACAAAGAACGAATTAAAGAAAAAGTCAAACAATATAGAGCTCATAACTAAATCAGACATTTTAATCAAAAGATTAAGAAAAGAAAATTATCAACTATTTACACCTTATATGGTAGATGATAGTTTTAAAATTGTAAAATATAGATTACCACTAAAAAAGAAAAAATTTGGTATCTATGAGCCAAATAATTCTAATCTAAAAGTCCAGCTTGATATGGCAATAGTGCCTATTATAGCCACAGATGACACTTTTAGAAGAGTTGGATTTGGTAAAGGGATGTATGATAGATTTTTTGCAAAACTACCATATAAACCTATTACAATTTTTACATCTTTAGAGCTTTGCAAATGCGATACAATTATCACATCTTCTTACGATATTGAAGCTGATTATATAATAACATTTTAAGGAAAAAGTATGGAACAATTAATAATAGTAGCTGTTGTATCAGCTAGTATAAGTTCTTTGATAACTTTTTTTATTGTAAAACAACTTAATAATGCAAAAAACAATATATATATTGAACAAGCAAAATCAAGAGCAAAAGTGATTGAGCATGAAGCAACAACTATATTAAAAGATGCAAAATTAAAAGCAAAAAGAGATTATGATAAAGAGTTTTACAAAAACAAAAAAGAGTTAGATGAGCAACTTTACAATTTAGAGAGACAAAAAGAACAAATACAAGAGATGGAAACAGAGGTAAAAGCACTTCAAAATGGTTTTAAATCACAACACAAAGAGTATAAAGAGAAAACAAAACAAGCTATAAAAATACTTGAAAATGCAAGTGGTCTAACCAAAGAGGAAGCAAAAGAGTTACTATTTGAACAACTAAAAGATGACTCAAGAGCAAAAGTTGCTTCTATTTTTAGAAAAGAGTTTAAACAAACTCAAAAAAATACACAAAAAGAGATCAATAATATACTATCTCATGCTGTTACTAGATATGCTGGAGAATTTGCAGCGGAAAGACTTACAAATAATATTATCTTAGAAAACGAAGAAACAAAAGGTAAAATTATCGGTAAAGAGGGAAGAAATATCAAAACACTTGAGATGATTACAGGTGTAGATATTGTAATAGGAGATATTCCAAATACTATTGTTATTAGTAGTTTTAATCTTTACAGAAGAGCAATAGCTACAAAAACAATAGAGTTACTAATAGCTGATGGTAGAGTGCATCCAGCAAGAATAGAAGAAACATATAAGATGGTAAAAAAAGAGTTTGATGATAATATCTATAAAGAGGGTGAGGATACAATCTTAGAACTTGGTATCAAAAAAATGCACCCTAAACTTATCACACTAATTGGTAGATTAAGATATAGAGCAAGTTATGGACAAAATGCTTTAGCTCATACTTTAGAGGTTGCTAATCTTGCTGGATTGATAGCTTCTCAACTAGGTGGAGATACTATTTTAGCTCGTAGAGCTGGTTTGATGCATGATATTGGAAAAGCACTAACTCATGAAATAAAAGGTAGCCATGTAGATATTGGTGCTAATATGTGTAAAAAATTTGGAGAGCCTGAAGAGGTTATCAATGCAATATATGCTCATCATGGTCAAGAGGAAGCGACAAGTATCGAAAGTGCTGCTGTTTGTGCTGCTGATGCCCTAAGTGCTGCTAGACCAGGTGCAAGAAGAGAAGTTTTACAAAGTTTCCTAAAAAGAGTAGAAGAGATAGAATCTATTGCAACATCTCATCAAGGTGTGTTAAATGCTTATGCTATAAATGCAGGTAGAGAACTAAGAGTAATTGTAAATGCAAAATTAGTAAATGATGATGAATCTATACTTTTAGCAAATGAGATTGCAGAGCAAATAGAGGAAAAAGTGCAATACCCAGGAGAGATCAAAGTAAATGTAATCCGTGAAGTAAGAGCTACAGGTTATGCAAGATAGGTGAAAAAATTGAAACAAAAAAAACTTACAACTAGAATTATTGCTGGAAAATATAAAAATAAAACAATAAATCTTCCAGATTTAGAAACTACAAGAAGTAGTAAATCTATATTAAAAGAATCATTTTTCAATGTCCTTCAATACGATATTATAGATACTATTTTTATAGAAGCTTTTGGTGGTAGTGGAAGTATAGGACTTGAAGCCCTAAGTCGTGGTGCTAGTGAAGCATATTTTTGTGAACTAGATAAAAAATCATATCAAATTCTAAAATCAAACTGCAACAATATAGATCCACAATCTTGCACAGTTTTATTAGCTAATACATTTGAAAAACTACCAACTGTAATAGAATCACTTAAAAATAGAAAACAAGATATCATTGTATATATAGATCCACCATTTGATTTTAGAGATGGTATGGATGATATATATGAAAAAACATACTCTTTAGTGAAGAATTTTACAAACAATAATATCTCACTTGTAGTTTTTGAACATATGACAACACTAGAGTTGCCACAAACATTAGGTAGATTTAAAAAATTCAAATATAAAAAATTTGGTAAAAGTAGTCTTACATACTACCAATAGGTCTTAATATGATAAAACTCTTCTTTTTTATATTATTTTTTATAGTAATAGGAGTTTTTATTGGACCTTTTATATACACAGTATCTGCTTATGAATTAAATACCACAGCTATACTTTTACCACCTAGTGCTGAACATATTTTTGGCACAGATAGACTAGGAAGAGATATGTTAGCAAGGATACTTCAAGGTGGGCAAACATCTTTGATTATTGGATTTTTAAGTGCTACTATATCATCACTAATAGGTCTAATTGTAGGTATTTTAGCAGGATATTTCAAAGGCAATATTGATAAATCTATCACTATTATAATAGATCTATTTCTTACTTTTCCAACTTTTTTCTTGCTACTTACACTTGTAAGCTATACAGATGCTTCTATATCTATACTTGTAATAATACTTTTTATAACAGGTTGGATGACTATGGCAAGACTTATAAGAAGTGAAAGCTTTGCTATCTCTACTAAACCATATATTAAGATACTAAAAATAGCAAAAGTTAGTAATATTAAAATCATTTTTAAATATTTTGCTCCACTTTTAGCCCCTATTTTTCTTATATCTTTTACATTTGGTGTAGGTGGAGCTATACTTGCTGAATCAGGACTTAGTTTTTTAGGGCTAGGGATCAATCCGCCCCAAATGAGTTGGGGAAGTTTATTGAGTAACGGAAGGGAAGTATTAGATATTGCTTGGTGGATAAGTTTTTTTCCTGGATTATTTATCTTTATAGTAACATTTTGCTTAATGCAAATAGCAGATTATCTACAACATAAAGCAAATACCAAAGATATTTTATAAAATATCATGCAAAGTATTGGCTTTACCCATCCATTTTATCATACTATCATAATCTTCATCCTCTACCATTTTTTTAATCAAAGCAAACTGCTCCTCATATAAATAGATAGATTCTAATAGATTTTTTCTATTTTGTTTAAAAATATCTGCCCACATTAAAGGGGAAGATTTAGCGATTCTACTCATATCTTTAAATCCACCAGCTGCTAAACTTATGATATTATTTGGATCTTCTTGATTCATCACAACATTTGCCAAAGCAAAAGAGATAGCATGTGGTAGATGTGACATATAACAAGCATGTCTATCATGATCTTTTGATTTCATAAAAACAAGTTTCATCTTAATAGTTTCAAATATTTTAATAATCCTTTTTTTATGGAACTCTTTACTATTTTCTAAATCACACAATACCATAATTTTATCTTCATAAAGTCCATCAATAGCTGCTTTTGGACCAAATTTTTCAGTTCCTGTCATAGGATGTCCTGCTATAAAATTATCTTTTAATTCTGTAGGAATATTATTCACAATTAACTCTTTTGTCCCACCAAAATCTATAATAGTTGTCTGCTCATTTACAGATCCAAAACTATTTAAAAAACTAATAATAGCATCAACAGGGATTGCCAATACAATAATATCACAATCTTTTAATCCATCTAAATCTACAATCTTTTGAACTAATCCTAACTCTAAAGCTTGTTTTTGATGCTCTTTGTTATGATCATATCCAACAACCAAACTGCTTAAATTATATTTTTTTATAACTTTCGCAAATGATCCACCCATAAGGCCAAGACCTACTATTCCAAATTTATACACAATAATCCCTCATAATTTTATAAATCTAATTTTACATTAATTTACCTATAAATAACTTTTAGATATACTCTTGTTTTAAAAAAAAGGGTTATATATTGAAAAAATTAATTATATTTATATTATTTAGTGTGTTTGCTTTTGGTTCTCAAAGCTACAAAGATATTAAATTTACAGGACTTACTCAAATATCAAAAGAGATTGCTCTTGAGATAACAAAGTTTAAAAAAAATAAACCATATACTGAACAACTAATAAATAAATCTATCAAGAAATTCTATAAATTCAACTACTTTACAGATATTACAGTTACAAGTAAAGATCATATTTTAAGTTTTAATTTTACAGAAAAACCATTTATAGCAAACCTTAGTATGTCTGGATATAAAACAAGAGATGATGATCTTAAAATGTTATTTGAACAAATGAACATCAAAAAAGGTAATATGTATTCTAAAAAAAAGATAAAAACTGCTAAAAAACTACTTCTTGATGCACTAAAAAATGATGGATATGTTCATTCAGTTGTGGAAGTAGAAGTTAAAAAAATCAATAAAAGTAGTGTAAGTGTCAAATTTTTAGTAAATAAAGGTGATGAAATTATTATTAAAAAATTTACATACAACGGTGCTAAAAAACTATCAAAAGATACTATAGAGGAAAATACAGTCAATAAACAAATAGAACCTTTTAGTTGGTGGTTTGGACAAAATGATGGAGTTATGAACTTTGATCAACTAGAATATGATGGATTAAGAATAAGAGAAGCCTACTTGGAAAATGGATTTTTAGATGCAAAAGTAGATAAACCATTTTCACTAATAGATTTCAATACAAATACTGCTACTATTGATATAAATATAAAAGAGGGAAAACAATACAAAGTTAACAATATTGTAATATATGTAGATCCAAAAACTGTAGATGTAAAGAAAATATATCCAAAACTAAGATCAAAAAAAGGTAAAATTTTTAATATTAAAAAACTAAGAAAAGATATAGCATATATAAAAGAGCAAGTAGCAAATAAAGGTTATGCTTTTGCAAAAGTAAAATATGATGTAAGAAAAGATATCAAAAAAGGCACAGCAGATCTTATTTTTAATGTAATCAAAGGTGATAAAGTTTATATCAATGATGTAATCATATCTGGAAATACAAGAACACTTGATAGAGTTATTAGAAGAAATGTATATTTAGCACCTGGGGATCTTTTTAACCTTACAGATTTTAAAGATTCAAAAAATGCTTTAAGAAGAACAGGTTTTTTTGAATCTGTTTCTCTTAAACAACAAAGAATATCAAAAACAAAAATGGATCTACTTGTAGATGTAAAAGAGGGTCCTACAGGTAACTTAGTCTTAGGTGGTGGTTATGGTAGTTATGATGGGTGGATGATAAATGCATCGATCAATGATAGAAATATTTTTGGAAGTGGTCTAAATCTTGGATTTAGTATTGACCATTCAAGTAAAACAAATACTTTAAATCTATCACTTAAAAATCCAGCTATAAGAGATAGTATCTATAACGGTAGTATCAATATATACAATAAAGAATCAACTATTACTGCTGTAGATGATACTGATCTTAATGGAGATGAAGTAACAACTACAAATGGTGGTAGTATTGGTGTAGGTAGATCTTTTGGACGACATATTAGATCTGGAATTCTTTATAGTTTAGATAATGTAGATGTAGATTATGAACTAACTAATACAGATGATGTTAAATATACTACAAGTGCTATTACTCCATATATTAGCTATAACAATACAGATGATTATTTTATCCCAAGAACAGGGCATATAGCTTCTACAAGCTTAAAAATTGCTGGTATTGGTGGTGATGCAAAATATAAACAAAGCTCTACAAGTTATAAATATTTCTACTCTTTAGAGGATTTAACAGATAAAGATTGGATATTAAGATATAAAACAAATGTAAGCTTAATGCAAGATGATGGATATATCCCTGCTGGGATCACATATTATCTAGGTGGTGTAGGAACAGTTAGAGGTTATGAATCTTATGCTTTTCAACCAGATGATGATGATCATCCATTTAAAAGAAGATGGACAAATAGTGTAGAACTTAGTTTTCCACTTATCCCTAAAGCAAAGATGAGATGGGCATTGTTTTATGATTATGGTATGATTGGTGAAAATAAATTTGATGATATAGTAAAAGCAGGAAAAGGGATAGTTATCTCTTGGTATTCACCTGTTGGACCTATTCAATTTATATTCTCAAGAGCTGTTGATGCAGGTCCAAATGACAATACATCTAGCTTTGAATTTAGCTTAGGTAGTAAATTTTAGGAATAAAAATGGATAATTTTAAAAGAATAAGTAACCAAGAAGCTATAGATTTACTAAAGAATGCATCTTTATTAGATCTTGCTATTTTAGCAACCAAAAGAAAACAACAACTTCATCCTAAAAAAGTTACAACATTTGTAGTAGATAGAAATATCAATTATACAAATATTTGCTGGGTAAATTGTAAGTTCTGTGCATTTTATAGACATAGCAAAGATGATGATGCTTATATTTTATCTTATGATGAGATAGATAATAAAATAGATGAATTACTAGAGATTGGTGGCACTCAAATATTATTTCAAGGTGGTGTTCATCCAAAACTAAAAATAGAGTTTTATGAAGATTTAGTTGAGCATATACATAAAAAATATCCAACTATTACTATTCATGGATTTAGTGCTATTGAGATTGATTATATATCAAAAGTATCAAAAATATCTTATAAAGAGGTATTAAAACGATTGAAAGCTAAAGGATTAGCCTCTATTCCAGGTGCTGGTGCTGAGATATTAAGTGATGAAGTCAGAGATATAATTGCTCCACTTAAACTAGATACAAAAGATTGGCTAGAGGTGCATAGAGTTGCACATAAATTAGATATTAAATCAACTGCTACTATGATGTTTGGAACAGTTGAAACAGATGAACAAATAGTAGAACATTGGGATAATATTAGAAAACTACAAGATGAAACAGGTGGTTTTAGAGCATTTATTATGTGGAGTTTTCAAAGTTCAAATACTCAACTTCTAAAAGAGATGCCAAATATCCAACCACAAAGCTCAAATAGATATTTAAAACTTTTGGCAGTTGCTAGATTATATTTAGATAATTTTACAAATATACAAAGCTCTTGGGTTACTCAAGGTAGCTATATAGGGCAACTAGCACTAAAATTTGGAGCAAATGATCTAGGTAGCACTATGATGGAGGAGAATGTTGTAAGTGCTGCAGGTGTTACAAATAGTATGAATCAACAACAAATGATAGATCTCATAAAAGATATAGGCGAAAATCCAGCAAAACGGGATACTGCTTATAATATCTTGGAAAGATTTTACTAATGAAATTAAAACATATACTTTTTATATCAATTTTACTACAAGGGATACTAATGTCAGCAACAATCAAAAATATTACTATAAACAATACAAAAGTGCCTATTATATTTGATAATAGCACAAATCTTCCAATATTCAATCTTCAATTAGTATTTACAAATAGTGGATATATACAAGATAAAAATCTAAGTGGAGTTACAAATATAACTGCGAAACTTCTTAATGAAGGAACTTTAAAAGATGGTGCAGTCAAATTTGCTCAAAAACTTGAGAATAAAGCTATATCTATCAATACCTCTAATGGATTTGAAACATTTGTAATTGAACTAAACTCTTTAAAAGAGCAATACCCTTTAGCTTTAAAACTTTTAAAACAACTTATCCAAAACCCAAATATCTCACAAAATAGTTTGGATAAACTAAAAAAACTACAAATTAGTAAAATTGAACAAAAACAAAATGATTTTGATTATTTAGCACAAATAAATCTAAAAAAAATATTATGGAAAGATACCCCGCTACAAAACCCAAATATGGGGACTATAAATAGTATAAAATCTATCAAACTTAATGATATTCAAAATAAAATCAAAACACTTTTCAATCTTGACAATCTTATCATAGTAGCTGGTGGAGATATTAAATTTGATGAACTAAAACAAGCAATAACACCTATAATAAAAGAGTTTAAACCTTTAGGTAAAACAAAATTAAAACATTTTAAAGTTAATAGTAAAACATCAACTTCTATTATCAAAAAAGATACTCAACAAGCATATATCTATTTTGGAAGTGCTTTTAATATGGATTCTAAAGATAAAAATAGCTATAAAGAAAAAGTTGCTTCATTTATCTTAGGTGGAAGTGGATTTGGAAGTAGAATGATGGAAAAAATTAGAGTGCAAGAGGGTCTAGTATATAGTGTATATAGCTATACATCTATACAAAAATCACACTCATTTTTTAATGGATATCTACAAACAAAACTTCAAAATCAAACAAAAGCAAAAAACTTAGTTATACAAATTATAGATGATTTTATCAAAAATGGTGCTACTCAAAAAGAGCTAGATAGTGCAAAACAATTTTTATTGGGTAGTCAACCACTTAGAACTGAAACTTTTAGTCAAAGACAAAACAGAGCTTTTAAGCTATATTACAAAGGATTACCTTTAGATTTTCCTAAAAAAGAGTTAAAACTAATAGAAAATCTTACACTAGAGGATCTAAATGATTTCATCAAATCACACAAAGAGATTAAAAATTTATCTTTTTCAATATTGACTAAGTAGATATTAGGTAAGATTGTATAAGAAATTTATAAAAAGGTGAAATTATGAAAAGGTTACTATTAAGCTGTGTTGCAGCATCTATGTTAGCTACAGTATCAAGTGCTGATATGTTAGGTTTTGAAGCTGGTTATGCTGCTTGGGCTCCATCTTTAACTGGTGATATTAAAAATGGTGGAAATAAAGTTGATTTTGAAAAAGACTTAGGATATGGGGATTCTGAAGCAAATAGCTTTTTTTGGGCATATTTTGATCATCCTATTCCATTGCTACCAAATATTAAAATTCAACAAACAAACTATAGCGATAGTGCTACAGGAACAGCTACACTAAATACAACATTTGCAGGAAAAAATATTTCTTCAGCAACAACTTATGATAGTGAGCTTACTTTAAATCAAACTGATATTATACCTTACTGGAGAATTTTAGATAATTGGGTAAATTTTGATATTGGTTTTAATCTAAAAAGCATCGATGGAAATATTAAAATCAAACAAGCAAGTGTTGATCAAGATTTTAGTGCAGTAATACCTTTGCTTTATGCAAAAGCTAGATTTGATATGCCTTTTACTGGATTTAGTATTGAAGCAGATATGAGTTATCTAAATTTAGCAGGTAACAAAATATCTGATATGAAAGCTGGATTGGTATATCAAAGTGTTTTTGGTTTAGGTGCTACTATTGGTATAAGAAAAGAAAATGTTACACTTGATGATATAGATGATATATCTGGAACATTAGATATCAATGGTGTATATGCTGGACTTTTTTACCACTTCTAATAATATAAGCTAATCTATAATGATTAGCTTATAATTTTTCTTATGAGATTTTTTCTTTTATTCCTATTTTTTATCAATATTTATGCTAATGATACTATTAAATATAGTTGGCTAAAACAACAGCCACGATCTATTGCAAAAGATTTTTATATCTATAGATATCTAGATCAAGATATTACACCTTCACAAGCTTTAAAAGCTCTAGGAGAGGCTAGATATGTTAATAATAAGATATTTATAAGATTTGCAAAAAAATTCAAAAATAAAGATACCACAAAAGTAGCAAATTGTTTAAAATATAAAGCTCACATTTTAGTCAAACAAGATTCTGATTGTATTGAAGTTGGTATGACTACATACAAAGCTACAAAGCTAAACTCAAATGAGTTAGAAACGATTATAAACAAACTAGCTACCTTATATCCCAATAGTGCAAATATTTTTCAAATAATATCTAGCAAAAATAAATTTCAAAAATTGATACACTCAACACCAAAAGTATTTTTTGACACATTTAACCAATGTGGCGGTAAATTTAGAGCAAAATATTTTAATCACCTGCTACCTTTGGATTTTATCAATAAAATCAAAGATGATAAAAAATTTGCCCAAACTATAAATCTAATAGTTACAAATCCAAAACTAAATATAATACAACAGTCACTATTTGATATCAACACTACAAACCTATCACATCTTTGCACTTTTAATCTAGCTATAAATAGCATCAGACATCATAAAGATAAAAGTGCTTTAAAATACCTAAAAGAAGCCAATAAAAAAGCATATTTTCAAATGGATAAAGATAAAGTTTTATTTTGGCAATACCTTTTAACCAACAAAAAACAATATCTTATAAAACTATCAAAAAGCTGGGATGTCAATATTTATAGTTTATATGCTTTTGATAAATTAAACAAACCTATTGCTAATGTTATATACAATATAGATGTAAAACTAAAAAAAGATACTGATTTTGATTATAAAACTCCATTTGCTTGGTTTAGAATACTAAAAGATACCAAAAAGAAAATATCTAAAAAAAAGATGCAAAAGTATGATAAACTACTCAATACAAAAGAGACTTTAGGACATCTAGCTTTTATAAAAGAGAGATTTTATAGATATAAAAAATCATATTTCATTACACCATATTATGATCTTATAAAACAATATCCAAAAGAGAAACAAATACTTATATATGCTTTAGCACGGCAAGAGAGTAGATTTATACCAGCTTCTATATCAACATCTTATGCCTTAGGGTTGATGCAAATTATGCCATTTCTAAGTAAAAGTATAGCAAAGCAAAATCATTTAAAATATGATATTGATAAACAACTATTAGCAGACACAAGTATCAAATATGCTTCAATTCATCTTGATTACCTAAAAAAATACCTTAACAACCCTCTATATATAGCTTATGCTTACAATGCTGGTATAGGTTTTACAAAAAGATTACTTAAAAGTAAAGGATTCTTTACACAAGATAGATTTGAACCATTTATAAGTATGGAACTCATCCCATATCTTGAAACAAGAAAATATGGGAAAAAAGTTTTAGCAAATTATTATATCTATAAAAAACATTTAGTAGATAATAATTTTAAATTTCATGATTTATTTAACAATAAAAATTTATCTACAAACTAAAATAAACACTCCCATTGGGGAGCGAGTGAAACACTTGACAAACTAACCATTATGTGTTAAAATTGTAGATACAATGATTTACAGGAATATACAGAATGAAAAAAGCTATAAATATAAGACTAGATGAAGATTTATTGTTTGATTTGGATAGTTATGCTAAAGAGCTAGATAGAACAAGAACATATATTATTGAAAAAGCAGTAAGCACATATTTTGATACATTAGATGAAATGATTTCAGATAAAAGAATTGATGAAGTTAAAAAAGGAAATATTGAAGTTTTCTCACTTGAACAAGTAGCTTCTCAATTAGGTTTGAGTTAATGTATAAAGTAATTATCCCAAAATATGCACTCAAAGAGTTATCAAAAATTGATAAAGTCAATCAGCAATTAATTTTTGATAAAATCAAAGATTTAGAAAAAGGTATCTTCATAAATGATAAATCATTAAAAGGGAAACATCAAGGTAAATTTAGGAAAAGAGCAGGAAATTACAGAATTATATATTTAAAAGAAAATGATATATTATTGATAACTGTAATTAGAATAGCCCATAGAAAAGAAGTTTATTAATTTTGTAACAAAGCCCAGAAGCAAACAAGTTGCCCTATCGATATTTAAGCACTTTTCTCTCGTCCCCATTGTCCTCGATGTGGGGGCAAGTATCAATATTGAAATTTTAAAATTTCTCATCTATAATCTTTTTATAATCTATTCCACTACTAAAATAATAATTTGCTTTTGCTATTTCATAGTCGTTGAGTGCTTGTTTATAAAGTGCAAGATTATAAATCTTTTTACTTAAGGCATCTAAATATGTAATATTATCTACTATACCATTTTGATATTTTTCTTTTATAATATCATATACACTATTACCCATCTTTACAGCACTTTTTAATGATAAAAGTTTTAATTTTTGAGTTTTTAATTTTCTTTTTGCTAATTGGAATTTTATATTTTCATTTTTCTTAGCAAAAATAAGTTTTTGTTGTGAAGCTAATTTTTCTAGCTTAATAGATTCAGCTTTAGATTTAGTTGTAGTATCAAAAATATTAAAACTTACACTTAACATAAGTTGGTTTTGTTGATCAGGAAGGTCATTTAAAATCTTTTCATTATAATCATCATATCTATATATATTATAAGTATCTTCAAGTTTTATTTGTGGTTTTTTAGCAGATAAAACTATTTTTTGATTTTCCTCTTGTGCTTTTATTGAGCTTTGAAGTGACTTAATAGAATCACTAATTTGATAATCCAAATTAGATACCTCTGGTAGTTTAGAACTATCAATTGTAGAGATATTTGAACCAGTTAATAAACTTAAATTGTTCAACAACTCCTCTTTTTGATATTGCAACTCTTCTATTTGATATTGATTTGTTTCATATTCTGATTGTAACTTCAAAACCTCATCTATTGTTACCATTTGCATATCATATTTTTGTTTCATTCTATCATATTGAGCTTTTAATGTTTTACTTTTTTCTTGAAATACCTTTATATTCTCAATCACTGTTTTTGTATTAAAATATAGTGTTACTACTTGCAATAAAGTATCTTTTGTAGATGATTTTGAATTAAAAACTGTTGCTTCATATTCATATTTTTTTTGTTTTTTCACAGATGAACTTGATCCACCATCATACAAATTTACACCAAATTTTACAAATCCTGTAGTTGTAGTTCCAACTTGAACAGCCCTTGTGTCTCCATCTAATTTTAAAAGATTTGCACCTATATTTAATGTAGGCTTATATATATTATCTACACTTTCAAAACTTTTTTGTTTTGCTAAATTTGTATTTTTTAATGCTTTAATATTCTCATTATTTTGTAAAGTTAAATCTATTACCTCTTTGAGTGTAGTTGAACAACTACTAACTGTCATTATCCCTACTAAAGCTATACTACTAAATAATCGCATCTTTTAATTCCTCATTTGTTTTTATATCTATTTTTTTATCTTTAATGGTTAAAACCTTATCACAATACGGTAAAAGTCTATCATCATGTGTTACCATAATAATTGTAACTCCTCTTTCTCTTGTGATTTTTTTAAGCATCTGAACAACACTAACCGCTCTTTGTTTATCAAGTGCAGCTGTTGGTTCATCTGCAAGTATTATATCTGGTTGATTTGCCAAAGCCCTTGCTATTGCTATCCTTTGATTTTGCCCACCACTTAACTCACTTGGCATACTTTTCATTTTATCATGCATATCAAGATAATCCATAATCTCTTTTACTCTAGGTTTTACTACTTTTGGATCCTCTTTATTTTGATAAGGTAAAAGTGTCACATTCTCTTCAATATTTAAAAAAGGGATTAAATAATGATGCTGAAAAATAAAACCTATCTTTTTTCGTCTTAATTCTCTATCATCTTTTACTAACCATTTATTATCATAAACAACCTCTTCTCCTATTGTGATTTTACCACTTGTAGGCTCTAATACACATCCCAACATCATAAGCAAAGTTGTTTTTCCACTTCCACTTGGAGCTACAAGTGCTACAAATTCACCTTTATTTAATGTAAAATTTGCACCATCTATTACATCAACCTTGCTATCACCTTTACCAAAACTTTTACAAAGATTTTCTATCTTCATTGCATTATTTTTCATCTTTTTTAATCCTTTTGTATTTCATATCTGACAATAATCTAGTTTATTTCCAAAATTAACCAGCAATTGCCTCAGCTGGATCAGTTTTGATAACTTTATATATCCCAAACAATGATGCAAATATAGAAAATATCAATATCACTATAAACAATGATACTGCATCTGAGCCTAAAAGCACTATTCTTTTAGGAAAAACTCCCCCAATAGAATGAGCAAAAATATTACCACTTACAAAAGCTAATACCCCTAGCACCACTGTTTCTTGAATAATCATCTTTGAAATAGTAAAATTTGGTATTCCAATTAACTTCATAATACTTATCTCTTTTATTTTCTCTAAAGTCATAGTATAAATAATAAGTGCAATAATCACAATAGAAACAACAATCAAAATAACAGTAAACATACCTATTTGTTTTGAAGATTTTTTAATAACCTTTTGTAAAAGTAATGTTTTTTGTTCCTGTTTTGTAAAAACTTTTTTATGTGTAGTTTTTTCTATATTTAAAGCTACTTGCTTAGGGTTATATCCATCTTTTACTTGTGCAACTATTGCATTTACCAAATGTGGATTTGAACCTTTGATTCCCCTGCTCTCATCACTTCTAACCCTTTCATTTGTATAGGTAAATTGTAATATTTGAGCATCTTTTAAACTTGTAAATATAAGATAATCTCCACCATTACTAACAGTATCTTTTGTAATACCTACAACAGTATAATAATCTCTTCCTAATTTTATTTTTTCACCTAATTTATAATGAGTTTTTTGTGATACAACAATCTCATAGTGTTGCTTATTGATCAATCTTCCCTCTATAAGTTTTGCTTTATCAACTATATCTATTTTACTCAAGGGATCATAACCAACTAACATAACTTTAAAATCACCATAACTATTTTCTAACTGAAATGTTTGAAATGTAATAGCACTAGCATTTTTTATCCCATTTTGATATGAGATTTGATCTTTTAAATCTTCATGTATTTTAGATGTTTGAGCAAATGGTCCAAGAGTATCTTGTTGCACTACCCATATATTAGCTTTAATATCATCAACCAATACTTTAGCATCAAATACCATACCTCTATAAACACCAATCATAATAATAACAATTCCCAACAATACCCCAACACTAATGGCAGTTATTATAAACTTACTAAAAGAGTGTGATATATCTTTATATGCTAAATTTATCATATTTATCTCTTAATATATATTTTCATACCATTGCTTAGTGGTTTATTTTTAGGATTTGGTATTACCAAAGTATCATTTATTGATATATCTTTTGTTGCTATATTTTCATCAGTTTGAGCCAAAATATTGATTGGTTTAAATATTACTTTATCTGAATCTAATATCCAAACACCTTGCTGTTTTTTATATATGCTTAAAGCTCTAAGAGGTATTTTTACCACATCTTTTAGTGTATTAATACCAATATTTACAGATGCTTGTTCCTCTAAATAAAATGGTATTGGTAAATTATCAAATTTAACATCTATCTCTCTTTCATAAGTGATACTATTATTAATAGGATTAATATTAACTACCTTACCTGTATATTTAATATTTGATGATTGCAATACTATAGTAGCACTATCTCCAACTTTAACTTTCCCACTTATTCTAGTATCTATATGTGTTGCTATCCATACATCTTTTGGATTAACAATCTGTATTAATGTCTGATTTGGCATAATGATTTGATAATTTGATACAAGCTTTTTCATCACATAACCACTTACATCAGCGACAATGTTATATCTTTTTAATCTTTTATTTAATCCATCAATATTAGCTTGTATTTGAGAGATTTGAGCATAAAGAGATTTGATTTTTGATGATATAGAAGCTATTTTTAATTTTGCTACATCTTTTGTTGTTTGAAACTTTTTAAAATCAAGTTGCGAAATAGCATGTTTTTTAAACAATGCTTCATTTTTCTTAAATAACTCCTCTTGATAATCAAAATCTACAATAGCACTTTGTTTATCAACTTTTAGTGATTCTATATCACTATGAAGCTTTTTAATTGTAGATTTTAATTCATCTATTTTATTATCCAAATCTACATAATCAACAGTTGCTATAAGTGTGCCTTTTTTAACAAACTCACCTTCATTTACAGTAAAATTCGATATTTTACCACCATATATTGAACCTATATTATAAGTCTCTTTTGAACTTACATTACCAATACCATTGACTTGAACAGCTACATCACCTTTTGTAGCAGATACTACACTAAATGTATGTTTTGGGATAAATACTTTGTTATATACAACCAATCCCACTAAAGCTACAATAATCACTAAGATTAAAGATTTTTTCATTTTTTCACCTTTTTTTTACTTTTTATAATAATATTATATTAATATAAAGTGAAAAGAAAGTGAAATTTTATAAATAATAATATATTTATACTTTGCTACTACAATTTACCTCTAAAATATTATTTAAAGCATGAAATACTTTTACTGTATCCTCTTCAAAGTGAAATATTAGTAGTTAATATAGTAAGTTCTTTTGCATCTGCTACATTTTTACTAACTGTATATGAGTTATATGCTATATGAATTGAGAACCATAATAACCCAATTAAAGGGAACGATACTAATAATAACAATTTGTTTTTTATTTTTAATTCATTTAAAAAATTAAATATATTTAGATTCATAAGATCTCCTAGTGATTTA